>Ga0169931_10002476_pt1 | contig 30089 bp, 31 predicted proteins | sample Kivu_15m_20L_FD_129675 | JGI IMG/M metagenome (GOLD analysis project Ga0169931, IMG submission 129675) | Freshwater microbial communities from Lake Kivu, Western Province, Rwanda to study Microbial Dark Matter (Phase II) - Kivu_15m_20L... | ecosystem: Environmental > Aquatic > Freshwater > Lake...
GGCTGAAGGCCGGGAGGCAGACGGCGATGTACGTCGCACCCTCGGGCGTGCGGTAGCGAATGCGCTCCCCCGCGCGAGTGATGACGGCCTGGCCAGCGGCCACGCGCATCTCGCCGTCGGGGGCGTCGATGACGAGGGCACCCTCGAGGACCACGGTGAACTCGTCGAAGTCAGGAGTCTGGAAGGGCTCGTCCCATCCCGCTGGTGCGCGCATGTGCGCGATGGAGACCGCGCTGTCGCCCGAGACGATCCGGCCGACGTACTCGTCGATGGTCTTGCCGCCGGGCACGGGGATCCGCACGGGTGCGTCGATGATCTGGGCCATGCCACTCCCTCGCGTCGGTCAACGTCAACTGCCGGGACGATAACTGAGCACGGCACCCGCCTCCACGGTGAGGTCGTACGCACCCGAGGGAGTGAGCCAGCCGGAGAAGGGCGGTCGCACGCGGTCGCTCATGGTGACGAGGACCATGTCGTCGCGCAGCGACACGGCGGTGAGTCGGCCCTCCCCCGGATCACGCCGGACGTGACGTTCGACGGCTGCCCGGATGCCCGACGGGTCAAGGCGGATGCGCGCGGCCGCGCCCTCGGCGTAGTAGGCATCCAGATCAATGGCCTGCGCTCCGGCGAGTGCCGCTGCATCGGCCTGGGCCTGCAGTGCTCGACGCGCGAGGAAGGCACTCGAAGCGTCGACGACGACAGCGAGGGCCAGGATGCAGATGACAATGAATCCGAGACTCAGCACGAGGATGCTGCCGTCATCGCCGGGGCGGCGTCTCATGGCGCTTCCCGATAGTCGTCGATCACGGCGAGGTGCTCCGCGCTCACCGGCACGGCACCGACGGTGCTGTCGGCCAGGGATTCGGGCAGGAAGGGCAGTCGCACGCGGGTGCTGACGCTGACTCGGATCGTCGTGCCAGGCGCCAAGCAGGTGCCGTCGCAGTCGATCCGGAGCTCATCGCCCCGCAGCGGCACCCCCTGGTCGGACAGTGCGATGCGCGTCGCGAGGCGCGCTGCCGAGCGAGCCTCGCCGAGCGTGTCGGCCTGGGTGAAGGCGCGGGCGGATTCGCGTGCGGCCTGGGTGACCGCATAGGCCGCGGACTGCACGCTCATCACGGCGATCACGGCATAGGCAACCGGCACGATGACGAGCACGACGAGTACGACGAACTCCACGACTGCCGCTCCCTCGTCACTGCGCAGGCGATCACGGAGTCGATGCAGCCGGCTCGCTGTCATGGCCTCTCCTGGATTGCGTGACCTTCGACGGTGAGCGCAGTGGGACCGAGCGTGCCGACGAGAGGCAGGCGAGCGGTGACCCGCACGCGCACCGCCGGGACCCCATCGATGCGGACGCGGGAGGCCTCGACGCGCTCAGCGGCTCCCCCACCGAGAGCGTCGGCGAGCACGTCGCGCGTGCGCGTCTCGGCCAGGCCCAGGCCTCCCTCGGCCAGGGCCCCTGCGCGTGCACCCTCGGCGGCCGCAGCCGTCAGGGTCGAGCGCACGTGCACGGCGAGGATCACCTGCAGGACCGCGAGAGCGACGATGAGGAGAAGCGGTGTGACGAGGGCGAACTCCACCACAGCGCTCCCGCGGTCCCCACGCAGGCGGTGAGGGATCCTCACGGGCCCGACACGCTGTTGATGGCACGGTCGAGCACGCTGGTGAGTGCGTCGTCGGCGACGAGCCAGAGCGCGGTCACCAGGCCGGCCGTCATCACGGCCACGAGGACCCAGCCGGGGACGTCCCCGCGATCGCTGGTGGTGACGCGGGTAATGAGGCGGGCGAACGTGTTGCGGATGTGGGACATGACTTCCTCCTTGTTGTTGTGTCGTGCTTGTTGTTGTGCGGTTGGTCTATGCATGCACGTCCCCATTACGAGACCGTGAGTTGAAGTCCGTGCAGGCCGGGATAGACCGCGATGACGACCACGATGGGCAGGATGAAGAAGACGACGGGCACGAGCATCAGCACTTCCTTGCGGCCCGCCTTCTCGAGCAGGCGGCGGCGACCTCCCGCGCGCGCGTCGGCAGCCTGGGCGCGCAGCACCTCCGCCATGGGGGTGCCGCGCTCGGTGGCCACGGCGATGCCATCCGCGAAGCGGGCCGCCTCGATGCTCGGCACCGAATCCGCCATGTCGCGCAGTGCCGCGGGGAATGCCGCCCCGCCACGCACTCGGCGTACGGCGACGGCGAATTCGCCGGCCAGCTCCCCACGCACCGTCGCCGCGACCCGATCGAGTGCCGCGAGCGGCCCCTCACCCGCTGCGACGGCGAAAGCCACCAACTCGGCGACCGTTGGCAGCTGCTCCGACATGCGCGTCGCCCGTCCTCGGGTCGCCCGGGCCAGGACGCGGTCGTGCGCGAGCCAGCCGCCCACACCACCGACCACCAGCAGCGCAGCCACAGCTCCCCCGGACACCGCACCGCTCCTCACGCCAAGCAGCACGCCGGCAAGCGCACCCAAGCCCGCTCCCGCGGCGCACCAGACGAGCCGCTCAAGGCGATAGCCATCGACGTCCTCCGCGCGTCCGGCGCGGCGCAAGCGTGTCGCCAGATCGGCACCGTCACGGCTCACCAGCCGGAAGAGCGGCGATCCGAGGATCTGACGTAGTGCGTCAAGGGGACCGTGCTCTGCACTGACGCTGCGCGTCACGCGGATCCGATCGGCCAGCCGGAGCGGGCGATGAGCCAGCACCGCCGCGGCGATGAGCGCCAGCGAAGCGCCGAAGACCAGCCCGACCAGGGCACCGAGCGCGCTCATGCGAGCACCCGCGGCTCGTCGGGAAGGCGACCGATGGACGTCATCACCCGGTAGGCGACGACAGAGAGCAGGGCCGAGCCCACGATGATGACGGCGCCCGTCGTGGTCGAGTACGCCGCGACAGTCTCCGGGCGGGTGCACAGCAGGAGCAGCGTGATCCACGGTGCGGCGACGGCGACGCGGGCGGCATTGACGGTCCAGCTCTGTCGCGCCTCGATCTCCCCGCGGGCGCGGGCGTCTTGGCGCAGGAAGTCGCTCAGGGTCGCCAGGACGCGCCCCAGGTCGCTGCCCCCGACTTCGCGAGCTATGCCCAGCGAGACGATGACGCGATCGGCCACGGGATCACACAGCTCGTCCTTGAGCTGGTCCAGGGCCACGGAGAAGGAACCCGATGCCCGGTAGTCCCCCGCAAACGCCGTGAACGCCGGCCGGAGGGACTCAGGACCACGCTCGCCCAGGTCGATGACAGCCTCCGGGAGCGACATGCCGGCCCGCACGGCGGAGCCCAGCATGTCCACCGCATCGGGCCAGGCCGAGCGCAGCGCCACACCGCGCGATCGGGCCCGACGGCGCAGGATCGCTATGGGCAGATAGCCCGCGACGATGGCGGCGAGCAGACCGACCACAGCGACACCGGAGATGGCCAGGACGAGCAGACCGGAGACGAGCGCGAGGCCAGCCGAGGCCGCGATCACGGCGCTGGGGCTGACGCGCGCAAGCCCGGCGCGATCGACCAGGCGGCGTAGCCGGGACACACGCGGCTCGGGTGCCGATCGGGGAGACGTGACGGCGATGACGATGAGCAGGATGCCGAGCCCTGCCGCAAGTCCGAGTAGGGCGCCGGTCATGCGGCTGCCCTCGCCGTGCGCAGGAGCTGAGCCAGGTCATAGCCCGCGGCCTCGAATCGCTCCTCGTGCGGCGGGAAGCCCGTGCCGCGCATCAGGTGCGCCCCACGGCGCGTGAAGACATCGGCGATCTCGACGACGCCTGACTCCACGCGGCCGGGCAGGGCGGCGATCTCCCTCACTCGGCGACGGCCGTCACGTCCGGTGGCCGTGTGCACGACGATGTCGACGCAGCCCGCCACCGTCGGCACCACGAAGTCCGCCGCGATGTTCTGCCCCGCGAGCAGCGGAAGGGTGCATAGCTTCGTGACGGCCTCCCGGGCGGAGTTGGCGTGCAGGGTGGCCGCCGCGGGAAGGCCGCTGTTCATCGCGATGAGGAGGTCGAGAGCCTCAGCCTGACGGACCTCGCCGACGATCAGCCGGGAGGGCCTCATGCGCAGGGCTTCCTTCACGAGCCTGCGCAGGGGGATCTCGCCGGTGCCCTCGAGGCTCGCGTCGCGTGTCTGCATCGGCACCCAATCCGGGTGATGCGGCAGGTGGATCTCGAAGACCTCCTCGCAACTCACGATGCGTTCGCTCGAGGGCACGCACCCGAGTAGCGCATTCAAGAGCGTGGTCTTGCCGGCCTGCGTGCCGCCAGCGACGACGACGTTGAGGCCACTCACCATGCATGCCTCGAGGAAGTCCGCGGCCTCGGCCGAGAGCGTGCCCGCGGGCACGAGCTCGTGGACGTCGATAGGCCGGTGCACGAACCGACGGATGTTGACAGCCCAGTGGTCACGTGTGATGTCCGGGATCGCGACGTGCAACCGACTGCCGTCCGGGAGCATCGCGTCGACAAATGGGGTGCTCAGGTCAATCCGCCGCCCCGACCACTGGAGCATGCGCTCCACGAGACTGCGCACCTGAGCCTCCGTGAGGACCGCGGTCGTGAGCTCACTTCGCCCGCCACGGGCGACAAAGACCCTGCCCGGGGCATTGATCCACACCTCCTCGACCTCGGGATCGTCGAAGAAGCGCTGCAGAGGGCCGAAGCCAGCCACATCGTCGATGACCTGTCGCGAGACGGCCACGAGGTCGCTGTCGGCAGTTGCCGTCCCATCCGACTGGGACACCAGACGGTGCACAGCGGTCCGGACCAGCTCCTCCACCGCAGCGCGATCGCGCAGGGGATCCAGCCCCCCGCGGCGCACGGCATCGCGCACTTCTGCCTCGATGATCTCCTGTGTCGACGTCGTCACGCCCGCTCCCCTCGATTGGCATCCACCACCATGTGGCGGCAAATGCATGCAATGACGAAGGTAGGAGCGTGGACGCGTGCCAACCAGATGACATCGCGCACCCCGAGTGCGCGTTAGCCGATGACCGGGTTTCGTGGGGGGATTGACGCGAGGGACACGCCCAATCGATCACATGAGGTGCGTGATCGTGTCGTGCTCAGTCGATGATGTCGACGACCAGCGGCAGGCGAGAGAATGCCGTGCCCGGTGGCGAGACGATCACCGCGGGCTCCGCACCGGTCAGCAGGGGCAGCGCGGCGTCCAGGCGCCCGGTGTCATCCGCATGGAGTCGCAGCAGTGGATCACCTGCACGGACCTCGTCGCCGGGCTTGGCCAGGACCTCGATGCCCGCGGCCGCCGACACCGGGTCGTCCTTTGTGGCCCGCCCCGCACCCAGCCGCCACGCGGCCCGGCCGATGGCGAGAGCGTCGCATCGTGTGATGACCCCGTCACGGTCAGAGGTGAGCGTCTCGACGATGGGCGCCCGGGGCAGTGGCGCGTCGGGGTCGCCCCCCTGAGCCCTGATCATCCGGCGCCAGTGATCCATGGCGCGGCCGCTGCCGATGGCCTCGGCGGGGTCGGCATCGATCCCCACGAGCTCCAGCATGTGCCGGGCCAGCAGGAGCGTGAGCTCGACGACGTCAGCGGGCCCGCCTCCCGCGAGCACCTCGACCGACTCGGCCACCTCGAGGGCATTGCCCGCGGCGACCCCGAGCGGCACGTCCATGGCGGTGACGAGCGCGCGGGTGCGCACTTCCTCGTCACGCCCGAGCGAGACCATCGTGCGTGCCAACTCGACCGCGCGCGCAGTGTCGGACATGAAGGCGCCGGAGCCTGTCTTGACATCGAGCACCAGGGCCGAGGTGCCCTCGGCGATCTTCTTGCTCATGATGGACGAGGCGATGAGCGGGATGATGTCGACCGTCGACGTGACGTCCCGCAGCGCATAGAGCTTGCGATCAGCGGGGGCAAGACCCGACCCGGCAGCGCAGATCACTCCCCCGACGTCGTCGAGGACGGCGAGCATCTCTGCGTTGGACAGGTGCGCCCGCCACCCCGGGATCGACTCGAGCTTGTCTAGTGTGCCGCCCGTGTGACCGAGGCCGCGGCCGGAGAGTTGCGGCACGGCGGCGCCGCATGCCGCGACAATCGGCACGAGGGGCAGGGTGATCTTGTCACCCACGCCGCCGGTGGAGTGCTTGTCCACCGTGGGGCGCGTGAGTGAGGAGAAGTCCATGCGCTCCCCCGAGCGGATCATCGCCTGGGTCCACCGCACGAGCTCGGCCTCGCTCAGTCCACGGAAGTAGATGGCCATCGCCATCGCGGCCATCTGCTCGTCCTGCACGTGACCGCGGGTGTAGGCATCGATGAGCCAGTCGATCTGATCGTCCGCCAGGCCCCCACCATCGCGCTTGGCGCGGATGAGGTCGACCGCGGCAAAGGGCTCAGCCCCGGTCACGTCTCGCTCACCGCGTGCCCGGCCATGAGCAGGCCGATCCGCGCTCGGTCGGCACCCTCAGCGGGCATCGTCTCGACGATGCGGCCGTCGTACATCACCGCGATGCGATCGGACAGCCCGAGGACCTCGTCAAGTTCCGCGGAGACCAGGAGCACGGCGGCCCCGCGGTCACGTGCCGCGATGATCCGGGAGTGGATGAACTCGATTGAGCCGACGTCGACGCCCCGCGTGGGCTGGGCGGCGATGAGCAGGGCCGGCTCCGCGGCTAGCTCGCGGGCGATGACGACCTTCTGCTTGTTGCCGCCGGAGAGGGACTGGACCGTGGTGTCGGCGGACGGCGTACGGATGTCGAACTGTCCCACGAGATCCTGGGCCAGTGCCGAGACGGCCTTGAGATCGCGCACCCCGAAGCGCGCGAACTCCGGGTCGCTGTATCGATCGAGCACGAGGTTGTCGGCCACCGAGTAGGCGCCCACGAGCCCATCAGCCTCGCGGTCCTCGGGTACGTGGCCCACGCCCATTGCGTGGACGGCTCGTGGAGACTTGCCCAGCGCGTCCTGGCCCTGGACGGTGACGGTGCGGGCGCGACACGGCCGCAGTCCCGTGAGCGCCTGCACGAGCTCGCGCTGGCCATTGCCCTCGACGCCCGCGATGCCCAGGATCTCGCCCGCGCGCACCTGGAGCGAAACGTCACGGACGGCCGGAAGGCCGATGTCGTCGGCTGCGGACAGGTCGACAACATCGAGCACGACATCGCCCGTCTGCGCCGGGGACTTGTCGACGGTGAGGAGGACGCTTCGGCCCACCATCATCTGCGCGAGGCCCGCAGCGTCGGTCTCGCTCGGGGTCGTGGTGCCAACGGCGCGGCCACCGCGCAGCACTTCGATGGTGTCGGCGATGGCCAGGACCTCACGGAGCTTGTGGGTGATGAAGATGACGGACACGCCGGATCCTGCGAAGCCCTTGATCACACCGAGCAGGTCATCCGTCTCCTGCGGCGTCAGCACGGCGGTGGGCTCGTCGAGGATGAGGATGTCTGCTTTGCGGTAGAGCGCCTTGAGGATCTCCACCCGCTGCTGGGTGCCAACCGGCAGGTCCTCGACCTTGGCATCGACATCGAGCTGCAGGCCGAACTCCTCTGCCAGCCGCGCCACCTCAGCCCGCGCCTTGCGCATGTTGACGAAGGGACCCCGATGAGGCTCATCGCCGAGGATCACGTTCTCGGCCACGGTGAAGACGGGCACGAGCTGGAAGTGCTGGTGAACCATGCCGATGCCTCGCCGGATGGCATCGCGCGGACCCTTGAGCCTGACGGCCTCGCCCTTGATGAGGATCTCTCCCTCGTCGGGCTCGTAGAGGCCGTAGATCATCTTGACCAGGGTCGACTTCCCCGCGCCGTTCTCACCCAGCAGGGCCAGGATCTCTCCGCTGTGGACCTTCAGTGACACGTCCGCATTGGCGACGACCCCCGGGAACCGCTTGGTCAGCCCGCGGGCCTCGAGGGCGACATCTCTCGTCGATGTCATGGCCTAGTCCTTCTCATAGGGACGGCCGACAGCTGCGGGTGGTTTGATGCGCCCGGACACGATGGCCAGCAGCACGATGGTGAGGACGTAGGGCAGCATGTTGACGAACTGCGGTGGGATATCCACCACGGCATCGGTCTGCAATTGGCTAGCCACGCCCTGGGTGAGCCCGAAGAAGATGGCCGCCGCGAGCGCCCCGATGGGGTTCCAGGCTCCGAAGATCATGATGGCCAGCGCCGTGAACCCTCGGCCCGCCGTGAGACCGCGCTCGAAGGTCCCCGCTGCTTCGAGGGCGAGGTAGGCCCCGGCCAGACCGGCCAGACCCCCGGCGATCGTGACATTCCAAAAGCGCATCTTCTGCACGCCAATGCCCGAGGTGTCGGATGCGCTCGGCTTCTCGCCGACCGATCGCGTGCGCAGGCCCCACACGGTCTTGAAAAGCAGCACCCACAGGAGCAGCGCGCTCACGATCGCGGCATAGGTGAAGAGCCCATTGTCGAAGAAGACCGGCCCGATGAGCGGGATGTCCGCGAGCACAGGGATGCGCAACGTCGGGGTGATGCCCGGCAGGGTGAATCCCTGGGCGTAGAAAAAGCTGGTGAGCCCTGCGGCGAGAATGTTGATGATCGTGCCGGCGATGATTTGATCCATCTTCCACGTCACGGCGCCCGTCGCCAGCATCGCGCCCATGATCATGCCGGTGCCGACGCCGATCATCGTGCCCAGCAGGAGGCTGCCCGTGAGCGCCGCACCGAAGAATCCCGCGAACGCACTCATCAGCATCTGGCCCTCGATACCGATGTTGATGACGCCGGATCGCTCGCACATGATGCCCACCATCGCCGCCAGGATCAGGGGTACGGCGTAGCGAAGCGAGAAGGACACCACCGAGGTCGTCTTCGTCGGATCCAGGACATAGAAGATGACGATGGTCACCGAGATGAGGATGGCCAGGGCGTATGCCCACTTTGCACTCACGCGCCCCACCCTTTCGTCACGGTGGTCTGCTTGATCGACCGATTGCGGAAGAGCAGCTTGCCCACGATCGGAGCGGAGACGAAGAGCAGCGTGAGTGCAAGGATGACGCTCACCACCTCGGGCTCGATGCCCGTCTGGAATTGCAGCGATGACGAGCCAGCCCTCAGGGTCCCCACCAGGAGTGCGGCAGGGATCGTCGCAAGGGGATTGGCCCGCGCGAGGAGGGCGATGGTGATGCCGTCGAAGCCGAGTCCGATGTTGAATGCCGGCTCGAATCTGCCCGTGATGCCGAGAGTCTCCACGGCCCCACCGAGGCCGGCCAATCCTCCGCTCACCGCCATGGCGAGCAGGATGGTGCCCTTGACGGAGATGCCGGCGTAGCGCGCGGCCCCGGGGTTCATGCCGACGGTGTTGAAGCGGAAGCCCTGGGTGGTGCGCACGAGGAGCCATCCGAAGAACACCGCCACCACGAGGGCAAGGATGAATCCGGACGGGATGGGGCCGATGTAGGGCAACGCGGCCGACTCGGCGATGAGAGGGGTGCGCGACAGCGGCTGATCAGGCTCCTTCAGCGGGCGGCTCGCGAGGTAGTCGACGAGCGCGATCGCGATGCTGTTGAGCATGATCGTGGTGATGACCTCGGACACGCTGCGGTAGGCGCGCAGGGCGCCGGCGATCGAACCCCAGGCAGCACCGCAGAGGATGCCGAAGATCAAGCAGAAGGGCAGATGGACGAGCGGCGGCAACGTGAAGTTGTAGCCAGCCCAGGCCGCTCCGATCGCACCCATGAGGAGTTGCCCCTGGGCCCCGATGTTGAACAGCCCAGCACGCAGTCCCACGACCACCGCCAGGCCGGTGAGGATGAGAGGCGTGGACTTCTCCATCGTGCGCTCCAGGCCGTCGACCGAACCGAGGGCATCGCGGAAGAGCACCTGGTAGGCGAAGAGCGGGTTGACACCCTGCAGCCAGATGAGGATGCCGCCCATGGCGAAGGCAAGCAGGACGGAGACCACCGGAATGACGATCGCGGGCACCCGGTCGAGGGGACCGGACCTGCGCGGATCCGGATCCGTGATCCCCAGATCGGTCTGGGCAGGGTCAATCGTGGACATGGCCTGTCGATCCAAGCACACAAAGCGGGAGGGGGGCGGCGCAATCCGCCACCCCCCTCCCGGGGCCGTTCCGTGCGCTAGCTGATCAGCCGAGCGTCACGTTGGTCGCGATCGTCCCGGCATCGAGTCCGGCGATCACCTCGGCCACCTTGGCCTTGACGTCCTCAGGGACGGCAGCCTCGGTGTCGTGGTACGGCGCGAGGCCGGTGAGGCCGAAGTAGTTGCCACCGGGGGCCTTGCCGTCCTTGGCCATCAGGACGAGGTCCTTGGTGCCCAGGGTCAGCTTCTTCTCCGCCGAGGTGAGGAGGCACTTGGCCGCCTCGGGCACGGTGAAGAACTGGTCGGTGTCAACGCCGATGCAGAAGATGGTCTCGCCGGATCCGGGAGCCTTGGCGATCTCGATGAGAGCACCGTTGCCGGTGAGGCCACCGGCTCCGAAGATGATGTCGTGGTCCTGCTCGAGCTGCTTCTTGGCCTCGGCCGCACCCCACTCGGGATCGGTGAAGGCGTTGTTGGGCTCGTGGTAGACGAGCGTCACCGACGCGGACGGGTTGGCGGCAAGCGCGCCAGCCTTGTATCCCTCGCCGAAGAGCTTGACCGGCGGAACCGTGTCGGTGCCGAGCACGGCGCCGATCTTGTTGGTCTTGGTCATCAGGCCCGCGAGATAGCCCGCGGCGTAGCCCGCCTTGTCCTCAGGGAAGACCAGTCCGGTGAGGTTGGGGATCTCCTCGGCCTGGAACTGGTCGACGCCGATGAACTGAATGCCGGTGTTCTCCTTGGCTGCCGCGACAGTCGCCTCGCCCATGAGGAAGCCCACGGTGACGATGACGTCGTAGCCCCCGGACACGAACTGGCCGATGTTGGTGGCGTAGTCCTTGGGATCCACGGTCTCGATGTACTTCGCGTAGCCGCCGGATGCCTGAGCAGCCTCGAGGGCGCCCTCCCACGCGGACTGGTTGAACGACTTGTCGTCGACCTTGCCTGTGTCGGTGACGAGGCCGATGCAGAACGCATCGGCACCAGGGCAGTCGCCCTCCCCGCCTCCGCCGCCAGCGCTGCTGGACGACGCACTGCCTCCTCCGCTACCGCCACAGGCGGCCAGCACGAGGGCAGCAGCGGCAGCCGCAGCTGCCAAACCCCACTTGCGATGCATGCACATGCCCTTTCGTCGTGGTTATCCCATCCGCCCGTAGACGCGCTACGCCGCTCCCGATGGGTGTCGAGCGTTGAGTGAACCCTAGTCGTCCGCTCACCGAACCCACGGTGCGGCTCGGAGTCGTGATACTCCCGTGACCGCGGCTGATGAGCGCGCGGGGCGCATGTGACGAGTGAGGCGACATACGGGTGAATGTCACCCAAGTCGGGCGCTCGCGCTCCATCCGCCATCGACAGGGAGCACGACCCCGGACACTCCGCTGGAGGACGCGAGGAAAGCGACCGCCTCGGCTACTTCGGACGGGCGGATAGCCCTGCCCAGTGGGCAGGTGCGCTGCCACCACGCCCATCCCTCCGGCCACTCCTCGGCGAGGCCGGGGCGATCGACCAGGCCCGGGGCGATGGCGTTGACACGAATCCCGGCGGGTGCCCACTCCAGGGCCGCGGAACGCGTGAAGGCCTCAAGCGCCGCCTTGGATGCGGCGTAATGCGCGTGATTGGGGAACGCCGAGCCGGCTTCGATCGAGGTCACGTTGATGACCGAGGCACCCCGCGGCATGAGCGGACGCAGCGCCGTCGAGAGGTGAACCGCTGACAGGAAGGTCTCGCCCAGCATGTCGGTCCACGACGAGGCCGTGAGGGAGTCGAGCGGCCCCACGACTTGACTGGCGGCATTGTTGACGAGGAGGTCGACACGCTCGACCGCATCGTGCACGTGCCCCGCCGTCGCCGGGTCGGACAGGTCCCCGCTCAGGGACACCACACCGGACGGGAGGTCGGCGATCACATAGCGACTGTGCGCGACCACCGAGTAGCCGCGGTCCAGCAGTTGTGCGACCACCGCACGACCAACGCCTCCTCGGGCTCCGGTCACCACGGCGACTCCGCGCGTCACAGCGATGCTCCCCTACGGATCAGGGCGCGCGCCTGATCGGAGACCGGCTCCCAGGCTCCGAGGTCGGTGTCGTCACCGGCCAGCGCGAACCCGCTGAAGGGCGGGGCCAGGGCGCACACCACCAGGCTCCACTCGCCCTGCGTGCGCGAGCCCTGCCACGACTTGGCCGGCACGCGGACGGCTGGCTCGTGACCGATGCCGAGATCAGTGCCCAGGATGTGCGTCGAGTGGCTGCCGTCAACATGGAGCACGAGCATGTCCACCGGAGCGCCGGCGACATGCACCCACATCTCGTCCTCATCGAGCACGTGCAGGGCGCTGAAGTCATCGGGCGTGAGCAGGCCGTAGATCGCATTGCCGTGATCGGTGCGCCACAGCAGGGAGATCCAGACACCCTCTCCCTCCAGGTATTCCAGGCCCAGGCCAGCGATGACCTCGTCGGCGCTCATGGTGCTGAGCTCGCTCATGAACTCTCCACGACGTCGGCCGCCGCGGTCATGACCTCGACGCGATCCACGTGCACGGGCTCACGATCGACCACCACGGGCCTGCCCGCGACGAGCACGTGGCGCACGTCCGACCGGCCGGCGCTAAAGACCACGGAGGTGTAGGGATCATGGACAGGGACAAGGTGGGGTGCCCGCAGATCGAGGGCGACGAGATCGGCCTCCTTGCCCACCTCGACCGTGCCGATGCGATCGCCGAGCCCCAGGGCGCGCGCGCCCTCGATCGTGGCGGCACGCACCACATCGCGAGCCGACAGGGCGGCGGGATCCTCGCGCACCAGGCGGGCGAGGTTAGCCGCGAGCCGCATGGCGGCAAACATGTCAAGGTCGTTGCTCGACGAGCACCCGTCGGTGCCGATGCCCACGCGTATCCCCTGGTCGCGATAGGCCACGATGTCGGCGGCGCCACTGGCGAGTTTGAGGTTGGATCCGGGGCAGTGGGCGACCGATGTCCCCGTCGCTGCCACGCGATCGCGGTCGTGGTTGTCCAGGCGGACGCCGTGGCCCAGGACGGGGCTGAGCGCAAGGACACCCGTCGCCTCCAGCGCGGGCACCGGGCGCATGCCGGTTGCCTTGACGGTGTCGTCGTTCTCCCGGTCGTTCTCGGAGGCATGCGTGTGCACCAGGGCGCCTTGCTCGCGCGCCAGGTCCGCGATCTCCGCGAGATGCTCGAGCCCCACGGTGAAGGCCGCGTGAGGCATGAGTGCGGGCGGCACGTAGGGGCCACCCAGGGACTCCACTGTCCCCGGCCAAGCCCGGGCGAGGGCCATCCGCTCCTCCCACTCCAGATGGTCGGGCCCGGGGAAGGAGAAGAAGACCGGTCCCGTGACGTGCCGCAGTCCGACCTCGACGGCGGCTCGATGGGCGTCCGCAGGATGGAAGTACATGTCGAGGGCGGTCGTCGTACCGCCCAGCACTGCCTCAAGTGCTCCCAGGCGCGTGCCCGCGTAGACGCCGTGAGCATCCATGATGCGGGCCTCCTCCGCCCACACGCGCTCGAGGAATCCCTGAAGGTCGACCTCCTCGGCGATGCCCCGAAGCAGCGTCATGGCCAGGTGGGTGTGCAGGTTGACCAGGCCGGGCATCACCAGCAACCCGCGGCCGTCAAGGACGGTGGTCGCCTCGGGAGCTGCCTCACCGACGCTCACGATTCGACCATCGTCGATGGCCACGGAGACATGCTGCTGCACGCCGCCTGCATCGTCGGTCATGATGACGTAGCGGGCGTCACGAATGACGAGATCGACACTCATGCGGGCGTGGCCAGCAACTCAGCAGCGCGGTCGAGGATGCGCGTCACGGTGGCGGCGCCCTGGGCGACGACGGCGTTGACGTCATCAACCGTGATGGGCTCGGTGCCGAGTCCGGCCGCCGGGTTGGCCACCAGGCACAGGCTCGCGTAGGGGATGCCTCGTTCTGCCGCGAGGACGACCTCGGGTACGCCGGTCATGCCCACGACGGTGACACCTGCTGAGCGCGCCATGCGGATCTCCGCCTTCGTCTCGAATCGCGGTCCCTCGAATGCGCCGTAGACGCCCTGGGGTGCCACAGGGACACCCAAGTCCTCAGCCGCGCCGATCCACGAGCGTCGCAGGCGCTCGCTGTAGGGCTCGCCCATGTCAACGTGCACGACACCCTCCGGCGTCGTGCCGTCGAAGAACGTCAGGGGACGCTGATGGGTGAAGTCGATGAAATCATCGACGACCACCAGGTCGCCGGCCTCGTGACCGATGCCACCCACGACATTGATGGCGAGGATCTCGCTCACCCCGGAGTCGACGAGTGCCTGCATGATCGCGCGGTAGTTGACCATGTGCGGGGGCACGGAGTGGTCGGTGCCATGGCGCGAGACGAAGTACGTCGGACGACCGTGCATCGTGCCGGCGATGAGCGGGACAGCGCCGTACGCCGTGTCGACGACGACCTGGCGGGCATCATGCAGAGCATCGAGTGAGTAGAAGCCCGTGCCGGCGATGACTCCGAGAGCGCCCTCCACGGAGGGCGTGCCGCTCACGGAATCGCCTCGGGTCCGAATGCCTCCGGGATCAGCGCACCCAGCGGAATCGGACCGTCGACGTGATCGACGAGGATCGCCGCGCCGCCGTGCTCGTGCAGGAGCTGGCGGCAGCGCCCGCACGGCAGAAGGGGACCCGGCAGTGGACCCACGCAGGCGAAGGCCACGATGCGCTCACGGTCGCCCACGGGACTGGTGCGCACGAGTTCGCTCACGAGACCGCACTCCGCGCAGAGGGTGACGCCCAGCGAGGCGTTCTCGACATTGCACCCGGTCACGGTGCGACCCGACGTGGTCAGGGCCGCGGCACCGACAGGATGTCGACTGTAGGGCGCATAGGCGTGGTCACGTGCCTCCTCCGCGGCTGCCCGGAGGGCGTCCCAGTCGACGCCGGTCATGCCGAAGTGTCAGCCAGGTCCGCCGCGGCGGTCAGCTCGTCGAAGGTCGGGAAGTGGGTCGAGATGTCACTGCCCGTGAAGGTGCCCACCCAGCCGTCGTCGTCGTGGAAAAAGCGGATCGCGGTGAAGTCGGGGGAGGTGCCCATGTCGAACCAGTGCGTGGTGAGCGCCGGGACACTGAGCAAGTCGCCCTCGGTGCAGAGCATGGCGTGCACACGACCATCGACGTGGAGGTAGAAGACGCCGGAGCCCGCAACGAAGTAGCGGATCTCCTCCTCGTCGTGGGTGTGCTCGTTGAGGAACTTGGTCCGCGCCGCCGCAGCCGTCGCCCGCCACTCGTCCGAGTCGACCGGGTGCAACTGGGCGACGTCCACAAGGCGGTAGCCGTGCTCGGAGATGAGGCGGTCGACGAGCGGTCGATGGGCCTCGAGGACCTCGTCCTGGGTCGCGGTGTCGGCGAGGCGGTGGCCCGCGGGCACATGCTCGTAGACGACGCCGATGGGCGCGAGTGCCTCGGCGATCGCAGCGTGGTCACGGGTGCGCAGGAGCGGTGTCTCGGGCTGATCATCGGCCCACACGGTCAGCATCGTCATGCCGGCATTCTGCCGCGCCGAGGCACGGGGCGCACTAGCCCCTCCCGAGTCGATCCAGGCGCAGGGCATGCTCAAAGAGCCAGTCGAAGCTCTCCGTCCGGTCGATGGCCTCGGCTAGGGAGGACCCCCAGGCATAGAGCCCGTGCTCGGCGACGATGACGCCGGGCACTCCGGGATCGCGCGCGACCAGGATCCTTGCGGAGAGATCGGCCATGTCCTGAGAGTTCGCGACCACGGGCACGATGGCGAGGTCGCCGTGGGCCCCCCGGCCAATCCCCTTGAGCTGCTCGACATCGACGAGCGGCACGCCCCCGGGCCAGCGTGCGGCGGCTTCGACCGCGGCGAGGGAGTGCACGTGCACGGCGGCGCCGGCACCGGCCTCGGTGATCAACGCCGCATGCACGGGCGCCTCTGCGCTGGCACTGCGCTCCTGCCCCGGTAGTGCGGCACCGCCCGCTTCGATGCGCACCGCATCCGCGGACTCAACCGCAGACTTGTCGATGCCTGAGGCCGTGACGAGAATCCCATCAGCGTCGCGCACCGAGACATTGCCCGACGTCCCCCGCATCCAACCGAGCGCATACAGCCGACGTGACGCGCGAGCGAGATCATCGGCCGCGGACATGTAGCCTCCATGCTTGTGAATCCTGAGCCCGCGGGCGCGGTCCAGTTCAGCGACGTGCAGCACGTGGTCGTAGACATCGAGGGTACGACCAGTGCCTCGGCCTTCGTCTACGACGTCCTCTTTCCCTACGCCGCCGAGCGCTTCGCAGAATGGCTCACCCAGCACGCCGGAGAGGCCGAGACGGACCGCATCGTGGCTGAGGTCGCCCGGGAGGCAGGTCTCAGCGAGCCGTCCGCGGACGAGATCGTCGCGATCTTGCGCGGCTGGGTCGCGGAGGATCGCAAGGCGACCCCACTCAAGGAGCTCCAGGGCCTCATCTGGGAGGAGGGGTTCGCAAGCGGCGCCCTCATCTCAGACTTCTTCCCCGATGCGCTGGAGGCCCTGCGCCAGTGGCATGACGCCGGCCTGCCTATCTCCGTCTACTCCTCGGGGTCGGTGCTGGCCCAGCGCAACTGGTACGCCCACTCCCCCGAGGGTGACCTCACCGGGTGGATTGCCGGCCACTATGACACCGCCAACGCCGGGCCCAAGCGGGATGCGTCGTCCTACCGAGCGATCACCGAGGCGATCGGAGCCGATCCGGCCACGATCCTCTTCTGCTCCGACGTCGTTGCGGAGCTCGATGCGGCACGCGACGCGGGCTGGCAGGTCATCCGGGTACGTCGACCCGGTGAGCCGCACGCCATCGGCGAATCGGCGTACCCCGAGGTCGCCGAGATGACCGACATCCGCCTCGTCTAGTCGCCCCTCAAAAGTTCTGCCCGGAAATCAAGACTTCCGGGGCCGCGGAAGTCTTGATTTCCCCGCGGAAACTGCCGGAGTTCAGCGGCAACGACGAAGCGCCAGATCGAGGCGCGCCAGGACCGCTTCTGGCTGGCGCAGAAGTTCCTCCCAAGTCCACCTGACGAAGATGTAGCCCTTGGCCTCCAGGTCTGATTGGCGTCGCTTTTCCTGCCAGGCCGTATGTCCGGCGTGATACTTGACCGCTCCGTCACACTCTCCAATGACGCGACCTTCAAAGAGGAAGTCGACGCGCCAGAGGGTCCCACTGGCCCCCCTGAGGCTGACCTGTGGCACCGGCATCTCAAGACCCCACTCATGAAACCGCGCCCAGGACAGCGATTCCAACGCTGTCTCAACCCTGGGGTCAGCGATGCGCATCGCGAGCTCCAGTCGCGCCCACGCACTGGCTGCCGCCACGCCCAGCCCTTGAGGGCCTCCGGGTCCCTGGATGTCCGCGCCAGCAGCGATCACCGCCATCTCTTCCAAGAGGGCCGTCCGCACCCGGACGTCGCTCATGGCGGAAGCAAGGGTCCTGCTCGTCATGCGGGCGTCATTGACCTCGAGCAACTCCCAGTGCCGACGTAGCCCTCCGTGAAGCACCACGAGCCGCCCCGGCAGGGAGAGTCGTGGTCCCGCGGCGATGTGGAGAGCAGTGAGGAGCGGACTCGTCATGGGAATGTCGCCGGGGCCAAGCACCACTTGCCGGGGGTCAACGTCGCGGAGCGAGACACGGATTCCGCGGCGCACACCCGGCTTCAGGCCCGATTGACGCGGCACGAGGAGTACTGGACATGCTGGAGTTTCGACCTGGTAGAGGGGCAGCTGCCAGACCTGGCTCGCCGAGGCAGTGCCGAGTACAGCTGGCACACCGGCCTCGGCGAGTTCGGCGATCCGATCCCTCACCCTGGCTGCCTCGACAGGTGGAATGGCGATCCCCGCCGGTGGTAGGCCGACGTGCTCGCCGACGACCTGATAGCGGCCCCGCGCCAGTCGGTAAACGGCTCCGGACCCGACAGCGGTCCACAGTCGGTGCTGGGCCACACCCACTTGCTCTGCGTCTCTTGGAGTGAAGGTCGCGCTACCAAACTGCGTGGCAAGGGCGTTCACCGTGACGACGACTTCTGGCCGGAGCATGCGTCGAGCCTGACGACCCGCGGAAGGTGAGACCAGTCCCATATCGACGCCTGTGGATAACGTCCCGCCGAGACGGCCCGGAACCCCCGCCGAGAAATCGAGACTTCCTACGCCCCGGAAGTCTTGAAAAGTCGGCGCAGCCTGGCGAAATGGGATGTCGCTAGCGGGGAAATGCTCCTGCCACGCCACCGTCGACAGGGACCACAGCGCCGGTCGTCCGCGACGAGGCATCGGAGAGCAGGAAGGCCGCAGTGCGCGCGACATCGGCAGTCCTCACGCGGCGCTTGAGGATGTTGCGCGAGGCGTAGAAGTCCTCGAGCTCGTCGGGCGCGATGCCATGGGCAGCAGCCCGCTCCTCGCGCAGCCCGCCATCCCACAGTCGAGAGTTGTCGAAGACCGCATCGGGATTGATGGCATTGGCGCGAATCCCTGCGGCACCACCCTCGAGAGCCGCGATGCGCATGAGCTGCACCATGCCGGCCTTGGACACGGAGTAGGCACCGAAGCCCGCGCCGGGACCGAAGGCGTTCTTGCTCGCGACGTAGACGAGCGAGCCCCCTGAGCCCTGCTCCTTCATCGCGCGCATGCAGGACTGCGTCATCAGGAAGCCGCTGGCCAGATTGATGCGCATCGCCGCATTCCACTGGTCGAGGGTGAGTTCCTCGAGCGTGCCGGTGACGCCGATGCCAGCGTTGATAACGGCGCCGTCCAAGCCACCGAAGGTGCGCACCGCCTGGCGCACCGTCTCGGCCACGACCGACGCATCGGACTGGTCGCCCGCGACCAGCACCGGGGCGGGAGCTCCGCTCTCACGAATGCGCTCGGCCGCCTCCTCCAGGCCGGCACCGTCGAGGTCGGCCAGTACGACGGAGGCACCGCGGGCGGCGAGCTCGAGCGCAATCCCGCGGCCGATTCCCGACGCCGAGCCCGTGACGATGGCAATGAACCCGGCCAGATCCGGTGTGGGCGGGCGCAGGGTGAGCTTGTAGAGCTCCATCGGCCAGTAGTCGAAGCGGAAGGTCTCCCGCTCGCTCAGGCCGAGCGGCGTCCCGATGCGCTCGGCCACCGTCGCCGCGACGCCGTGGGTGTGCACGGCGATGTCAGCGGCGACCTCGGCGTCGCGCAGCGTCGCCCCGGAGGTCACCGCACCGAGACCGGGCACAAGCACGACGCGCGGCATCGGATCGTGCATGCCGAAGCCCTCGGGCATGGCATCAGCATTCCGCTCGACATACGCCGCATAGTCGGCCGCGTAGGACTCGGCGTCCAGGGCAGCCGACTCCGACGACGCCACCACGGCCGACCGGGGCTTGATGCGCAGCATGTGGTCGGCACTGCTCACGCCCCCCTCAACGATCTCGGGGAGCAGGGGGTGATCGGCGACCGCGCGCAGACGGCGGTCGATCCACAGAACGCGCCTTCCCGTCCGCGCCATGGCTCCGCGCAGGCGCAGGAGGAGCCGCTCGATCTCGTCGTCTGGCATGTCGGGCACACGCGCCGGTGCATCGACGCGCAGGGGCAGCGCATCGAGATAGGCGCGTGCCCGCTCGACCGCGGCCTCGGTGCGCCGATAGCACTCGTCGCTGGACTCGCCCCAGGTGATGAGGCCGTGGTGTGCGAGGACGACCCCGTCGCGATCGCCGAGATCGGCGACCACCTTGCTCAGCGTGAATCCCGGACGCATCCAGTCGACGTAGGCGAACCCGTCTCCCAGCGCCTCGGCCACGATCCGGGGGCCGTCGGCGTGATTGGTGAGCGCACAGATGGCATCGGCGTGCACGTGATCGATGTGCGTGTAGGGCAGGAAGGCATGGAGCAGAGTCTCGATGGACGGCCGTCGCGCGCCAGGGTCGAGCAGGGCACGTGCGACGAGATCCGTCATCTCCTCGTCCGTCATCTCCCCGCGGTCCAGGAGCGGCAGCAGGTCGTCCAGGCGCAGGGCCGGATAGTCGGAGGCGATCGAGCCCCGCATATCCGCGCCAGAGCCCTTGACCCACATGACGCGCTGCTCGCGGCCGAGGTGATCGACGAGCAGGCCCTTGGCCGACGTGTTGCCCCCGCCGTAGACGACGAGCGACGGGTCGTCACCGATGGCGTTGGACCGCGCGACGAGTTGCTCCAACGGAGTCGTCACAGTGCACCTCCCGCAATGGCGTCGACCGTCACGCCCGGGCCCGGCTCGATGACACCGAACTCAGTGACGACCGCAGAGATATATGACGCCGGCGTGACGTCGAACGCCGGATTGAATCCGCGGGCACCACTCGGAGTCGTCGGCACGCCCGACCACGCGGTGACCTCGTCACCCGAGCGCATCTCGATGTCGATGGCTTCACCGGATGGCGTGGCGAGATCGACGGTCGATGACGGCGCCGCGACGACAAATGGGATGCCGGCCGCCGCGCAGGCGAGGGCGACACTCACGGACCCGATCTTGTTGGCCGTGTCGCCATTGCGGGCGATGCGGTCTGCCCCGATGACAGCAAAGTCCGCAAGACCGCGCAGGATCGTGGAGGCTGCCGCGCCGTCGGATTGCACGACGTACGGGATGCCGTGGTGGTCGCATTCGTACGCCGTCAGGCGCGCTCCCTGAAGGAGTGGTCGCGTCTCGTCGACGTAGACAAGCTCAATCTCACCGCGCTCAGCGAGCTCGCGGATGATGCCGAAGGCAGTCCCCCATCCCGTCGTGGCCAGCGCACCGGTGTTGCAGTGCGTCACCACGCGCAGGGGTCGCCGCGCGCAGTGCGCCAGGATCCAGTCAGCGCCCACACGCGAGAGCTGGCGATTGGCGGCGGTGTCCTCGGCAACAATCCGGTGCGCCTCCGCGATGACCGCCTCGACGCCCCGCGCCATGAAGGGGCGCACGCGATCGACCCCCCAGGCGAGATTGACGGCCGTGGGGCGCGCATCGCGCACGCGATCGACCTCGGCATCGAGCCGGTCGGTCATCCAGCCTTCGCGCTGGCACTGGAGCATCGCCACCGCGACGCCGTAGGCACCGACCGCGCCCAGTGCCGGGGCACCGCGCACGACGAGGCGACGTACGGCGTCGACGAGGGAGTCGACGTCCGAGCACGCGAGCGTGACGACCTCGCCGGGCAAACGCGTCTGGTCGAGCAGCACGATCGCGTCGTCCTGCCAGGCAATCGCCTCGATCTCGGTCGCCACCGTCAGAAGGCATCCGTCGGTGTGTAGACACCCCACACATCGCGGAGGGCGTCACTCACTTCGCCCACGGTCGCCCGGGCGCGCAGAGCATCGCGCATGGGGTAGAGAAGATTGTCCGTGCCCGCTGCCGCAGCGCGGATGCTCTCGAGCGCGGCATCGACCGTGGCCTGGTCGCGCTCGGCGCGCACCCGCTCCAGCCGAGCGCACTGCTCCGCTTCAATCGCAGGATCGACGCGCAGCGGCTCATAGGGCTCGTGCTCCTCGACGGTGAAGCGATTCACGCCGATGATCACGCGCTCGCCGGCATCGATCTCCTGGGCGACGGCGTAGGCAGACTTCTCGATCTCGGACTTCTGGAATCCCTCTTCGATCGCCGCGACAGCACCCCCGAGCTCCTCGACCTGCGCCATGAGTGCGACCACGGCCGCCTCGATCTCGTCCGTCAGCGACTCGATGGCGTAGGAGCCGGCGAAGGGATCGACCGTCTGGGTCACATCGGACTCGTAGGCGAGGACCTGCTGGGTGCGCAGGGCGAGGCGAGCCGCCTTCTCGGTGGGAAGCGCGATGGCCTCGTCGAAGGAGTTGGTGTGGAGCGACTGAGTGCCGCCGAGGACCGCCCCGAGCGCCTGGATCGCCACCCGGACGAGGTTGACTTCGGGCTGCTGCGCGGTGAGTTGCACGCCCGCGGTCTGCGTGTGGAAGCGGAGCATCATCGACTTGGGATCCTGGGCACCGAACTCCTCGCGCATGATTCTCGCCCAGATGCGTCGCGCCGCACGGAACTTGGCGATCTCCTCGAGCAGGGTCGTGCGGGCGACGAAGAAGAAGGCGAGACGAGGGGCGAACTCGTCGATGTGCTGCCCCGATGCGAGCGCCGCGCGGATGTATTCGACGCCGTCGGCCAGCGTGAAGGCGATCTCCTGCACGGGGGTGGCCCCGGCTTCGGCCATGTGATAGCCCGAGATCGAGATGGTGTTCCAGCGGGGGATCTCCTCGCGGCAGTAGGAGAAGATGTCGGTGATGAGCCGCAGCGACTGCGCCGGAGGGTAGATGTAGGTGCCGCGCGCGATGTACTCCTTCAGGACGTCGTTCTGGATCGTCCCGTTGAGAGCCGATCCCGGGACTCCCTGCTCCTCAGCAACCAGCTGGTAGAGAAGGAGCAGGATCGCGGCCGGTGAGTTGATGGTCATCGACGTGGACACCTGGTCCAGCGGGATGCCGTCGAAGAGCACCCTCATGTCATCGATCGTGTCGATCGCCACCCCGACCTTGCCTACCTCACCGTGCGCGATGGGCGCGTCGGAGTCGTAGCCCATCTGAGTGGGCAGGTCGAAGGCGACGGAGAGACCCGTCGTGCCCGCGGCCAGCAACTGGCGGTAGCGCTCATTGGACTCCGCCGCCGTACCGAATCCGGCGTACTGGCGCATCGTCCAGGGGCGACCGGTGTACATCGTCGGGTAGACACCGCGGGTGTAGGGATAGGCGCCCGGCTCGCCCAAGCGCTCGCCCGGATCCCAATCCGCCAGGTCCTCCGGCCCGTAGACCGGGTCGAAGGGGAGTCCGGACTCGGTGGTCATGCGGTCAGACTAGGGCGCCCTGTGTCGGCGAGGCGTGTGACCCGGCTCACCCCACCCTGCCGAGACCCCTATCTCGCACTACGATGAAGCACACAGGCAAGGGCCGTCCCGGCCCGTTCGCTCCACGAGGGGAGGCACCATGGCCACGGCGCCCGTGGGCACCCTCTACCGGGGCGGCCAGGGCATGTGGTCTTGGGTCGCCCAGCGGATCACCGGCATCGCGGTCTTCTTCTTTCTTTACGTTCATGTGCTCGACACCGCGCTTGTGCGCGTGTCCCCCGAGGCCTACGACATCGTCATTGCGACGTACAAGACCCCCATCGTCAACCTCCTCGAGGTCGGCCTCGTGGGAGCGGTGCTCTATCACGCACTGAATGGCCTGCGCGTGATCGCCGTCGACTTCTGGTCGCGGGGGCCTCGCTACCAGCGCCAGATGCTGTGGGCGGTCGTGGGTGTCTGGGTGGTCGTCATGCTTCCGGGCACCTACTACATGATGCGCCACACGGTCGAGGCGCTCTTCGGGGCGACACCATGAGCCTCGCGGATCGTTCCCTCGCGCTGTCGACTGGCTCGCGCAACCGCCAGCGAAGCAACTTCGAGCTCTACGCCTGGCTCTTCATGCGTGTCTCCGGCGTCGTGCTGGTCTTCCTCGTCCTCGGTCACCTCTTCATCATGAACATCCTTGACGGCGGTGTGCAGAGGATCAACTTCGCCTTCGTCGCCGGACGCTGGGCAAGCCCCTTCTGGCAGGTGTGGGATCTGGCCATGCTGTGGCTTGCGATGCTGCACGGCACCAACGGCCTGCGCACGATCATCAACGACTACGCGGAGCGCAACCAGACTCGCTTCTGGCTCAAGATGCTCCTCTACGTCTCCTCGGCCTTCATCATCCTTCTCGGGACGCTTGTCATCTTCACCTTCGACCCGACCATCGGCTAGGAGCATCATGCAGACCCACAGGTTCGATGTCGTCATCGTGGGAGCCGGCGGCGCCGGCATGCGCGCGGCGCTGGAGTCCACCAAGCGGGCGCGCACAGCGGTCCTCACCAAGCTCTACCCCACCCGCAGCCACACTGGCGCGGCACAGGGCGGCATGTGCGCGGCACTCGCCAACGTCGAGGAAGACAACTGGGAGTGGCACACCTTCGACACCGTCAAGGGCGGTGACTACCTCGTCGACCAGGACGCCGCGGAGATCATGTGCAAGGAGGCCATCGACGCGGTCATCGACCTGGAGAAGATGGGCCTGCCCTTCAATCGCACCCCGGAGGGCCGCATCGACCAGCGTCGCTTTGGCGGCCACACGCGCAACCACGGCGAGGCTGCCGTGCGCCGCTCGTGCTACGCCGCGGACCGCACCGGCCACATGATCCTGCAGACGCTCTACCAGAACTGCGTCAAGGAGGGCGTGGAGTTCTACAACGAGTTCTATGTCCTCGACCTCATCCTCGTCGAGCGAGACGGCCGCAAGGAGACGGCGGGCGTCGTCGCGTACGAGTTGGCCACCGGTGCGATCCATGTCTTCCACGCGAAGGCCGTCATCTTCGCCACAGGCGGCTACGGCAAGGTCTGGAAGACCACGTCCAACGCCCACACGCTCACGGGCGACGGCATGGCGATCGCCTACCGCCGTGGCCTGCCTCTCGAGGACATGGAGTTCTACCAGTTCCACCCGACGGGCCTGGCGGGCCTCGGGGTCCTCCTGACGGAAGGCGCACGCGGCGAGGGCGGGATCCTGCGCAACGCCTCGGGCGAGCGCTTCATGGAGCGTGTAGCGCCCACGATCAAGGACCTCGCACCCCGCGACATGGTCGCCCGGGCGATGGTGGCTGAGGTCCGCGAGGGCCGCGGCGCGGGCCCCGACAAGGACTACGTCTACCTCGATCTCACGCATCTGCCCAAGGAGCAGATCGAGGCCAAGCTCCCGGACATCACCGAGTTCGCGCGCACCTACCTCGGCGTCGATCCTGTGACCGAGCTCGTGCCCGTATTCCCGACCGCGCACTACGCCATGGGTGGCATCCCGACCAACGTCGAGACCGAGGTCCTCTCCGACAACGACACGGTCGTGCCCGGTCTCTACGCCGCGGGTGAGGTGGCGTGCGTCTCGGTCCACGGTGCCAACCGCCTCGGGACCAACTCGCTCCTCGACATCAACGTGTTCGGGCGCCGGGCCGGCATCGCTGCCGCCGACTTCGCGAACTCGCACGACTTCGCGCCGCTGCCGGAGGATCCTGCGGCGTACACCATCTCCCTGGTCGAGGGGCTCCGCTCGGGGGCCGGAGGCGAGCGGGTGGCGGCCATCCGCCGCGATCTGCAGCAGACGATGGATCTCAATGCGCAGGTCTACCGCACTGAGGCGACCCTCAAGGAAGCCTTCACTGACATCCAGGAGTTGCGCCGCCGCTATCGGCACATCGCCGTGCAGGACAAGGGAGCGCGCTACAACACCGATCTGCTCGAGGCCATCGAGCTTGGCTTCCTCCTCGACCTGGCCGAGGTCACCGTCGTGGGCGCTCTGGAGCGCAAGGAGTCCCGGGGTGGCCACGCCCGCGAGGACTACCCCGGTCGGGACGACGTCAACTACATGCGTCACACCATGGCTTACCGCATCCCGGGGGCGGGAGATGAGTCCGGTGTCCGCATCGACTACAAGCCCGTCACCATCACCCGCTACCAGCCGATGGAGCGCAAGTACTGATGACCGCGACCCTCGAGCCCACCGAGGCTCCCGCACGGATCGAGCCCCGCGACGTCACCTTCAAGATCCGCCGCTTCATCCCGGAGACCGACGACGATCCGCACTGGGAGGAGTACGTCGTTTCGGCGTATCCCACGGACCGCGTCCTCGACGCCCTGATGAAGATCAAAGGCGAGCAGGACGGCACCCTCACCTTCCGTCGCTCATGCGGACACGGCATCTGTGGTTCGGACGCGATGCGGATCAACGGACGCAATCGACTGGCCTGCAAGACGCTCATCAAGGATCTCGGCACGGGTGAGATCACCGTCGAGGCCATCAAGGGTCTGCCGCTCGAGAAGGACCTTGTCGTCGATATGGAGCCCTTCTTCGCCGCATACCGGGCCGTGAAGCCGTTCCTCATCACCGATGGCCACGAGCCCACCAAGGAGCGGCTCCAGTCTGCCGAGGAGCGTGCAGTCTTCGACGACACGACGAAGTGCATTCTCTGCGCGGCGTGCACCACTTCGTGCCCGGTGTTTTGGACCGACGAGCAGTACTTCGGACCCGCGGCCATCGTCGCAGCGCACCGCTTCATCTTCGACTCCCGTGATGCGGGGGCCGAGGCGCGCCTGGAGATCCTCAACGAGAAGGAGGGGGTGTGGCGCTGCCGCACCACCTTCAACTGCACCGACGCCTGCCCGCGCGGGATCGAGGTCACCAAGGCGATCCAGCAGGTCAAGCGCGCGCTCATCTTCCGCCGCGTCTAGGGCCGCCGCCACGCCGCGTTGATCAGGCGTCCAGACACTCCCCGTCGTTAGTCTGGGGCCACCATGCGCCGTCCTATCGCCCTGGCACTCGCCGCCGCAGCAGCAGCAGCGTCGATGCTCGTGGCGCTGCCGACCGCACATGCCGAGCCCATTGGCGGCCCCCTCCTCTCCGGCACCGACGTGATCGTCGATCCCGGGCCCTCTGCCGATCCCTTGCCGGACGTGCCGGTCAGCGCCTGGGTCCTCGCCGATCTCGACACGGGGGCGATCCTGGCGGCGAAGGCCCCGCATGTGCCGCGACCGCCTGCCTCGGTCCTCAAGACCCTGACCACCCTCACCCTGGCGCAGCGCATGGATCCTGAGGTGATCTACACGACGACCTACGACGACGTCGCCGTCGAGGGCAGCCGGGTGGGCCTGGTCGAGGACGCCACCTACTCCGTGCGCGAACTCTTCCTCTGCTTGATGATGCAGAGCGGCAATGACTGCGCGTCAGCGCTCGCCCATGCCAACGGCGGCATGGAGCTCACCGTCGCGCAGATGAACGAAGAAGCGCAGCGGCTCCAGGCCTACGACACGGTTGCCCGCAATCCGAGTGGACTCCCCGCCGAGGGCCAGGTCAGCTCGGCCTACGATCTGGCTCTCATCGCGCGCGAGGGCTTGGCGCGGCCGGACTTCTACGAATACGTCAATACGCGCGTAATCGAGGACTTCCCCGGCTACATGCCCGAGCAGCCGGGCGATCCCCGATCGACCATGCCTATTGCCACGCAAAACCCTTTGTTCATCCAGGGCTACGAGGGCGCCATGGGTGTGAAGACGGGCTGGACCACCGAGGCGGGACGCACCTTCGTCGGAGCGGCGGAGCGCGATGGCACAAGCCTGGTCGTCACGATGCTCAACATTGAGAGTGAGATCTATCCCTCGGCTTCCGCACTGCTGGACTGGGGCTTCGCCAACATCGACAGTGTCACCCCGGTGGGCTACCTCGTCGATCCCGTCGAGACTCCCGCGGCGGTGACTCCGGACTCCTCCGCGGCTGGCACACCGGGTCCCGATGCATCGGCGCCATCGGGGGGCGAGGTCGACACCACCGCCGCGGCAGCGGCCACACCCTCGCCCGCGGCATCGACGAACTGGGGATGGGTGTGGACCCTCGTGGGTGCCATGGCCGTCGGGCTGGTCCTCATCGTCGTGGGTCTACGCAGCCTGCGCGGGCCGGCTCCGCGCCAGGGCGGGCGACGAGCGCGCACCGCCTCCGACGATGCGGTCGAGCACGACTACGCGCGCAACTGACGACGTGGGCTAGCCCACGAGCGGGTACGTCGCTCTCGCCTGCCAGCCATCCTCGACGAGGGCGTAGAGCCGAATGGCGTCAACGTCGAACACCGCTTCGAAGTCCGCGAGGGCGCTGAACGCGTCGTCGAGTGCCTCGTCAGTGAGGCCCAAGGCGATCGTCACGTGAGGGTGGTAGGGGAAGCGCAGGTCCACGGACCAGGGGCCGCTCCGGACCCGGCGTTCCAGCTCCTCGCATCCGGGGATGCCCTCGGCGACAGCGAGGAAGACAACGGGACTGACCGGGCGGAAGGTGCCCGTCCCGCGCAGCCTCATGCGAAACGGGCGACAGCCCTCGACCGCACGCTCAAGGTGCCGCTCGAGCGCAGGCATCTCCTCGGGATCGACCGAGAACGGGGCCACGATGGTGACGTGCGGCGGCACGGCGTCGGCCTCGGGATCTCCCCAGGCGCGCCGGGCCTCGCGAATCCGAGTGGCAAACGGCTCGGGCACGTCGATCACGACGCCTACGGCGATCATGGGGCCGGCAGCGGCACGAAGCCCACGCGGTCATAGACCGCAGCCAGGGTGGGAGTGGCGGCCGCACGCGCGCGATCAGCGCCCATGCGCACGAGTCGGCTGAGTTCGGCAGGATCGGCCATGAGCTCATCCACCCGGCCCCTAAATCCCGAGCAGAAGTCGACGACCACTTCGGCGACATCCTTCTTGAGGTCTCCGTAGCCCCGTCCTTCATACGACGAGACGACCTCGTCGATCGGGCGGCCGTCGAAGGCAGACAGGAGGGTGAGCAGATTGGAGACGCCGGGCTTGTCCTCTGGATCGAACCAGATCTCCCTACCGGAGTCGGTCACCGCCGACATGATCTTCTTGCGCGTCACCCCGGGATCGTCCAGGAGGAAGACGCAACCTGCGGGCGCGGACTTGCTCATCTTGGCCGTCGGATCGGTCAGATCGAGCACCTTCGCCGTGTCCTTGACGATGAGTGGCTCCGGGACCACCAGGGTTGGGCCATACGTCGAGTTGAAGCGCTGCGCCAGGTCGCGGGTGAGTTCGAGATGCTGGCGCTGGTCCTCACCCACGGGCACTCCAGCGGCCTGGTAGATGAGGATGTCCGCGGCCTGCAGGACGGGATAGGTGAAGAGGCCAACGGTCGCGCGCTCAGCGCCCTCACGTTGGGACTTGTCCTTGAACTGCGTCATGCGAGATGCCTCGCCGAACCCTGTGAGGCACTCCAGGATCCATGCCAACTGCGCATGCTCGGGCACGTGGCTCTGGATGAAGATGGTCGATCGGGTCGGGTCAAGGCCGACCGCGAGCAACTGGGCGAAGGACAGCAGAGTGCGGTGGCGCAGGAGAGCCGGATCGTGCTCGACAGTGATGGCGTGCTGGTCGACGACGCAGTAGAAGGCGTCGTGCGTCTCCTGCAGGCTCACCCATCGACGCAGGGCGCCCAGGTAGTTGCCGATCTGGAAAGAGTCCGCTGTCGGCTGGATGCCGGAGAGCACGCGGGGCGGTGTGTGGACGGGGGCCTCCGACATGGCGTCATTCTGGCAGCGCGGCGTCCTCGCCCGGGTGGCCGGGTCCATCGAGGACGGGGGCGACGGCGATGCGTGCCACGCGCCTGCCGTCGAGTTCGGTGACCGTGAGCAGGTGTCCGCCGACCTCGACCGTGGCGCCGACGGTAGGAAGCTCGCCGAGCTGGGAGACGACGAAGCCGGCGACGGTCTCGTAGGGCCCGTCAGGCAGTTCGACACCCGTCTCGTCGGCGAAGTCCTCCAGGTTGAGTAGGCCGTCGACGTCGGCACGCGGACCACTCGACTCTGTGTCGTATTCGTCGCGGATGTCCCCGACGAGCTCCTCGACTAGATCCTCAAGCGTCACGATCCCCGCGGTGCCGCCGTACTCATCGACCACGATGGCCAGGTGCTGTCGCAGGCGGCGCATCTCCGTCAGCGCTGGGATGACGTGCTTGGTGCCGGGGAAGAATGTCGTCTCCCGGGCGAGGTCGCCGACTCGGCGCGTCGAACGATCAGCGTCGGGGGTGAGGAGGTCGCGAATATGCACCACGCCCACGACGTCGTCGGCAGAGCCACGGATGACGGGATAGCGCGAGTGGGGAGCATCCGAAACCTCGACGATCGCCTCGCGCACGGGGGCGGAGGCGTCGAGGAAGGCCACCTCGGTGCGAGGCAGCATCACCTCGCGGAGTTCGCGGTCGCCCGCCTCGAAGACATCGTCGATCAGTGCTCGCTCCTCAGCGGTGAGCTCCTCGGTCGCCGCCACGATGTCACGCAACTCCTCACCCGTGATCTGCTCCTTGCCTGAGTGCGGATTGCCGCCGAGCAGACGCACCAGGGCATTCGTGGAGACCGAGAGCAGCCAGATGAAGGGGCGTGTGATTCGGGCGAGCAACTCCACCGGCCCGGCGAGGATGAGTGCGGTCGATTCCGCACGCTGGAGTGCGATGCGCTTGGGCACGAGCTCGCCGATCACCAGGGAGATGTAGGCGATCACGATCGTCACGCCGATGAA
>Ga0169931_10002477_pt1 | contig 30087 bp, 20 predicted proteins | sample Kivu_15m_20L_FD_129675 | JGI IMG/M metagenome (GOLD analysis project Ga0169931, IMG submission 129675) | Freshwater microbial communities from Lake Kivu, Western Province, Rwanda to study Microbial Dark Matter (Phase II) - Kivu_15m_20L... | ecosystem: Environmental > Aquatic > Freshwater > Lake...
CCTGGGGGTTTGGGGGCTAGCCCCCAATTACCCTCTAGTAAACCCAAAGCCAAAACAGGAAATTGCAGTTCCTTTCTCTTGACACTTTTAAAGACCGTCGCTCTCCCCCAAGGGGGCGAGGGGAGAAAGAAGAATGAGGTCGGCTTTGCGAGCGAGGGGAGAAACAAGAATGAGGTCGGCTTTGCGAGCGAGGGGAGAAACAAGAATGAGGTCGGCTTCGCGAGCGAGAGGAGAAACAAGAATGAGGTCGGCTTCGCGAGCGAGAGGAGAAGAAAATTGAGGTCGGCTTCGCAAGCGATGGGAGAAAGAACCCCCGTGTCTTCTTCGCCAAAGGAGAAAGGAACGAAGCAGGCGATGTGGTAGTGATTAAAGAAGAAGAAGCTCGCGTTGGCTTCTGGTGCGAGACCGTGGAAGAGCGAGTGCCCTAACGATTGGTGCTTTGGTGGCCCGGTTAAGTGGCGCGGTTTGATTAGGGGTTCGGAATCGGTGGGGCGAGTTGCTTGAAGGTGCGGAGTTGGACCGTGTGCTGAAGGCGTTCGGTGCGGAAGAAACCGTAGCTGGTGGCGAAGGGTTGGGCTTCCGGGGTGTGGAGGTATCGAGCGCCGAGCCCGAACTTACTTTCGACTAGAACAGCGCCATCCGAGGTGATCGAGGAGACGATGCCGCTGTGAGGAACCCCACCCTGTTCATCGAAGTAGATGATCACATCGCCCGGGATCGGAATCATGACTGGGTAGTAGCTATGGTCGACCAGAATTTGCTTGACCTGTACGCCTGACACAAGGCAAAGCCCGCCGCCGAAGACCCAGCCGTGGCAGTTGGTTTGTAGGGTCGCGTTGCTGACTTGCTCAATTGCGTAGTGCTGGAGATACCACTTGTCGCAAGCGCGTCCGTACTCGTCAAAGTCGCCGGATTGAAGATCCCAGCTGTAGACGGGTAGGTATTTTCCCTCATCGGTCTCGAGGACCGCTTGCGGATTGAGCACGCGGTTGCCGGGGGGAGCGAGACTAGGGGCTCGCTCGAAGGGAATTTCTTCGAGGGCATCCGAGGGCGAAGCGAGTTGCAAGCAGGTTAGAAGAACAATCAGCAGAACAACCGGCGCGTACAGGGCAAAACGGCGGCTTTTGGCTTTTGGGGAAGGGGGAATTCGCATTTTCTTCCTACAAAAATGGTCAGTCGTGCGGGCAGTGCAATTAGCTTTTTTCGCGTTTGCAACGTTGGTCGCTTGCCGGCCTCGAATCCGACAAAATCAGAAGAAAGGTGTAGAACTTCCCGCAAGAGTGTGGCGGCACAGCCTGCCACGTTTTGGAATAAACCGTAATTTCTGCCGAGAGTTTCGTAGGTTGAGGGAAGAATATTGAAATTTTTTGGGGAGGGGAGCGCGAGAGAGGAGCGCGGAGAACAGTGGACCAGGCGAGAAGAACCTTGGCGTGCGGGGGAAAAAAGGGATTGCGTGCTTTTTGGGCGAGGTCGGGAGACCTGCGCCCAGCGCGGGCGTGCTTTGGGGGGCGAGGTCGGGAGACCTGCGCCCAGCGCGAGCGTGCTTTTTGGGCGAGGTCGGGGGACCTGCGCCCAGCGCGAGCGTGCTTTTTGGGCGAGGTCGGGAGACCTGCGCCCAGCGCGAGCGTGCTTTTTGGGCGAGGTCGGGAGACCTGCGCCCAGCGCGAGCGTGCTTTTTGGGCGAGGTCGGGAGACCTACGCCCAGCGCGAGCGTGCTTTTTGGGCGAGGTCGGGAGACCTGCGCCCAGCGCGAGCGTGCTTTGGCGTGCGAGGTCGGGAGACCTACGCCCAGCGCGAGCGTGGCCAAGGTCGGGGGACCTACGCCAATCGCAGGTTTGGGCGATTCGGAGTTAGTTTGCGACTCGATCCGGATACTAGCACGAGGACCGGCTGGGCAGAAAAAGTTTGGACGATGGGTTAGAGGGAAGGCGAGTGACAGGGTAGGCGCGGGACTGGCTGAGTGATTTAGAATTTGGGGCGGGAATTTCTTTGAACATGCATTAAAGGGATCGCCATTATGAATGAGCCGTCGCGTCGGTCTTTGCTAAAGGGTGTTGGACTGGGGGCGCTGGCGGCGGTGACGCCGGGGATGGCGGCGGTCGGACAAAGCGAGGAGGCGGCAGAAGTGGCTCGCGAGGCTTTGAGGCCGCGGGCGATTTCGCTGAGCGGCATTCATGCCTATGCTTCGGCGCATTCGGTGGCGGCTGGTGAGAAACTCGAGGTGTTTGTTTCGGCCAGCATGCCGTACAAACTTTCAATCGTGCGTCTTGGGCAGGCGATTGACGATCCGAGCAAAGACGAACTGGTCCATGCTTTTGAATCTGTACCGCCGCGTATCCAGCCGATTCGGCCGGGCTCTTGTGTGATCGTCGAGAAAGGATTGCCACCGGAATTTCTGAAGTCTGATTTTGCGATTCAGTTTTGGCTGCGCCCGTTTCTGACTCAAGAGCGACAAGCGATCATCACGCAAGCGACGAAGGACGGCGAGTTCGGCCTTTGCATTTCGGATAAGAAAGAGGTGCAGGTTACGTTGGGTAGCAACTTCCAACTCACCTTCCCGGCCTTGCCGACAATCGCTTGGACGCATGTAGTGCTGAACTGTTTGGGCGGAAAGGTGGCGCTCTGGCTGGATGGCAAGAAATTTGGCTCGGCGGCGCTGGGAGAGGTTCCGGAGTTGGAGGACAAGCCGCTGATTCTGGGCGGACGGCAAATGAACGGGGAGATTGATTTGCTGCTCGATGCGGATTTGGCTCAGCCTGCGATCTATGCGCGAGGTTTGACTGAGGTCGAGGTTGAGGCGCTGTATCAGGCGCGGGCGCTTAAGTCGCCACCGGCGGAGGGACTGCTTGGGTGCTGGATGCTGGAAGAAGAACAAGGCGCGGTGTTGGCTGATTCGAGTCCTCATTCGCGGCAGGGGAAGATCCTGAACAATGCGATGTGGATGATCGGCGGACCGAGTTTTGACGGGCGCAATGTGGCTCGGTTTGGCAACCAGTACGATCCGGCGAAGGATTCGCTGCGCGGGCACTCGCTACGGTTGGCATCTGATGCACTGTACGATGCCGGCTGGGAAGTGACTCATGAGTTTTCGATCCCGGCGGCGGCAAGGCCGGGGCTGTACTGCGTGCGAGCTGATTTCGAGAGTGATGGGAAGCCACGCGTACACTACACGACGTTCCTTGTGCGGAAGGGAGCGGGAGCGGAGCGGGCGCCGCTGTTGGTGCTTTGCTCGTCGAACACGTGGTTAGCATATAACAGCACGCCGTTCGCGAAAAATCTTGAGGCGGGGCAGCCGTGGTTCTCTTCGACAGCTGGCGGCGTGAATGTCGACCCGCGCGCGCCGGCTTACTCTTGCTACCTGAATCATCGCGGTGGTCAGCCGGCTTATCAGTTTGGCACGAGGATGCCGTGGCCGGTGGCTGGGCCGAATGTTTGGTACAGCGGTCCGGAGATGGGGTACAGCCACCTGATGCGGGGCGAGCGGTTCACGCATGTTTGGCTGGAGCAGAACGGCTACGACTTCGACCTCGTGCTGGATATCGATTTGCACCGGGACCCTGCCCTGCTCCGCGATCGCAAGGCGATCTTGATCAACGGCCACAGCGAGTATTGGTCGAAAGAGTGTTATCAGGCGGTAGACCAGTATCTCTGTGCGGGAGGGGCGGCGATTGTCTTTTCGGGGAATACGATGTTCTGGCGGGTTAGCTTCAACCCTGAGGGGACGATGATGGAGTGCCGCAAGTTCGACAATCGAATTGGCGGAATGACGCATGCGACGATTGGTGAGCTGTATCACGCGCAGGATGGCAAGCGAGGGAGCTTGATGCGCGAGTGCGGCATGCCGGCTTGGGAAGCGGTGGGGCTGGAGTGCGATGGTTGGGGCGGGATCACGCCGCCTGAGTTTGGAGTTTATCACGCCGAGTTGACGGAACACTTTTTGTTCAAGCAGCCGAACGAGGTGGGGCTGAAGTCAGGTGAGACATTTGGGCATGCGCCGGGCGGGGGCGTGCCGAAAGCGATCGGGCATGAATGGGACGTGCGGTTGTCGCGGCTGAAGTCTTACACGGCGAAGATCCCCGCGGGCGTGACGCTGCCGGATGAGCCGCAGGGGATCGTGACGTTGGCTCGCGGGGTGCGAACGCAGACGCATGCGTTAGATTTCTTTACTGAGCCGACGACGGCGCCCGATGGGACAGTAGCGGAGATGATTTACTGGGAGCGACCGCGAGGTGGACGCGTGTTTCATGGCGGGGCGATCGCGGTGGGGTGGGCACTGAGTGCGGACCCGAAGTTACAAGCGTTGGTGAAGAATGTGCTGGAGTGCTTTGGGGTTAAGGCTAGAGGGTGAATCGTTTAGCGAGAGAAAGACGCGAGTGAGTGGTGAACGCGATCTAGGGTTCGCCCTCCTTTCCCCGAAGGGGTTGAGGGGGAGAAAGAACACTGGCAGGAAAAAGAAGTTTCGATTGCGGCTCGCTTGAGGGTTTGGCGCTATCTTTTTGATTCCAAGAAGGCGAGGAGGTCGGATAGTTGCTGGGGGGTTAGGGCTGCGGTGATGCCGGCGGGCATGAGCGAGAGGTCGCTGGGAAGACGCTGTTCGATTTCGTCGACTTCGATCCGGGTCCTTTGATCGATTCCGGTGCGGATAGTGAGTTGGTTGCCATCGCGTTCTTCGACTAACCCGCTGATAACACGGCCATCGATGAGGGCAAACTTTTCGGCTCGATAACTTGGTTCTTGGCGGTTGCTTGGGAAGGCGATCGCTTCGAGCAATTCGCGGCGGGTGCGGGTGGCGCCGATGCGCGAGAGGTCGGGGCCGATTTGGCCGCCAACGTAGGCGATTTGGTGGCAGTTGCTGCAAGCCGCTTGGGTGCTACGGAAGACTTGTAAGCCGCGAAGTGGTTCGCCTTCGGGAAGGCTGGCGAGGAGCGAATCGACTTCGGCGGCGGTATCGGCCGTGGGAGAAGCGAGTTGGCTGAGGAGGTTTTCAGCAGCAGCGAGCAGGTCCGCTCCCCGGGGCCGATAGAGCTCTCGCAGTTGATCCGGCGCGATGGTCTTGGCGAGCGGGATTAGCTCGAGCTGTTTCAGCAGAGCGAGGTTGAGGTCAGTGTCGGCTTGAGTAGCGAAGAGTTGGACAGCGAGTTCGATGTTTGCGAGCGTCCAGTTGGGTGCAGATTCGGCAAGTCGTTGGAGTCGTGGTGCGTCGAGCTGTAGGCGCTGGAGAGCGAGCCAAGCCTGTCGGGTAGCTTCACTCGAGTCCGATGATTCGAGCGCGGCGATGATTGCGTCGAGTTGTTTGTCTGGCAGCTCTGTTCCGTGCGGCAAGCAGGCGAGCGCGGAGATTGCGGCTGGGGATTGAGAATCAGCGAGAACGCGGATGGCGGTGATGAGGCTGCTGTGATCTTGCGAGTCAAGCGAGTGGGCGCGGAGCCAGTCGAGGAGGCTGGTTAGTTCCGGGGTGTTGGTGGATTTAAGCTCGTAGAGGATTGCAGCGAGTCCATTGCTCCAGTTGGCGGGGATAGTCTTGAGCCGAGTGTTTTGCAGGAGAGCGAGAAGCAGTGAATGCTGAGCGGGTGACGCCGTTGCGGCTTTCTCTAGTTGAGTTGCCAACAGCTCTTGAAAAGCGGGCTCGGTGCCCCAGTGTTTCGCGAGTGCAAGGAGAGCCGTGCGAGCCTCGTCGGTTTGGGTTGCGCTGGCAAACATTTCGGGGAGGAGGTCGTCGAGCGAGGAGCTCCATTCGGGATGTGCGAGCAGGATTTCGAGAGCCGTCTCGCGAGCGACGAGGGAGTTAAGCGCTGGGATGACATTTGTGGGGGCAAGCCGCGAGTCGCCTCGCTCGTGCAGTGAGCGGAGTGCGGCGGCGACTTGGTGGGGGCTTGGGCTGTCGAGGTAAGCGGCGATGGCGTCGGATTGGTTTGACTCGATCAGGGCGTAGGTGAGCGAATGTTGGAGGATCCGATCGGCGGTGGGGCCGACCCGAGCGATGGTCTCCATCAGGGGCGTGATGGAGTTGCGGTCGCCGATTCGTCCGAGGGCTTCGGCAAAAGCGCGAATTGCGGCGGGGTTTGTTTCGGTAGAGAGGGCGGCTTGGAGAGCTGACGCTTCGGGCCAGCGGTGTGCGGCGATCGCCATTGCGGCGGTTTGGCGGAGCGCGGGATCGGTGGCTTGGAGTTGAGTGACGATCGCCGCGCGGGCTGCTTCGTCTCCGATTTGACAGAGGAGCCAGAGGATATCTTGGCGTTCTTGGAGAGGAAGGCGGAGATCGCTAAGTCGGCTGGCTAGTTCGGGAGAAGTCGTATGGGCGTGGGCGACGAGCCAATCGCAGGCGTTGCGCTTTTGCCAAGCGAAAGTCGTCTTGAGTTGCACGATTGCTTCGGCGGTCGTCTGCGGCGGAGTGACAATCGTCTTTCGGGCGGCGAGAGTTTTATCGCTGCTGAGGCGATAGATACCGCCGACAGCTACCGATTGATCGGTTGCGAGGCTGGGGCAGCAGAGGTCGTACCAGCCTCCGGTGTCGAGGACGAGGAGGCTGCCGTCGGCGTCTTCGAGGATGTCCGTGGGATGGAACTGGACCCAATCGGTCGAGAGAAGTGTTTGGTCTTCGGTGTGGAAGGTTGCGCTAGCGGGAACGAGTCGATGGAGCGAGACCTTTTGGAGATTGAATTGCGCGGCGAGGAGTGTTTGCTGTTGTGGTAGGGCAGTTGTTGGATTGAGCGGCGAGTCTTGGAGGAGGTTGGGGCTTTCGACGAGGGCGAGTCCGCTGGGGGCGGCTGGGCCGAGGTGAGTCATGATTGGGAGGAGTCCGCCGGTGGACCAGTGATTGTTGAGGGCGTCGTTCTCTTTTCCATAGCGTCCGCCGTAGATGGCGTGGGCGATGCCATCTCTTTTTCCGCCGGCGGGATGTTGCAGGAAGGTGCTGGTGAAGAAGCGTTCGCCTTCGGGAGTGAAGGCGAGTTCGACGGGGTTATCCATTCCGCCGTTCATGACTGCTTCGATCGGGCCGCCCTCGAATCGCCGCCGGTAGATATGAGCGGCGGTAGAGGTGAATGGTTGACCATCGCGAAGGGTGAAGTCTTGAGCGGCAAAAGCGCCCTTGGTCCAGTAGATCCAGCCATCGCGGCCGAGGTAGGGCCCGTGGAGATCGTTATAGCAGTGCGTTGCGGTGCCGGGATTGAACCAGACTTCGCGGCTTTCACAAACGCCATCGCCATCGTCGTCGGTTAGTTTCCAGATCTCAGGAGGAGCCGAGACAAGAACTTGTTTGGCGCCAACAGCGAGGACGCCGACGGGGAAGCTGAGATCTTCCGCAGCGACGATCCGGCGATCGAAGCGGCCGTCTTGATTGTCGTCGACGAGTCGGACAAGTCGGTGGGGGCGGGCGCCTTGGGACTCGGCTTCGCGTTGGACTGGACCGGCGGCTTCGAGGACGAGAAGTCGGCCTTGGTGATCCCAGCTGGCGACGATGGGGCGCTCGACGAGCGGAGAGCTGGCGACTTTTTCCAGCTTGAGTCCGCGCGGGACTTGGAAGGTGACTCCGTCGATGGTTTGGGAGTTAGTTTGAGCGAATGCGGATGCAGGGATCAGGGCGATGAAGAGGGAGAGAGCGCGGATGTTGGTGAGCACGGAGGGCTCCGCTGGGAGAGAGGGCGAAGAGAGATACGGATATTTTAGCGGAGAATTGTGGAGCAGGGTTTGCCTGGTTCCTGCTGCCCTGTCTTCGTTTAGCCCGTAGCCAACGGCGAAGTGAAGCGCAGGTTGATCCTGCGGCACGAGCGAGGTGGCTTCTTCTTCTTTTTTTTCCTCCTCCCCCTCCTTCTTCAAACTCAGCCGGGTTTTCGCACTAGCCCCCGGTTGGAAGTGAGTTTGACTTTTCGGGGTTGAATGGTAAGCGTGAAGCAGGGTTCGACCCCCTCACCCCCGACCCCTCTCCCCCAAGGGGGCGAGGGGAGAAAGAAAAGAACCAGTAAGGGGGCGAGGGATAGGAATAAAAGTATCAGGTGTTGAGCGAGAGTTAGAAAAAAAGTACCCGGGGTTGGCTGGTTTGGCTGGCTTGTCGGTATGCCGTTTCACTTCGCCGTTGGCTACGGGCTAAACGATTGGAGCTTATTCGTTGCTCGGTAAATCTAAAAAACAAAATCTCGGTAGTCTGCTGACAAAAATGTTTACTCAGCGTCAAAGCCCGGTAGTAGGTTTTGGTTGTTGCGTTTGACTTTGGGGCTGGGGTCGCGGCGTTTGCGGCTGCCGTGTTTTTTTAGAACCGAGGCTGCTTCGGTGACTGCGGATGCGGAACGGCGAATGGCGTAGATGCGCTGTTGGGCTGACTTCGCGGCAACTTGATGATCGACTAGCGGTAACGGGTAATCTCTTCCGAGCCAGCAGCCGAATCGTTGCTGGTCATCACGCGACATCAGCCAAGGCTGGTGAACGAACGCGGTGGGGCAGGCGGCCAGTTCAGGGATATAGCGACGGATGAACTCGCCTTGCGGGTCTTGGTCTTGGGCTTGCTTTGTGGGCGAGTAAACCCGAATTGTGTTGATGCCCGTGACGCCTGATTGCATTTGCGATTGAGGATAATGAATTCCCGGCTCGTAATCGAGAAACATCCGGGCGAGATGCAGAGCAGGTTGTCGCCAGTGGAGCCAGAGGTCATAGGAAGAGAACGACATGAGCATCGCCCTCATGCGGAAATTAATCCAGCGAGTTTGCTGGAGTGCTCGCATGCAGGCGTCGACGAGCGGAAAGCCGGTTCGCCCAGCGCACCAGGCTGCGAAAAACTCTTCGTTGAAGGAGTCTTCGCGGAGCCCGTCGTAGGCTCGATTCAGATTGCAGAATTCCAGTGTGGGCTCGTCTTCCAGCTTTTGCATAAAGTGGCAATGCCAGGAAAGGCGCGATTGATAGGAAGCGAGCGAGCCTAGCCAGCGGGGGTCGATATCGGCTTTAGCCTCGCGGAGGGAGCGGACTTCATCGCGGCGTTGCTGCAGTCGTTGCCAAGTTGTGCGGAGGGAGACGCAGCCCCAGGCGAAGTAGGGGCTTATTCGGCTGCACGCGTCCTCGGCTGAAAGGGGGCTGGACATAGCGCGGCGGTAGTCGGCTCCGCGGATTTCGAGAAACGATTCTAGGGTCACCAGTCCGGTTGATTCGCCACCGACTTGCAGCGGACCGGTCGGAGCGGCGCCGAGTCCTAGCGATTCGGGTTTGGGGGTCGGTTGCGACTCGATTTCTTTTGGGACTTGGATGCGGGCGGGTGTGAGTGCGATCGGGCGGCGCATAAAGTTGGTCCAGCGGGCTGCCCAGCCATTGCGCGACTGGAGCCGGCGGATGACACCGCACTGGCGTTCCTCATGCCAAGGGATGTTGCTGGAGCGGAAGAACTTAGCCACCGCTTTGTCGCGGGTGAAGGTCCAGCCGTTGCCTGTTTCTTCGTGGCTGAAGACTTGTTCGATCCGGAATTGCTGAGCTAGTTTGCGGAAGACGTCGACTGCTTCACCAACGCGGATGATTAGTCGACCGCCTAGTTGCTTCAGGCTGTCATCGAGTTCGCAGAGCGACTCTGCCATGAAATCATAGTGGCAGCGGTCGGCGTCGGGTTGGCTCCAGAAATTGGGCTCGATGATAAACAGTGGAAGGCAGTGTCCTCGGGCCGCGGCTAGCCTAAGTGGGAGGTGGTCGGTGACGCGAAGGTCGCGCTTGAACCAGATGATCGAGACCGCTGGGTTGTCAGTGTCTGGGGCGTTTGAGTTTGGATTGTCAGCGGTGTGGCCGGCCATGGCTGCGGGTTTACCCTCTTAGACGCTTCGGTGGTCCGCGAGGAACCGCGAAAATCGGGCAGTTGTAACCGAATAGAGGCGTCGATTGGGCTTTTGGGGCTTAGCAGAGGTTGCGGCGGAAGACCCGGACGCCGAGTTCGTTCATTTTGCTTTGGAGTCGGATATCGAATGGTTCAATCGTGTCTTCGAACGGGATAATGCCGCGGTCCTCGAGGAAGTCGGCGCATTCTTCTTTAGTTCCCGTGAAGATGATGCACTCGGATGTGATCATGTAACTGTCGTCAGGGATTTGACTGGAGACAATCGCATCGATGCAGTCGGATTGGCTTGCAAAGGGCGAAACAGGCGAACGATGGGGCCTTGGCGGGGCGACGACGAGGCTGAGACTGGTTTGGTCTGCGGAGGGGAGTCGTTCTGGCTTGCGAGATGGCAAAGTGCCACGAGAAGGTAGGTTGCCGGCACCGATTGACGAAAAACGGTTCCTGACACCTTTTTTAGCCTGACCGAAGAGCCAGCCGATGGAGGCTGCTGCACCGACGCAGATGATCAGCGGCAGAAGAGATTCAACAGTAGGCATCGTTTGGGTGACCTCGGCAAAGTTGAGACCGGACGCTTTGGGCAGGCGGCGGAAGTGCACGCATGTTGTTTTAAAACAGTGCACTCTGATGGGGCGCTAGGCGGTTGATTAATCAGGTAAAGCATTGCGCGATTGCGCAATTGGCGATACCCTTTCGAGATCTGGTAGCAGGTTAGTGCAGACAGCAGCGTATTTTTTGCGAAGTTGGAATGCTTATTCGTTGCAGTCGTTAAAGGGTGATCAATCGTGGCAAGTCGCTCCCAGTCTCCTGAAAAATCCGCCGACCTCCTGTGCGGAATCGACATAGATTTGAATTGCGCGGTTCGTGATCCACTGCGCTGACAGGAAGTGCTCTTTGCGAGCGCCTCCGCGTTGAATGGGTTGAGGTTCTGGGGTCAGGCTATTGGGCCTGCCGCGCTTCGGAGTACTCGCTTTCCCGGATGCAAGCCAACCAGCTTCACCGGGCGGAGTAGCACTGTTGATGTCGACTCAACTAAATTCCGGTCCTGAAACCAAGCTCTATCTGCTTTTGCAGTCCGAGTGCAGTGAATCGCTGGCGAATTTGCGCCAGTTAGCTCAGCGCTGTGAATTGGTTCTAACGGATTTCCATTCGGCGGAGGACGTCCAGCGTCTCTGCAGCCCTGAGATGGTAGGCGTTGTCGCCTTTGACTTTGTCTTGCCGGATATGGTTGGAAGTCAGTTGGCGAATTGGCTGGAGCGGAATCGGCCTTCGCTGATCCCGCTGGTCTCGGTCCGTTCGACCGATGCGCGGACTGCGATTCGGCTGGCGAGCGACACGCGGGCTGTGGTGATTCCGGATACTTGTGAGGAGTTGGAGCTGTGGGAGGCTTTGATCTCGGCTCGTCAAAGGGCGATTTCCGGGCGGGTCTACGAAGATGCTCGGATAAGTCTGGTACGTCGAATTGAATCTTGCACCGATGAGGAGTTGCAGATTCTTCGCCGCTGGGCTCGGGGGCAGACCAATAAGCAGATTGCTCATGAGATCGATATCTCGATGCGAACATTGAACTTCCGCAAGAATAGTATTCTGCAGAAGTTGCAAGTGGAGAATATCGTCGAAGCGGTCTGGGAGTTGAGCAAGTACACCGAGTTTGATCGGTTTAGCTTTTTCCCTTCGCGCAAGATGGAGATTGCCGCGTTGTCATATGGCCAGCCGGTGCGGCACTTGGTCGACCGCAATGCGCTCTATCAGTGAGCGAATTAATTGAGGGCGAGCGCAGAGGTTTTGCTGACAGAATTCAGTTGGCTCGCAAATTCGCGGGCTCGGGTCAAGTCTTTCTCGTTAGGCCGGCCGAGGTAAAAGCCGCCAAAGAGGACGAAGGGTCCGACGGTATCCCAGCCCGGGCAATTAAATTCGTTGATTACTTCGCAGCCGCGACTTTTTAGCTGTCGGCGGAGTGCGCGGTGGTAAAACCGCCAGAGGAGCGTGTTGCCAGCGGTTGAGAACAGGAATGCCTTGCGTGGAAGCGCGGGTTTTGCTTTTACGAGTTCAAGGAGTTTCTGGTCGTGTTTGGCGAAGTAGATTCCCGATCCGAAGCCGACGAGATCGTAATGGCTGAGGTCGACAGCGTAGGCTTCGTCGATCGTGAGGACGTCGGCTTGGAGTTGATCGCCGATTGCGTCGGCGATTTTGCGGGTGTTCCCATGATGCCAAGAGGAGACGACTACGGCGACGCGTTGTGGGTGGGTGAGTTGAGGCATGGCTGGAAGCTCGTTTGGGAGGAAGAGCGTGGATTTTGGGTGAGGTGAAATTTCGCTTCTGACCCACCGTAGTGGGACTCGTGGGACTCGTGGGACTCGTGGGACTCATGGGACTCATGGGACTTATGGGACTCATGGGACTTATGGGACTCATGGGACTCATGGGAGGAAGGCTGGGGGATTTGGGAACTGGGGTCTGGGATTCGGTTGGATGAGATTTAACGCAGCAGTCCTTCGACGACATGGCCGTGGACGTTGGTTAGGCGGCGGTTGATGCCGTTGTGGTAGAAGGTGAGACGTTCGTGGTCGAGGCCTAGCAGGTGCAAGACGGTGGCGTGGAAGTCGGGCCAAGTAACTTTGTTTTCGACCGACTTCCAGCCGATCGCGTCGGTAGCTCCGTATGCCGTGCCGGCTTTGACGCCCGCTCCGGCGAGCCAGGCGGTGAAGCCTTCGGGATTGTGATCGCGGCCGAGTCCCGAGACGCCAGCGGGTGACTGGGAAAAGGGTGTGCGGCCGAACTCGGTTGTGAACAATAGGAGCGTGTCATCGAGGAGTCCGCGCTGGCGGAGATCGGAAATCAGGCCAGCGATCGGTTTGTCGATCAGAGCCGCTTCGCGCTGGTGATCGGTTTTGCAATCTTCGTGGCTATCCCAGCCATGCCGCGGGTTACCGCCGAAGCATCCGCCGGAGAAAATCTGCACGAACCGTACGCCTCGCTCGAGCAAACGCCGGGCGAGGAGGCAGCGACGAGCGCAGTCGTCGGTCGGTTGTTGGCCGACGCCATAAAGTTCGAGGGTCGCAGCGGTCTCGTCATGGAAGTTGACTGCCTCGGGGACGGACACTTGCATTCGCGCGGCGAGTTCGTAGGCTTTGAGCCGCGCAGCGAGGAGGTCGTTTTCCTCGCGTCCGACTTGATGACCGGCGTTGAGCCGAGCGAGGAGTTCGCTGGAGGCTCGTTCGGTATCGGCGGCGATTGGTCGGCGGGGAAAGAGATCGCGGACGGGTTCGTCGCCGCCGCGCAGCCAGACGCCTTGGTGCTTGGTTGGAAGAAAGCCGGTGCCCCAGTTGGAGGCACCGCCGTTGGGAAGACTGCGGCCGTCGGGAAGCACGACGAAGGTGGGGAGCGAATCGGACTCGTTGCCCAGACCGTAGGAGAGCCAGCTACCCAGGGACGGAAAGCCGTTCATCTGGAAGCCAGTCGTTTGCTGGAGGAATGCGGGCGTGTGATTGCCCGTGTCGGCGACCATCGAGTTGATGATGGCCAACTCGTCAGCTTGGTCGGCCAGATTGGGAAAGAGGTCCGACATCCAGAGTCCACTTTTACCGCGCTGACGAAACTGCCAGTGAGGCGCGGTCAGCAAGCCGGAGCTACCGAAGAAGGTGTCTGGTTTTTCGTCGCCGGGAATCGGCTTGCCGTTCAGCCGAAACAATTCGGGCTTGTAATCGAACGTGTCGATCTGGCTGTAGCCGCCGATCAGGCAGATGTGGATCGCGCGTTTGGCTCGCGGAGTGAAGTGCGGCGCGGCGGGTTGGTCGTCGCGAACTGCTGCGGAGGCTGCTTTACCTGTTAGGCTGAGGAAGGCGGCGGTGGCGAGTCCCGTTGCCGAGAAATCGAAAAAGCTGCGTCGCGTCAGCGGCTGAGTGAATTTTTCGGGCATCGTTGGTGGCTCCTCCGAGTGCGGCTCAATCGACCAGCAGGTATTCGTTGGAATTGAAGAGGACGCGAATGAGCGCCTCAAGACCATGGGTATCGACGAGTTCGCTGGCGGCGGTTCGTTCCGTGTCGGTCGGTTGCCGCTGGAAAAGCGTTTGCCAGGCTGCGGAGACGAACTCGGGAGTCGCTTGGTTAGTTTGTTCGGCACGCAATTTGTCAGCCAGCCGCTGGGAGACTTCGAGTACGAGTTCGTTGTTCCAGAGAGCGAGGGCTTGGGTGGGAGTGGTGGTTACATTGCGGACGGGGGCGGTGGCAGAGGGGTCGGGGCAATCGAAGGAGTCGAGCAGAGGGCTGCGATCGCCGCGAATGCGAAAACGATAGATCGAGCGGCGCCAGCAGGAAGGATCGAGCTCGCCGTTGTGTCGGTAGTAGTGTGCAGCTCCGATTTGTTCGATGGCGAAGTCGGTGTAACCAGGGCCGCCCATTTTCAAATCGAGCAGTCCGGTTTGCAGCAGCATTCCGTCGCGGAGTTCTTCGGCGGCCAAGCGGCGCGGGTTTTGACGCCAGAGAAGTCGGTTTGAAGTGTCGACCCGATTGGCCGTCGTTTGGGTGGGGTTGTCGACGGCCCGGGACGATTGTCGCCAAGTGGCTGAATTGAGGATCAACCGATGGAGTTGCTTTTGAGATTGGCCGTTTTGTTGAAACCAGTGGGCGAGCCATTCGAGGAGTTCGGGGTGGCTGGGCTGGCCGCCGTTGAAACCAAAGTCGCTGGTCTTAGGCAGCAGACCTGTTCCGAAATGATGATGCCAGATGCGATTGACAGCGACGCGGAGCAAGAGCGCGTTGTCGGGTGCGGTCAACCACTCAGCAAGTTTCTGTCGACGCAGCGGATCGGGGGCTGCGTTGTCGAGTCCAAACGCTGGTGTGGTGTTGGCGGCGAGGCTTAGCGCCGACGGTAAGACTTCTTTTCCCGGTTGTCGCACGTCACCGCGGTTGTAGACTCGCATTCCGGCGGGCGCCGTTGAGACAACCGTAAAAAGGTTTTCACCGGTCAGAGCGGATTGAATCGCTTGCAGTTCAGCAGCCCAAGCGAGTTCTTGTTCTGATTCAGGAACGCCGGGCGAGTCGATCACACCGCCGTAGATTTGGAGAGCGAACTCGCCGGGTTGGAATTCCACAGCGTGCGCTGCGTTCAGGCCTTCCACCTTCCAGCCCGTGAATTGGAGTCGGCAGTGGACGGCGAGCGAGGTATTGGCTTGAATCCCTGGAGCTGGATCGCGTTGGATTGGATTGAACTCTTCTTGCCAAACGAGTTGTCCGCTTTGGTCGCGGCAGCGAATCGAGTCGATGCCGCCGGCGAATTTTCCATTGTGCTCAAGCGAGCCGAGTTCAAGCACGAGTTGTCCGACGCCGTCGCCGATGTATTCGACAGTTTTGGATTGGAACGATTGTTTTCGAGCCGCTGCTATCCAGTCGCCCGGGGCGAAAGACTCGGCGGCGAGTTGCGTTCGGTCGGCGCGGTAGAGTTCGACTTGGATCCGATCGTCGGCCGAGGTCGCTTGAGAAGCATCGGCCCAGACGGTGGGGCTGATTGAGAATTCGAGTTGGTAGGTAGCGTCCTTGCGATTCGCGCTCGGTGGTAAGGAAGTGGAGAGCCGATTGGCTGAATTGGAGAAGTTTGCGTTGCGTTGGCGATAGGATTGTTCGAGTTGCTGCTGAAGTTCGGCTTGGCGAGCGAGTGTTTGTTCGCGTTGATGTTGGGCCAGTTCGGATTGGGCTTGGCGATTGCCGTGAGTGGTACCGGCGAGGTTAGCGATGAAGCCGTAATATTCTTCGGCGGCGATCGGGTCAAACTTATGATCGTGGCAGCGGGCGCAATTGACTGTCAGGCCAAGGAAGGCTTGGCCGAGTGTGCCGGCAATCTCTTCGAGTTCTTCTTGCCGCGCGGTCGCTTTCATGGTCTCGGTTACGCCGAGGACAGTGTTGTGGGGGCCGGAGACGAGGAAGCCGAGGGGTGCGAGGCCTGCGGTGTTTGGGCCGACGAGCGAGTCGCCAGCGATTTGCTGCCGAGCGAATTCGTTGTACGGGAGGTCGCGATTGAGTGCTTCGATCACCCAGTCTCGATAGAGCCAGGCGCCGTTTCGTGGCTCGTTGTATTCATAACCCTGCGACTCACCGAAACGGGCGACGTCGAGCCAGTGATTGCCCCACTGTTCGCCGTAGCGAGGCGAATCGAGAAGGTTATCGACGAGTTGCGTCCAGTTTTTGTCGGAGGGTTCGGCTGCGAAAGCTTCGACGACCGCATTTGGAGGGGGCAAGCCGATGAGGTCGTAGTAGAGGCGGCGGACGAGTGTGCGTGGGTCGGCTGCGGAGGAGGGCTGCAGGTTTTCCGCACGGAGGCGTTGCCAAATGTAGCGATCAAGATCGTTGCGACTCCAAGCGTCTGCGACGTCGCTGGGAGGCTGGTCAGCCTTCAGCGGTTGCCACGACCACCAATCACGGCCGGCTCGACGTTCAGTCGATCGAGCGAAGCGGTCAATGGGTTGGGCTGGCCAAGCGGCACCGGCTTTGAGCCATTTTTTGAGCGCGAGCTTTTCTTCTTTCGTGAGCGGGTGATCGGGCGGCATTTCATCTTCATCGACTCGAGTCCAAAGCAGAGACTCGAGCGGCGTCTCGGGATCGATTGCTGCGCCGCTGTCGCCGCCGTTGAGTGCGGCTTTGCGTTGAGAGAGGTCGAGTCCGCCGCTGGCATCGCCGCTGTGATGGCAGTCGAGGCAGCGGGTCGTGATGATGTTGATGCCGGGATCGGTTTGGACGGCTTGTTGGGCCGAAGCCGTCAGAGGAAGAAGAAGGTGGAACAGGAATGTTGCCCAACGCGGAGTGTGTTTCAAGTTTGTCTCCGAATATTTGAGGGCCTTTTGGCTTAGCCGATAGGCAGTTCTTAGTTTAGCCCGTAGCCGATAGGCGAGGCGAAGTAAGAGTGGGCTCTTCAAACCAAAGGCGAACCTTCACTTCCGGCGGGGTCGGGAGACCCGCGCCCAGCGCCAGGCCTGTGGGGTGTTTCTCGGACTGACTAGTGATGACTCAAAGTTCGCCTTGGACGCCGAGTTGATGGAAATAGTGTTCGGTGCTGGCTTGATGTTCGAGCAGCCAATCGATTGTGGGCTCGTTGTCGATGGCCTTCTTGATGACTTTGACCGTGGCTTCGCGATGGACTTTGAAGAGCTCTTGGTGGTTGATCTCCTTGAGATCGATCACGCACGGGTCGAGCCAAACGGAGTAGATGATCCCGAGGTGCGTGGCCCAGTTGCGATCGATAATACCTTGGCGGACGGCGTCGAGAACGCCGTTGGCAATTCCGGCTTGGACTGAACCCATCAAGATATTTGTGTAGCGGCTGCTGCTGACGGTTACTTTGCTGACCATCAGGGTTGCCGGTTTGACTTGCACGTCGCTGTTAAGAATTGCAAAGACCCGAGTATGGCCTTTGACTTGGTCGCCGAGGAGCGTTGCCATGGCCGTACCGACTGGGCCGTCGAGTTCGCCGATGACGATTTCTGGTTCGGCGCAGAGGTAGGCTTCACCACCTTCGACCAAAGCCTCACCTGTTCGCAGTCCGATTCGACTCATGACTCAATCCCTTTTCGTTGTGGAAGAAGCGACTTGCTTGTGTGTTAAGGATAACCGATTGCGCGCGGTGGCTGAAGAAGGGACGCTGAGGGTGGGAGGTGGAAAGAATGGGTGGCGGGGGGCATTTAGCGGGTGGCCACCACTTGTAGCTGGCTAGTCATGGCTCCACCGACGCGAGGTCGGTGGTGGTCTAGGAGTGATTCTTTTTAAAGAGCTAGGATGGGGCGATGCAGTGGTGGAGCGGATACAATGGAGCGGTGATGATTTAGGATGGAACTAGAGGGACGCGGGTGATGAGGGATGAGTTGGTGAGAAAAGGCTTGTTTAGGAGATTGCTTGCGCTGGTGGTGTTGGTGGGCTGCTGTGGGATGGCCGCGGGTCAGGAGCAAGCGGGGCAGGCGATTTCTTACACGCGAAACATTCGTCCGATTCTGGCGACGAATTGTTTTCCTTGTCACGGACCGGACGAGAACACGCGCGAAGCCGACTTCAGGCTCGATACGGCGGAGGGGGCGACGGCTGATTTAGGAGGTCATCAGGCAATCGCGCCGGGGAAGCCGGATGAAAGCGAGATCCTGGTGCGGATTTTGGAGACGGACCCGGACATCAAGATGCCGCCGCCGGAGTCGCACAAGACGCTGAAGCCGGAACAAATTGAGCTGCTGCGCAACTGGATTGCTCAGGGTGCCAAGTACGAGCAGCACTGGGCCTTCGTACCGGCGAGGCGGCCACGTGTGCCGGAGTTGCCCAGCGAACTGGCTGGATGGAGTGATCATCCGGTCGATCGATTCATTGCGGAGCGGCTGAAGCAGGTTGGGCTCGCTCCGGCAGCGCCTGCCGCGCCGGAGCAGTTGGTACGTCGGCTCTATCTTGATTTGATTGGTTTGCCGCCTACGGTTGAGGAAGCGAAACAGTGGACGGCTCGATTGCAGACGCCGCCAATTGATAGCGGGACCGTCAATGCGGCTGCTTATGGGGAGCTCGTCGACCAGCTACTCGCCTCGCCCCGTTATGGAGAGCATTGGGCGCGGCGGTGGCTCGATCTGGCTCGCTACGCCGACACGAACGGCTATGAGAAAGACCGCCCGCGTGACATTTGGCCTTATCGCGATTGGGTGATTCGCGCGCTCAATCAAGACATGCCGTTTGGACGATTTACCCAAGCTCAATTGGCGGGGGACTTGTTGCCAGACGGCGACCGCGAATCAGTAATGGCGACCGGCTTTCATCGCAACACGATGCTGAATGAAGAGGGAGGGATCGATCCGCTTGAGTATCGATACTACGCGCTGAATGATCGCGTGGCGACGACGGGTACGACATGGTTGGGATTGACGTTGGGCTGTGCTCAATGCCACACGCATAAGTACGACCCGATCACGCATACGGATTACTATCGGGTGTTTGCGATTTTGAATAACACGGAAGAGCCCGACTTGGAGTTACCGAGTGAAGGGCAATTGGCGGAAGAGTCGAAGCGGTTGGCTGAGGCGGAGCAGTTGCGGCAGCGACTTGCCGAATCGTGGCCGGTGGAGCCGGGTGAGAATGAAGCTTCGCGGCGCGAGGCAGCGATCGAGGGGGCGTTTAAAGTTTGGCTGGAACAACAGCGACAAGCATTTCCCAACTGGCGGACCGCTAGTCCAGCGTCGGTTAGTGCGCCGCGTTTGAATTTCGTGGTCGAGCCGGACGATGCGGTGTTTGTTGTCGGTGATATTACGAAGGATGACACTTACACGTTGCGGTTTGACCGAGTGCCGGCGGGGACGACTGCCGTGCGGTTGGAGGTCCTTCCCGACGAGCGATTGCCGGCGCGGGGGCCGGGGCTGGCTTACTTTGAAGGCCCCAAGGGTGATTTTTTTCTGGGTGAGTTTCAACTTTTCGCAGCGAAGGGCGACGAGCGCACTCCCCTCCCCTTTCGCCGCTCGGATCAAACCTACGCGAACGATAATTTCGGCGGGTCGAATTCTTCGGCTCAGTTAGCACTCGACGGGAATCCCGAGACGGGTTGGTCTTGTGCGGGGCGGTTTGGAGAGCGGAACGCGGCGCTGTTTCAGTTGGAGAGTCCGCTGGCGGACGCGACGGACTGCGTGCTCACATTGCGATTTGGTCGCCACTATCCCTGTTCGCTGGGCAAGTTTCGAATTTCGTTTTCGTCGGCTGCCGGGGATGTCCCGGTGACGCTCCTGCCTGAAGCGTTGGAGAAGTTACTGGGCCGCAGCGGGGAGCAATTGACGGCTGAGGAACTGGCGAGCTTGCGCGAGGAGTTCTTGATGCAGGCGGCGGAGGTGAAAGCCCAGTCCGATCGGATCCGCGAGTTAAAGAAGAGGCCGGGTTACCAGAAGACGCTGGTGTTGCGCGAGCGGCCGAGCGAGTTTCCGCGTCCGACTTATCGACATCATCGGGGTGAGTTTCTCAGTCCAAAGGAAGAGGTCCAGCCAGGCGTGCCATCGTTTCTGCCTGCGATGCAGGGCGGCGATAGGGTCGCGGCTCGAGCGGCGTTTGCGAAGTGGTTGGTGCAAACTGATCATCCATTGACGTGGCGGGTGCTGGTCAATCGGCAGTGGTCGGCCTTGTTTGGCCGGGGATTGGTTGCGACTGAGGGGGATTTCGGATTGCAAGGCGAGCCGCCGTCTCACCCGGAGTTGCTCGATTGGCTGTCGGTCGAATTTGTAGAGCGAGGCGAGTCGCTGAAGCAGTTTCATAAGCTCTTGGTGACGTCGCAAACCTATCAAATGTCTTCGGCCGTGACAGCGGAGCAATTGCAGGCTGATCCACAGAACCGCTGGTTATCACGTGCCAACCGCAAGCGATTGACGGCTGAGCAGGTGCGGGACTTGGTGTTAGCGGCTTCGGGGATTTTGAATACTGAAGTGTACGGTCCACCGGTGTATCCGCCGCAGCCTGAGGGAGCAACGGAGATTGCCTATGGCGGTGCGAGTTGGACGCCGAGCCCGGCGCCGGCTCGTTTTCGTCGGGGTGTTTACACGTTTATGAAGCGGACAGCTCCGTTCGCCATGTTCACGACATTTGATGCGCCGAGCGGCGAGGTCTGTTTGGCTCAGCGCGAGTCGTCGAACACGCCGCTGCAGTCGCTGACATTGCTGAACGATCCAGTGGTGACCGAGGCGGCTCAGCATTTCGGCAAGTTGTTGAGTGAACAGCCGGGAGACGACCGGGCTAAGTTAGACGTGTTGTTTCAGCGGGTGTTGACGCGCGGGCCGCGGGTTGAGGAAGCGGAGTCGGTGTTAGCCTTTTTAGCGGAGCAGCGACGGAGGTTGGCGGTGGGTGAGTTGGATGCGGCGGCATTGACGGCAATGTTGTCTGGCCCGCTGAAGTCAGACGGGAGCGTTGAGCCCAACGAGGAGTTGGCTTTGCGCAAGGAGATCGCCGCGTGGGCGCTGACGGCGCGTGCGATCTTGAATCTCGATGAAGCGATTGTGAGAAATTAGAAAGGGACTGGACGATGAATTGTGAATCGCATCTACCGCAGCCTCGCGGATTGGCAACGACTCGGCGCTGGTTCCTAGAGCAATGCGGCATCGGGCTGGGGAAGATTGGATTGGCGACGCTCCTGACTGGAGCGGCTCCGCGGGTGCTGACGGGAGCGGAGTTTGGTGGCCTCAGCCATTCTACTTCGTCGGGATTTGGCAAGGCTAAGGCGGTGATCCACCTGTTCATGGCGGGTGCGCCGTCACATCTGGATTTGTTTGACTACAAGCCGGAGCTGGTGAAGTACGACGGAAAGTCTTTGCCGCCGTCGATCATCGGGGACCAGCGGTATGCGTTCATCCGATCCGACGCGGCGGTGATGGCTCCGCGATTTCAATTTTCAAAGCATGGCGAATGCGGCATGGAGTTGGCTGAGACGCTGCCGCAGCTCGGCTCGATCGCTGACGAGCTTTGCTTGGTCCGTTCGGTCAAGACGGATCAGTTTAATCACGCGCCGGCTCAGATTTTCTTCAACACCGGGTTTGCGCAGCCAGGTCGGGCGAGCATGGGGTCGTGGGTGACTTATGCTTTGGGTTCGGAGAGCAAAGACCTGCCGTCTTTTGTGGTGATGAGTACCGGGGCGGGGATTAGCGGTGGTTCGGCGAATTGGTCGAGCGGTTTTCTGCCGACGAAGTTCACCGGCGTGCGGTTGAGAAACCAGGGTGATTTGATTCTGAACTTGGCGAATCCGCCGGGAGTCGATGCGAAGTTGCAGCGGGAATCGCTGGACCTTGTTCAGGGACTCAATCAGCAACAGCGGCGGCTGCTGGGCGACCCGGAGATTGAAACTCGGATCAGCTCATACGAGATGGCGGCAAAGCTTCAGACGAGTGCTCCGGAGCTGATGGACCTGAAGAGCGAGTCGGCTGAGACGCTGCAGATGTACGGCTGCGAGCCGGACAAGCCGTCGTTTGCTCGGGCTTGCTTGATTGCTCGGCGGATGGTCGAGCGAGGTGTGCGGTTTATCAACATCTATCACGAGGGCTGGGACGCGCACAGCGATGTGGTGGGTAATCACCGCGGCAATTGCGGGGCGACTGATCAAGGCACGGCGGCGTTGATTAAGGACTTGAAGCAGCGCGGGCTGCTGGACTCGACGCTCGTCGTTTGGGGTGGCGAGTTCGGCCGGACACCGATGGTCGAGAGTAATGCGGCGCTGGGGCGCAGCCTTGGGCGCGATCATCATCCGCAAGCGTTTTCTTTGCTGATGGCTGGAGGCGGGGTGCGCGGCGGTTTGACTTATGGCGCGACGGATGAGTTTGGATTTCACATCACCGAGAAGCCGGTACATGTGCACGACCTTCAAGCGACGATCCTGCATTGCTTGGGGTTGGACCATCGCACTTTGACGTTCCCTTTCAAAGGACTGGATGTCCGTTTGACTGGGGTGGAAGAGCACGAGGTTGTGACGGAGATCTTGGCGTAGGAAGAGGGGTAAACACAGAGGGCACAGGGGAGCGCAGAGGAAGAGGAGAGGATTGGGGTTTGAAGAGATTTGGAAATGGGTATGGCGTTGAGTTTGCTTTGTTATCACCGACAAGAGGTCGATGGTGGCCCAAATTAGGTTTCGGATTGCTTTGTAGCTGGCGAGTCACAGCTCCACCGACGCGAGGTCGGTGGTGGCCTAATTGTGGTTGCGGCTTGGATTTAAAAATGCACTCCTTGGTTTTTCGATGCTGCCTCCGCGTACTCTGTGCCTCTGTGTTTTACCTTTTTGTTTTCCTTGTCTTTAAGCTTCGTAAAAGCAGGGTTACACCTGCGGGATGGCGAAGGGTTGTCGGTAGTCGCGGGAGAGGAGTTGGACGGCTTGGGGGCTGTTGGTGATGGTTTCCGCGGTGGGATCCATTTGCAGTTGGGTGCCGAGGGTCAGCACGGGGCGCGAGGTGACGTCGACTTGGTTAGCGTTGAGGTGCTCGAGCATTCTTTCGAAGGCTGCGAGGAACATTCCTTCTCCGCCGATCTCTTGCTTGATCTCATCAACCGAGGCGAGTGAGCCGGTCTGGTGCGAAATCGCGCCGGTATGGCAGAGGGCGCTGGAGAGGTGGCCTTCGAGGACGGGGGCGTTCAGCAAGCCAGCCTCGCGCTTTTCAACGGCTTCGAGGAAGTTGTTGTAGTGAGCTGCATCTCCGCCTCCGGACCATTCTTTTATCACGCTGCCGTCGGGATTGAAGGCTTTGGCTGAGGTGTAATTCGGGATCACCATGTATCCCTTTTCGCATTGAATCAGGACGCCGACTCGCGAGCCGCGGAAGTTGTCCATGTTCTTTGCCCAGGTGTCGCCATCGACTTGGGAGGCTTTGTCTTTAGGCAAGCCGCGGGTTTCGAAAATCAGCGGTGCCTTGGCGTACTGATGAAGCACGATTTGTGTGTTGGGCGTGTTGCCAGCGTCGTCGTAACCAAGACGGGCTCCGATGCTACGAATCTTGGGGGAGAGTTCGCCTTCGCCGAGGAACCAGCGAGCGATATCCATTTGGTGGATCCCTTGGTTGCCCATATCGCCGTTGCCAGTGTTGAAATCCCAGTGCCAATCGTAGTGCAGTTTAGGTCGCATGATCGGCAGATTGGCGGCTGGGCCGAGCCAGAGGTCGTAGTCGATCTCGGTGGGGATTTTGAGAGGCTCGTTCAGTTTGCCGATCGCCATGCGGGGTTTGTAGCAGGTGCCGACGGCGTACTGGATCGCGCCGAGGTTTCCGGCTTGGAGAAACTCGCGGGCTTCCTTGAGCGCGGGGCTGGAGCGAGATTGCGTACCGCATTGGCAGATGCGACCGGTCTTGGCGGCGGCGAGGGCAAGTTGGCGGCCCTCCCAGACGTTGTGCGAGACGGGCTTCTCAACGTAGACATCTTTTCCAGCCAGCAAAGCGTGGATGGCGATCAGGGAGTGGGTGTGATTGGGTGTGGCGATCGAGACGCAGTCGATATCGGGGGACTCGAGCAGCTTGCGGAAGTCAGTGTACTTGGCGAGTGTGCGGCCATTGGGCTCGGCCTTTTCGACTTCCTTCACGCGTCGGTCGAGGACGTTACTGTCGCAATCACAAAGCGCGACGACGGCATCTTTGAAGCCGTTCATGTGATCTTTGCCGCGGCTATTGATGCCGATCACAGCGACACGCGGACGGCCGTTGGAGCCAAGGATGCGGTTGTAGGCCGCTGCGGGGGCGGTAGCGGCGGCGACAGCGAGTCCCGCGGTGCCGGCAAGGAAGCGGCGGCGGCTGACGGTTTGCTTGTTACTCGTGGCGCGAGGAGTGGAAGCGGGCTGACGCATAATGGTTCTCCGAAGCAGATGCGAGCGGCGGTCTGTGCACGCGGCGGTGCGCGAAACGAGTTGCGCGATATGCCGTTGAGACTCGGACAGAGTCTGTGGGTATTCTAACCAGAATTCCGATCGGAATGGGCTGGTTGTCCCCAGTCGAGATGCTGGCGGGCGCCGGTGCGGACGGACTCGTTGGCGGCGAGCACGACGCGCATGGCTCGGTAGGTGTCGACCAGATCGGAGGAACGGCGGATGAGGCTGGTTACCGCGCGATAAAACGTACGGAGCATTTGTTCGCCGACAGGAGAATCGGATTCGAGCGATTCCGTGTGTTGGCCCGCTTCGTCGAACCAGATGACGGTGCTGGGGAGATCGACGAAAGCGACGCCGCGTTCGCAGCAGATTTGGATTGAGGCAGGGCGGCGGAAGCCGAGTGCGTCGGGCCAGCGCTCAGGAATGTAATGGCCGACGCTCAATTGAGACATCACAGGAATCTCGCTACCCGACTCGGGTGGAAATTCCAGATTGAGCATTTGGTAAAACGCGTCGCGGTTCGCGGTGTGCTCTTCGTGCAACGAACTGATTACAGATGTTGGCGGCCGCCCGACGAGGTAGGAGCACCAGTCGATGGACTCCATTAAGTGACGCCAAACAAGCGGAGTGTATTCGCCGCGACGGAGGCGATTCGACTGGGCTTCGGCTGGCATCCGTTCGTGGCAAAACATCAACCGCGGGGGACCGAGTCGAGTCGCGATCAGCTCTTTGAGGCGAATCGTTGCGGGAGCGTAACGCTTGGGGAGCTCGGCCATGAAGGCGACGCCGGAGCGGTCGACTCGCTGGTGGACTTCGTCGACGTGGTCCGTTGAGATATCGAGTGCGGCGGAGCAGAAGACCGACTTACCGGCTTCGCAAGCGGCGACGATTGGGAGCGGTCCAACCCAGTCGGGGGAGAACGCGAGCACGGCGTCGATATCATCGCGCTCGACCATCGCGCGAAAGCCGTCCATCGGGATCGCGTTGAATTCGCGAGCAGCTTGTTCCGAGCGTTTGTAGATTTCGCAGCAGATGGCTTTGACTTCGAAGCGGTCGCTAAGTGCGTGGAGAGCGGGGCGGTGGCGCGATTGCCAATGGTCACCTAGTCCGACCAGTCCAACTCTCAGTTTCATGATGATGCGCTCCGAAGGGGAGGGAGATCCTCGCTGCCTTGTGGAAACATTATAGAGGACTCGGAGTTCATCGGCAAAAAATTGATTTTTGTGGAGTTTGGTGGGTGAAGTGGGGTTGGGGGCTGGTGCGAGAAACCGGTTGAGGAAGAGTTGAGATTGAGGCCGTACTTTGGGCGAGGTCGGGAGACCTGCGCCCAGCGCGACGGGTGCTGAACCGGGGGCTGGCGCGAGGAATCGCCGGATGAAGAGCTGAGATTGAGGACGCACTTTGGGCGAGGTCGGGAGACCTTCGCCCAGCGCGAGGGATTGGTTATTGGAATCCCAAGAGGCGGCACTGGGGGTGAACGGGAGAGGAATTCCATTTGGGTAGTAGTTAAGCAGAGTTGTTAACGCCGTTTGGTTAGAAAGCTGTTTGGTCAAGATGTCGCAGTGGCTTGCCAGTGTCAGTCTGAAAATCGGTAGAGTCGGTAAAGTTTTACAGTTGCTGTTGCGGTGATGAATGTTGGTCGGCTGTTGCCTCCGGAACAACCCGAATTTCTTTACGAAAAAGCTGGCTCTGTGCGAAAACGGCCCGTCGAATTCGCACAATCCTGCGAGCAGGGCGGCGCTTGCTTACCGATACTTTTCTTGAGGATTTTGAGAGTGCCTGGGTATGGTCCGGAGAGACACGGAAGGACCGACCGGGCTGGATCAACCGCCGAGCGGATGCGGCGACAGCCTTTAAGGCGCAGAACCAGGGATAGCCGGAGACGTAACTTCGGCGAAGGAGCGGAATATGAAACTGTTTTTGTCATGGCTGTTATTGCTGACAGCCACTGTGCCCGTCCTCGCGGACGAGCCTCTCGATTACAAAACCGCTTACGCCAAAGCGCAGCAAGGTGACAAACCGATGCTCGTGCTTGTGACCGCTACCTGGTGTCCTCCGTGTCAATCGATGAAAGCGACCACCATCCCACAACTCCTCAGCAAGGACGCATTCAAAGATTTTCACTACGCCACCGTCGATCTCGATGACGAGTCGGAATTGGCCCAAAAGCTGATCGGCAATCGCGGAGTTCCGCAGTTGATCGTCTTTCAGAAAATCGATGGCAAGTGGCAGAAGCGTTACATGGCTGGGTATCAGACTGTTGGTAACGTAGAAAAGTTTATTCTCAGCGAGAACGTTGTGCGGACAGCTGATGCGGCTGTGACCGAGCCAACCGTAGAGAAGAAATAGAGTCGGTCGATAAGTTGAGCGCGGAATGAACAGCAACGCCGCATCGCCAATCACGGTCGGCGTTGTCATTCCCGTTATCAACGAAGCAGCTCATCTCAGTTCGGCAATCGAGCGAGCTTGGGCGGCCGGAGCAGACCGAGTCCTGATTGCCGACGGCGGCAGCAGTGATGGCTCTTGGGAGCTGTTGAGCAAACTCAATTGCGAACGGGTGCAGACGGCCCCGGGTCGCGGAATTCAATTAAACCACGGTGCGAGGCAATTTGACTCCACCGTGGTTTTGTTTTTGCATGCCGACTGTTGGCTTGAGCCGGGTAGTATTGACCAGGTTCGCGCGGTGGTGGGCGAAGGAGCGGCGGGCTGGGGTGGCTTTCGTCAGCGGATTGAGAATCCGAGTTGGAAATACCGGTGGCTGGAGTGGGGGAATCGCCAACGAGTTTGGTGGCAGCGGCTGGTCTACGGCGACCAAGGACTGTGGGTGCGGCGCGATTGGTACGAGGCGGTTGGAGGTTTTCCTGAGATTGCGTTGATGGAAGACTTCGTGCTTTCACAGCGCCTGGCGAAACGCGGCCGGCCAATGTTGCTGGCTGGGCCGTTGATGGTCAATCCGCGGCGCTGGGAAAAGCGAGGTGTGCTGCGGCAGACGCTGCTCAATTGGCGAATCTCGATGATGTTCCGCTGCGGGGCGAAGCCGGAGTCGCTGGTGAAGCTCTACCGCCGGCATGATCGATAATTGGGAGGGAAGAGTTTGAAAACACAGAGACGCAGAGGAAGAGGAAAGAGAATTTTTATCTCTGGAGTCAGGGTGGAATTGCTCGATGGGAAGATGGGACTATTGGGACTCGTGGGACTCGTGGGACCGATGAGAGGATGAATTAGCCGGTTCTGTTGCTGCATTTCGAGCGCTCCGTTAGCTTTGCCTAGCGACTACGGCATAATCGAAATGTTTATTAATCCATAGCCTACTTCTCGTCCTATCACTGTTCCTCTGTGCCTCTGCGTTTCCCCCCCTTACTTAACCGGCCAGAGATAGCCTTGCTCGGGTTTGATTTTCGCCGGGTCAATCAGCTTGAGGTCGACCATCTGTTGGAACAGGGTGCTCCAGCGTTCAGCGGTCATTTTGCCGAGATCGGATTCGGGCATTCCCGCGGGGAGGCAGAGTTCCTTCATCGCTACGGCGCCGAAGTCGAGCGCCTCTTTGGTCATCCCCTGCTGGTTTTGCTTGAGGATGTACTCATTGGTCTTTGCCGGGTCGCGAAGGTATTGTTGCCAGCCTTCGATACAGGCAGCGACCATTCGGCGCGAGATGTCTTTGTTCTCCGCGACGTATTTGTCGGTGCTCATCAAAACGCAGGCGTAGGGGTTGTAGCCGAGTTCGGCCAGCATCAGGTTGGTAACTTCCACGCCTTCTTGTTTTGCGAGGAACGGTTCGCTGAAGGAGTAGGCTTGCTGAGCAGTCCCCGGGCCGGCGACCAGTTGGGCCACGGACCCAAAGTACGGAACGACCTGCACGCTATCGTGAAGCAGACCTTTGCTTTGCAGGAAAGCAATATCGGGGCGGCCGACGTCCGCTTCCAGCTTGATGTTCTTCAGTTCGGCCAGCGAAGTGATCCCCGAGTCCTTGCGGACCATGATGCAGCGCGGGTTGATTTGGAGCGGAGCCATTAAGGCGACGAGCGGGCTCTCTTCATTTCTTCCCAGATAGATATCGTCAGCGTTGCCGACGCCGAACTGGACGCGTCCGAGTACCAGTTCGGGAGTGACGGCGGAAGTGCGGCCGCCGGGGAGGACTTCAACGTCGAGCCCGTGTTTTTCGTAGAGGCCGTGGACTAGAGCAGCATAGAAGCCGCCGTGTTCTGCTTCAGGGTACCAGTTCAGGAGCAGCTTGACCTTATCCCGCTTTGGCTTGGCATTGTTCGTTTGCGTCTCGGCAGCTTTCGGTTTTGCGCCGCAGCCGACGGCGAGCACCAGCAGGGTGAGCATTCCGAGAATTGCAATGAGTCGGTTGCTGAAGCGAAAGACATTGCGGCTCATGCGGAGACTCTTTATCCAGTGGATTCGAAATCGATGGTCCGGGTCCAGCGGCGCAGCAGCGTGTTGCTGAGCAGATTGACACCGGCGAAAAATGCGACACCGAGTAGGGTACTCGCTCCCACAGCGGCTATCAATGCGTCGGTTTTTTGGCGAACTTGCCACTGGGTCATGAGCGTGCCGAGGCCGTCGTATGCGGTTCCGTTGCCGACGAAGAATTCGCCGACGATGGCGCCGATTACAGCGAGTCCGCAGGCGATTCGCATTCCGATCACCAAAAACCGGATCGCGGCGGGAAGTTGAAGTTTCCAGAGCGTCTGCCACCGCCCTGCCCCGTTGAGTTGGAACAAATCGAGCCAATTGCGGTCGAGCGACATCAGCCCTGAGGTCACATTGGCGACGATCGGGAAGACGCTGATGATCACGGCTACGAGCACTATCGTGCGGAGGTTGTTGCCGGACCAGATGATCAGCAGTGGAGCAATGGCGACGATCGGAACGGTTTGCAAAAAGATGATGTAGGGGTAGAGCGAGAGGCGAAGCCAGCGGCTTTGGCTGAAGACGATCGCCAGAAGCATCCCGATCGCAACGCTGAAGAAGAGTCCGAGCGCGGCGGCTTTACCGGTAGCCCAGAGCCCCTTGATAAGCAGCTCGCGATTTTCCCAGCCCGCATTGGCGACTTGCAGCGGCGAGGGGAGTACGGCCTTTGGCAACTGGAAGATCGACACGACGAAATGCCAGACAGCGAGGAAGAGAACAAAGACCAGCAGCGGCGGGATCAGATTGCCGATCCAGTTCACTAATGGCGTCGTCGAGCGAGGAGTAGTCGTGTTGCTCATCCAGCGGCTCCCTCCATGGCGGAGGCAACGACGCCAAACAGTTCAGCGAACTGTGGCGTGGCGCGGGATGTACGCTGACGAGGTTTCGGGAGCGGATTATCGATTAGCCTTTGGACGACACCTTGGCCAATGATGGCGATTTGATCGCTGAGGAAGATCGCTTCGGCGATGTTGTGGGTGACGAAGACCACCGTTCGAGGGCGTTCGGAGACAAGCTGAAGCAGGAGTTCATTCAGCTTGTTCCGCAAAACGTCATCGAGAGCCGCGAACGGCTCGTCGAGCAGGAGGATGTCTGGGTCGGTCGCGAGTGCACGAGCAAGTGAAGCTCGCATCTTCATGCCACCGGAGAGTTGGCTGGGGTATTTCTGCTGGTCGCTTGCCGCGAGTCCGACGATGCTGAGGAAGTGGTCAACTCGGGCGAGGTAGGTTTGGTCTTGGCTGAGACCCTTTAACTGCAGCGGGAGCAGCACGTTGTCGCGGACGCTGCGCCAAGGGAGAAGGGTCGGGTCTTGGAAGACGAACGACATTCGCTGGGCATTCGGATTGGGAACTGCGGCGCCGATCATGATGCTGCCAGACTCGGGGCGAAGTAAGCCTGCGATGCATTTCAAGAGCGTGCTTTTCCCGCATCCGCTCGGACCGAGCAGGCAGGTGACTTGGCCAGCGGGAAGTTCGAGACTCAGGTCGCGCAGCACCGGATGGTTGCCAGCGAACGCGACGCGCACCCGCTGAGCGGAGATCGCGGGAGGCGA
>Ga0169931_10002478_pt1 | contig 30077 bp, 20 predicted proteins | sample Kivu_15m_20L_FD_129675 | JGI IMG/M metagenome (GOLD analysis project Ga0169931, IMG submission 129675) | Freshwater microbial communities from Lake Kivu, Western Province, Rwanda to study Microbial Dark Matter (Phase II) - Kivu_15m_20L... | ecosystem: Environmental > Aquatic > Freshwater > Lake...
CGGTACGACAAGAAGGCGCAAAACTTCCTCGGTTTCGTCTGGCTCGCGTCCATCGCCATCATGCTCGCCTGAACCGCCAACGTTACCGAGCTTCAGTCAATATGGCCTAACGAGAACAGCAAATGGGACAAAGTCGAGCAGAGACCGCCCCCAAAGAAAGCCGGTTCGTACTTCACCGCTTCAACGGAGACGAGGTGTACTGCTTCGAGAAGGCCATCCTGCGGGCTTACTCCACGGAGAGAGGTGTCGCACTCTGGTTTGAAGTGTCGGCTGACGCCAACGCGATCCGACGGTGCGAAGACACAGCCGAAATGGGCCGGTCCCCTTCGGCCGAAGTCGGTATCGACTTACCCGAACTCGATGCCAACCAACTCGTCGGTCGGGAGTTCGTTATTCCCGGGACACAATCCGACGACGAAGATTCGTGCAACTCGTTGCTTTACTACTGCGCGCACGAGGCACTCCGAGAGAACCACATCACGGTTCTGTCGCAGACCGGAGATCGGTTTTGGCTGCGTTGGACAGCGGTTGTCAGCGACGTGAACTACTACGACGGCAGCAAGCCACCAACAAAGGTCGAGATTGAGGGTAAGTTCACTTTCAGGGACATTGACAAGTGGGTGAGGGCCTGAACTTCGTGCGACCGGTACTTCTTACCGGTAAGTTTTGCACGCTCTTCCCTCACCGTTGCAACTGTTGCCGCTTCGCGCGCAATTTCGGCACGAAATCCCCCTTCGGTGCGATTGGCACGAGACGTGCGGTACACATATTCCGTCGAACGGTTCTCCCCCAGAGCCGCCGACGCGGGCCTGCGGTTCCCCCCAAACCCACCGCAGCCCGCGAACGTCTGACTCCTGCGTTCCCCCTGAGCGAGCCGCCCGGTACCCCCACCGGGCGGCTCGCTCGCGTTTCATACACCCTTCGCGGTTGTCACGCGCCGTATAATCCCATTCACACGCCTCGACTCCCTAGGCGAGCATAGCGCCATGCCCCCGCACACGTTCGTGCTGCCGCCCCCGCTCACCACGGTCGCGCCGCAACTGGCCGCGCCCAACGAGGTGCCGGACCTGTTGCGCCAACTCCTTGCGGCGCAGCAGGAGCAGCTCGCGGTGCTGAAGGCGCAGGTCGCGCAGCAGGACGCCAGTGCGAAGTGGAAGGCGTTCCTCGCGCGCTGGAGCGACGAGTTCCCCGGCCTCGGCGGTTCGGCCAAGCGCGCCCTTCCCTTGCTCGAGCGCGCTCACCTCGCGCTGGTGCGCGAACTGACCGACCAACTGGCCGACGACCCGGACCTGTTGGCCGACGAGTTCGCGCTCGCGGAGTTCCTCGACAAGTACGGGCTGAAACTCGTGCAGTTGGGGAACCTCGTGTCCCAACTCGCACCTCTGGCCGAAGCTGCTGGCGAGGAATGAGGGGCAAGGGGCGAGGGGCAAGGGGCGAGATTGGAGCGGTTCGGTGAACTGCTGGCTGTCTTGCCCTCGGAGGTTCTTTGCTTGCCCTTTGCCCCATGCCCCTTGCCCCTTGCCCCTTCTCAAGCTGAACACCGGACACACGCTGCATGGACATCGCACCCGCCGATCTCGCCCGCGTTCGTGAGTTGTACCTCTCGGGGCGCTACCTGAGTGCGTACCGCGCGGCCGAAGCGGTCGCCCCGTTGCGCGAATGGACCGGGGCCGCGGCGCGCCTGCTGGCCGGGCGGTTGGCGATCCAACTCGGGGCGCCGAAGCTCGGGCGGCGGTTGCACCTCGTCGCGTTCCGCGAGTCGCACGCCTACCCCGAGGCGCTCTACTATCACGCCCGCTATCGGCTCGAACGGTTCGGCCCGTACAGCGCGCGCAAGTTCATGCACGACCACCCGGACTGGTCCGACGCCGGCCCGGACCTGCACGCCGATTGGCTCTCGCTCGCGGCCGTCGTCGCGGCCCGCTTCCGCGACTTCGACCGCGCCGAGCGCCTGCTGAACAAGGCCGACCAAGTGGCCCCGAACCGGCCGTGGCCGCTCGTCGAGCGCAGCGCGGTGTACGAGTACGCGGAGCGCACCGAGGACGCGCTCGCCGCCGCGCGCCGCGCGCTCGAACTGCACCCGTGGTTCCGCCCCGCGGTGCAGTCGGTCGCGCACATGACGATGAAGCTGGGGCGCGACCGCGAGGCGCTCGAGTTCCTGCAAGAAGCCGATGCGCATCTCGAAAGCGGGCTAGTTGCCGCGCAAGTGGCGGCACTTCAGATCGACGCCGGGCGGTACGAACCGGCGCGCGCGATGCTGGACCGCTACGAACACCTCAGCCCGCTGCTCGAACCGGATGTGGCGAAGTGGTTGCACGCGCGCCGCGCCGATTGCGCGTACTACCTCGGCGACACCGCCGCCACGGCCAAACTCGCGAAGCTGGTGAAGGAAGAGCACTACGACGCCTTCGCCGCGCGGCTCGAAGCCGGTGCGCGCGCGCAGCCGCGGGCGCTCGTTCCCATCGAACTGACGCCCGGTGCGCCGGTGCCCGGCCCGGCCGAACTGCTCGCGGGGTTCTGGAAGCACCCGCTGCCGACCCCCGCGGACGCGCCGCCGGTGTACGACGGCCTCCCGGACGCCGGCGAGCGCGCCCGCGCCGAAGCCGCCGGTTGGGCGGCCCGCGAGTTCACCCTCAGCGCCGAAGTCGGGGCGGCGCTCGTCGCCCGCGGCGTCCCGTTCCTGCTCACGCTCGTGGAAGCCGGGTTCTCGCAGGCCCGCGTGTGCGTGTGCGCGGACGCGACGCGCGGCTCGGTCACGGTCGTCGATGCCTTCGAGCGCCGGCCGGTAGACGCGCCCGTCGGGTCGCTCCTCGAGCGCTTCAAACCGTTCGGCCCGCGGTGCCTCGCGCTGGTTCCGCTCGAGCACGCGTCGAAACTGGACGGACTGCCCGAACTGCCCGACGCGGACGCCCGCGAAGCACTCTACGCGGTGCAGAAGCCGTTGCTGGCGCACGACCGCGCTACCGCGGATGCCGCACTGCGAGTGCTCCGCGAGAAGTTTCCCGGTAGCACGTTCGCGCTGTTCGGCGAACTCGCGCTCGCGCGCTACGACGCGCACCCGCTGAAGTTGCTCGCCGCGTACGACGCGCTGCTCGCGCTGTTCCCGCACGAGCCGACGTGGGTGCTCTCGAAGGCGAACGTGCTGCGCGAGCTGAACCGGATGCCGGAGCGCCTCGCGTTCCTCGAAGACGAGGGCGCGCCGCTCGACGCGGAAGCGATGGTGGCGCAGACGCTCGCGCAAGCGCTGCTGCCGCTCCCGCACCGGCAGTACGAAGCCGAGATGCTGCTGCGGCACTCGATCCGCGCGCGGCCCAGCGCGGCCAGCGGGTACTACCTGCTCGGCACGCAGTACTGGGAGCACCGCCGGTTCGACGAGGCCGCGGAGCTGTACCGGTGCGCGTGCGCGCTCGAAGAGCGCGAGGACCAGTTCGCCGAAGCGTACTTCCGCGCGACCCGCGTCACGGAGCAGGTGCCCGAAGCGCTGCGGCTGTTCCAGCAGCGCGCGGGGCGCGCCGCCGTGCCGGTCCCCGCGGCCACGCGCGCGCTGTACCACGCGCTCATGGACCGCGACGAACCCGAACAGGCCGCGGTCGCGCTCGATCAGGCGATCAAGAAACTAGGGGACAGGGGACCGGGGACAGGGGACCGGGAAGACAACGAACCAAAGGCAGAGGACAAAGGACAGAGGACAGAGGACAAAAAAAGCGCGCTCGGTGAGTTGCTGCTGTTCCGGGCCGAGCGGTTCGCCGCCGCCGGGAAGCGCGACAAAGCGAGCGCGGACCTCGAAGCCGCGAAGCCCCTCGTTTCGCCGGTCGCGTGGCACAAGGCCGCGGCCCGCGTCGCGCGCCTCGAACCGGACTTCGCCACCGCCGGCGCGCACTTCCTCGAAGTGATCCGCATCGAGCCGCTGGCGATCGAGTCGCACCGCACGCTCACGGTGCTGCTCGCCGAAACCGACGGGCGCGCCGCGGCGCGCGCGCACCTCGCGCAGGCGTGCCAGAAGCACCCGCACTACTACCCGCTGCTGAAGTTCCGCGCGGAGTTCGAGTCCGGCGACCCGGCGGGCAACGCGGACGCGGCCGTGCGCGCGCTGCTCGCCGAGCACGCCGGCGACGCGTGGGCGCTCCGCCAGCACGCGCTGCTTCTTGCCGAAGAGAAGAACCACGACGAAGCGTTGGCGGCCGTGACGCGCGGCGGCGAACTGGAACCCGGGCACCAGTGGTACTACTCGGTGCTGGCGCAGGTGCACCGGCGCGCGGACCGCACCGCCGAGGCGCTCGACGCGCTGCGCGAGGCGCTGCGCCGCAACATCGACCAAGAGCCGCTGATCGCGGAGCTGGTGCAACTGAGCCGCGGGCGGCGCGAGAAGCGCGAGGCGCTCGCGTTCGTCGCCGACGAACTGCGCCGCCAACCGCACGCCGGCGACGGGCTGCTGGCGTTCGTCGGCACCGCGCACCACGTGTACCAAGCGAACGGCGACCCGGACGACCACACGGAACTGCTCGCCACGCTCGAGGGCTTTTTGGACGACCGGCCGGACCTGTGGCAAACGTGGTCCGCGGTGATTCAACAGATGGCCGGGCTGGGTCGGCTCGAGGAAGCCCACGCGCTGGCGCGCGAGGCGTGCGAGCGGTTCCCGCTGCTCGGCAAGTTGTGGCTCGATCTCGCGCAAGTGTGCCACGCGCTCGGCAACTCCGAGGGCCGCATCGACGCGCTCCGGCAGGCGGTCGCGGTCGCCCCGGGGTGGACGCCCGCGGCGCGCGAACTGGCCGACGCGCTGGACGAAGCCGAAGAGCGCGACGAGGCGGTGCGCGTGCTCGAGCGCGCCGCGGCCCGCAGCCCGACCGACGCACTCGCGCACGGGTTCTTGGCCGAGCGCCTGTGGGACGCCGGCCGCTCGCGCGAAGCGCTCGACCGCGCGAAAACCGCCGTGCGCCTCGAACCCGGCTACGACTGGGCGTGGCACCACGTGCAACTGTGGGCCGAGCGGCTGGAGTGCCCGGAGGAGCCCGCGGAACTGACGCGCGCGCTCACCCGCGACCGCGCCGGCGACACCCGCGCGTGGTTGCGCCTCGCGCGGATGCTGCACCACCCGCGGCACAACGAAGAGGTGCTCGCGGCGCTCGACAAAGCCCTCGCGCTCGAACCGAAGAACGTGGAGGCACACGACCTGAAGGCCGAGCGGCTCGCGGAGATGGGCCGCTTCGACGCGGCGCTCGAAGCCGCGCTGCCGCCGCAGTTCGAGGACGAGCGGCCCATTCTGCTGCAAGGGCGCGAGGCGTGGGTGCAGGCGCGCCGCGGCAACTACCCCGCGGCCATCACCCGCATGCAGGCGCTCGTCGCGGTCGATCCCACCTACGTGTGGGGCTGGCACCAACTGGCCGAGTGGTACAACGAGACGAACAAACCCGAGAGCTACCTCGAAGCCGCGTCCGAGTTGGTGCGGCTACAGCCGCACCACCCGACCGGGTGGGGCATGCGCGGCGAGGCGAAGATTCAGACCGGCGACCGCGAGGGCGGCAAGTCCGACCTGCGCGAGGCGCTGAAGATCAGCCCCGGCTACTCGCTCGCCGCGGCCATCCTCTTCGACGCGCACTTGGCCGACGACGAGTTCCGCGAGGCGCGCCAAGCGCTCGCGGTGCTGCAAGAGCACGCCGCCGGGCCGGAAGTCGCGGTGAAACAGGTTCAGCTCGCGGCGCGCACCGAGGACGCCGAAGCCGCGGCCCGCGCGTTCGCCGAAATCTGCGAAGGCCCGGGGCAGTCCGGCTACCCGATTCAGGCCGGCCTCACGGAGATGCGCGCCGCCGGCTGGGAGGAGCGCGCCACGCAGGTGCTGCGCGAGACGTGGCAGAGCGGCGGGCCGTTCAACCCGTGGGTGCCGATCTTCTGGGTCGAATCGTCGGAGGGCGAAGACGCCGAGCCGGGCGAGCGCGTGCGCGCCGCGGAGTCCGCGATCAAGGCGTACCCGAAGTTCGTGCCCGGGCACGACTGCAAGGCCGAGCAGCTCGCGCTCGCGGAACTGTACGACGAAGCGCTCGCGGCGTGCCGGCCGGCGGAACTCGGCGAGCCGATCCCGGTGGAACTGCGGAGCCGCGCCGCGTGGATCGAAGCGAAGCGCGGCGACCGCCACCGGGCCATCACTCAGATGAAGCAGGTGGTCGCCGATTTCCCCGGTTTCGTGCCCGGGTGGCGGCACCTGTGCGCGTGGTACGACACCACCGGTCGCTCGAGGGAGTGTTTGGAGGCGGCCGAGAAGTTCGTCGAACTCGAACCGAACAACCCGCTCGCGTACGTGTACCGCGGCGAGGCGCGGCGCGGCGTGGACGACCGGCGCGGCGCGCTCGCGGACTTCGCGCAGGCGTTCGAGCTGGACCCGGCGTTCGACGCGGCCGGGCTGAACCTGATTGCCGAGCAACTCGCGGCCGACGACATCGCCGGGGCCGCTCGCGCGCTCGCCGCGCTGCAACAACACACCGACGGCCCGCTCGTGCGCCTACGGGCCGTTCAGGTGGCGTGCCGGCAGGGCGACGCGGACGTGGCCGCCGCGAAGTTGCGCGAGTTGGCCGAAGGCGAAGACGTGACGCGCTCGACGCTGCGCGAGGCCATCGCCGCCTTCGACGCCGCCGGCTGGGGTGCGCGTGCAACAGACGAGTTGCGCGCGCTCGCGTTCGCCCCGGGCGCGAACTCGGAACTGGCCGGGTTGTGGGCCGAGCGCACCGCGACCGCGTCTTCCCCGGAAACGGTGGCCGCGCAGCTCTCGGAGTTGGCCCCGAACCCGGAGGCCGGTCGCGAGGCGGTGCTGGCGACCGTGTGGGCGCTCGCGGGCGCGGGCAAGCCGGTGCAACCGGTGGTGCAGCAGTACGGCGAACTGCTGCGCGGCGACGACGAGAGTTGGGCGCGGGCCGGCGCGGCGCTGGTCGCGGCCGGGAGTCACGCCGCCGCCGCCGCGTGGCTCGGCGACTGGCGCGACCGCACGGAAGTGGAAGCGTGGATGCTGCGCCCGCTGGCGCTGGCGTACCGGATGCTCGACCAAGACGACCGCGCGGCCGAGGTGTGCCGCGCCGCGGTGAAGCTCGGCGGCCCGGACGACGTGCTCGCCGACTTCCGCGCGTGGCTCGCGCTCGATCTGGCTCTGGCGAACCAAACGGAAGAGGCCCAAGCGCAAGTCTCGAAGATCGACACGCTGAGCCTGACCGACGGCACGCGGTTGGTGCTGTCGATGGCGGAGGCGGTGCTGATGGTGCGCCGCGCCGGCCCGGGGGGCCGCAGCGCCGCGTTCCGCGAAGCGAAAGCCCACCTGAAAACCGCGGCCGGCTCGTGCGCCGCGTCCGACGTGCCGGCGGGCGCGGCGCGCGCGTACCGCCGCGTGGTGTCGTGCGTCAGCGGCACGGCCGGCTCGCTGAGCGCGAAGCTGTGGGCCGTCTGGCAGCGCCTCGCCCCGTGGGTGAAGTGAGGGAAAATTCTGTTGCACTGGTTCGCGTGGTGGGCGAGCATAGTTATCGGAAGTGGTGTCACCAAATCGGACAACCGCTCAACCGCCGGTGTGCTGAGATGTACGACCCGTCCACAGCGCGGTTCCTCTCCAAAGACCCCCTCGAAGAGTTGGGCGGCAGTCCCAACCTGTACTTGTATTGTGCCAACGATCCCGTCAACAAAACCGATCCCAGCGGGAATACTTCGACTCAAGACAAGATACTCGGAGTGCTCGGGATCGATCCGGCGGGCGTCCGGAAGCTGAACGAGTGCCAGTTCAAGTGGCCCGAGTTCAGTTGTTGGAGGACGAATTGGGACCGTGTGAAAGGGTGTGGGGCGTTTCTCGAACAGTACACGTTCTCGCAGTTCAAACTCGACGCGCTCAAAAAGGACCCGAAGCCGCTGGTTTGGGTTCTCGCCGACGTTACGCACATCGACCCCAAACTACTCTCCGCGCTCGCCGATCTGTTCGGGAATTTCAACCGCGACGGGCTGTCACGGGTGGCGCTCGCGTTCTTGGGGTACGAATCGTGGGACGACATCCTCGGCGAGTTCCTCGCGCACGCCGGGACCGACCACGTTGCCGATTTGGTCCAACTCATCAACCTGTTCGCGGTCGGTCAGAACGGCCGCCCGGCCCTCCTCGATCTCGACGTCGGGGCGGGGTTCGTGCGGCTGTTCGAGTTGTTCACGCGCGACCCGGACGTTCTGAAGGACCTGTTGGCGCAGTTGCCTGACGCGCTGAAGGCGTTCCAGAAGGCGGCGGGAGAAGAGATCCTCGAGTACACGCTCGGGGCGGTGCTCTCGACGCTGCTGCAAGGCGGGATATCGGCAATTCCCATCATCGGCCCGCTGTTCAAGTTGATTCAGTACGTACTGAACAACGCGGGCCGCTTGTGCGACCTCGCGCACACGGGCAGCGAGTTCCTTCAGGGGCTAATCGATACGGGTCGAGCGGGCGACCAGTTCGGCACCCAGTGTGCGGCCCTGCTCCCGAAGCTGCACGCGCTGGTGCGCAAGTTGCTCGCCGCGGTGTTCTCGTCGGTGCTGAGCGTGCTGGGGGCGCAGCGCGCGGTCACGCGGTTGGGTGAGGTGCTGACGGGGCTGCAGAAGGTCGCGCGGAAGCCGTTCGAGGTGGTGCTGCGTCTGGTCGCGAAGCTGGCCGGGAAGATCGCCGATGCCAACCGGCGAGGGATTCTGGGCCAGAACCGCGACCCGATGGCCCCGGACCCGCTCAGCCCGGACCCGGGGGGTGTTCCGCGATCCGGACGTGGAGGCGGGTACGGGCGCGTGGCACGTGTGGGTGGGTGCGGATTCGGACGACTTGTGGGTGCGTGTGAACCCGACGGCGAACCTGTCGGCGAACGTGCGCAAGGCGGAACCGGGGAAGGCGTGCAACGTCCCGGCGAAGGCGGAGGTGCGGACCGGGGCGAACGGGCTGAAGGCGGTGAAGATCGGTCGCGGTCAGCGGTTCACGCGGGGGCAGGCGCAACAGGTTCCGAAGGACAACCACAAGGTGGTGGCGGGGAGCGCGCGTGCGGGCGAGCAGGAGTTGGATTGCGTGCCCAAGTGCCGCAAGTGCGCGGTGCTGCCGCCGACGGCGACGTGCAAGGTGAAGCACGCGGGCCAGTGCTTCGTGGGCGCGACGCCGGTACGGTGCGAGGTCGCGAACGGGTTCGAGTTGAAGGCGCTGGCGCAGGTGTGTTTGGGCGAGCGTGTGGAGACGTTTCGGGGGAGCGACGGGAGCTGGTGGGAGCCGGGCGGTCGTCGGCTGTTCGCGGCGAGTCAGGATCGTGCGGTGTGGCTGCGTCAGGAGCGCGGGGACGGGGGTTGGACGGCGGTGGGGTTGATTCGGTCGCGTATCTGGCTGGAGAAGCAGGGTGCGTCGCGCGTGGGCGCGCGTGTGGAGCTGAAGTTGCCGGAGATGGGCGCGAGCGGGCCGTTCGAGGTGGTGTCGGTGGAGCCGTGCCCGGCGATCTGTGCGGGTGGTGGCTGTGTGGTGACGGGCGTGTTCTGTCACGGCGCGGGCCGCGTGTTCGACCTGTGGTTGGAGGGCGAGCGTGAGCCGCTGGGTGTGACGTCTGGGCACCCGATCTGGAGCGCGGACCGCGGCGCGTGGGTGCCGGCGGGCGCGCTGCAAGAAGGCGAGTGCGTGCAGGGCGTGAACGGCCGGGTGCGCGTGTTGCGGATGGCGGAGCGCGGCGACGCACCGGTGTATACTCTGGAGGTGGATGGCGACCACTGCTTCAGAGTGGGAGAGCAGGGGATTCTGGTACATAACAGTTCGCCGGGTGGCCCTGGCGGCGGTGGAACTGGTGGTGCTTCGCCCCTCCCCGCATCCTGCTCGTGCAGCGACAGACTGATGGCGTACCAGCAGCAGTACCCGAATGATCCACGGCTGTTTCAGCGGATTATTGTCGCTGAAGCACTCGGCAACGATAACAATGTTGCAGGGAACCACCTCTGGGAGAGCGCCTGCTTCCTTGCTTTCGATGCCCATGTGCCGCCTGTGTTTGATACAACACGCAATCGGTGGAGCCTACCAGTCGTGGCCGTTGCTCTTGTATGTAGGCCGAATGAAACACGGTTTCGGCTGTACGCATCTTACAATCTCGGCAGACAATGGCCGAACGTTCGGGCAGCAGCTCAGCGACAGGGATTTGACTTCTACCGTTCTCAACCACCCGGCCCTGACGCAGAGCAAGTGATTGTCGATGAGTGTCAGACGACAAATACTCAGATCATTGCCATCGCTGCGAGCAGGTGTATCTGTTCTACTTGCCTTGCGTCAATGACGGCGGCAATGGCACAGCGGGCATCTCCTACAGGTCGGATTCCAAGGGGAACTTGCACTGCTTCTGGATCGCCTAATCCGCAGGCTCAGGCGAATTGCGCATCAAATACTTATGTAGATCCGAATCGAGAGCAGTACTTCTGATAGTGTACCGCGGAGGCTTCGTCATGGAGCAAGTCAATTCGCAAGTACGACAACTCTGTGAATACTTGCTAGGCAGTCGCAATGGCGATATTCCAGATGTTGCCGAATCTCTTCAAGCTGACAAGATGCCGCTTTTTGATCTGTTGAAGCGTGGAGAAATCGAAGATAGACTAGATATTGTTCTGAGCATACTACCTGATTGGCTCGTTTGGAAGATCGCATGCGATTTTGCTTTCCGAACGCTCTCTGTTTGGGAGAGTGTCAATCACTCTGATCACCGACCCCGACATGCGATTGAGACCCGCATTCGTTGGTTATCCAACGACGTATCTCTTGAGGAACTGGCGTTAGCTCACAGGTTAGTCAAAGCTTCCTGCGATCCGTATATCGCAAGCGACCTGTATGCGGCCTGTAGTGCCGCCGAAGTTGTCTCGGACCCGGCTCTCGCGGCTGCTGCTGCAAGCAGTTCGGCTGCGTATGCTGCCCGAATAACACTTGGCGAGTCTGAGCGAGAGTGGCAGATGGAACGGATTAAATCTTATCTTAGTCAATACTCATAGATGAAGGGTGATCTCGCCTCTGCAAGCAATCGAGCAAAGCGAGCAAAGCCCACCTGCCTCCTGAACCGCCCTCTTTGCTCGATTGCTCATCCTTTAGCCCTGTTGCTTGTACTTCTCGGCGAGGACGCGGGCGGTTTCGGGGCGCATTACGCCGGGGTCGGGGAGTTCGCCCTTCTTCAGCTTCTCGCGCAGCTCCGAACCGCTGATGCTCACCGGCTTCCAGCCCTTCGAGGCGTGCTCCTCCACGAGGCCCACGCGGCCCAGTTCCGCGTAGTAGGCCGCGAAGCCCACCTTCACCGGCTTGATGTGCAGTTCGCCCTTCAGCTCGTCGAACTTGCGGTGCGCCGCCAAGCCGTCCCAGATTTCGCCCTTGTCGTCGTAGGGCGCGTCCGCGTGCTTGCGGCCGATGATGATGTCCGTGAAGCCGAAGTTCTGGCGGTAGATCGCGTGCATCACCGCTTCCTTCGGACCCGCGTAGAACATCTTGATGTCGAGGCCCAACAATAGCACATGGTCGCCAAAGGGCCGGCCCACTGTCGCCCACAGCGCGTCGTCCGTGTCGCCCACGCCCAGCGCCTTGTTGTCGATGAGGGCGCGGTAGGTCTTCATCCGCGTCACCGCGTCCACGTCGTCGCTCTTGGTTTCGCCCACCAGCGGGTTCAGCACCGCCCCGGTGAAGTGCCCCTCGCGCGTCAAGCGCTCCAAACCCACCACGAGCGCGTACTCGTGCGCGCGGTGCAGCGCGTTGCGCGTCTGGAACGCGACCACGCGTTGGAAGCCCTTCTGCGCGAACAGCGCGCGCGTTTCGCGCGGCGACAGTACGAGGTCGCCGTACTCCGGGTGCTTCGGCTGCGCCAGCACTTGCACGTCGCCGCCGACGAGGTACGTGCGCGGGTCGCTGTTCGCGATGCGGGCACCGGGGTGGTCTTCGCGCGGCGTGGCGTACACGCTCGCGTTGTACGCCTTCTTGTCCCACTCCCACACGCTCTTCACTTCAATGACGCCCACCACTTCGCCGCGCTCGTTCGTGAGCGGGTGCGTGCTGCCGACGTTCAGCGCCTTCGCGGTCTCGGCGCTCGCGGGGAAGGCCAGCGGAATGGTCCACGCGTATTTCTTCCCGCCGCGCTCGATGACCTCTTCGCCGAGAACGCGCTCGTACTCTTCGCGCACCATCGGCCCGGTGAGCGGCGAGAGGCCGCCGTCGGCGATGCGGTAGAGGGTCGAGAGGTCGGCGTCCGACACCGGCAGCGGCGCGCCGCTCGTCGCGGGCAGCGCCGGCACCGTGCGGTTGATGAGGTCCGAAACGCCGCCGTGGGGAACGATCAGGTCTGGCATGGAACCCTAGTGAAAAGTGCAAAAGGAAAAGTGCAAAATGAAACGCCAGCTCCGCGGCTGTCTCCATTTTTCATTCTGCATTTTGCATTTCAAATGACGTACTGCAACGGTTGGCCCGACTCCACCAGTTCGGCGAGCGTGGCCTTCTTGAGGATCGCGGCCTGCTTCTTCAAAAACTCGTCGTGCGCCGCCCGCACCTTGCCCCAAACGTTATCGAGCGCGAGAGCGAGCGCGGAAGAGGGCGTGCGGGGCTTCGTGCGTGCCCCGGCCTGCTCGGTGCCCTCCGCGGCCTCGATCACGTCCGCGAGCGTGATTTCCGACGGGTGCTTGGCGATGTGGTAGCCCCCGGCCGCGCCGCGGGTGCTGGTGACCAAGCCCTTCTTGTTCAACTGAATTAGAATCTGCACGAGGAACCGCGGCGACGAAATGCCGTGCTTGTTGGCGATGTCCGCGAGCGGCACCGGCTTGGGGTTGCCGTGCTGCGCGGCCAACTCCAGCATCGCGAGGCAAGCGTATTCGGCGCGCGCGGAAAGCAGCATCGCTTCGCTCCAATTCAAAAGGAAACAAGGAAAAGTGCAAAATGGCGCGCCACAGCGTGCTCCAACTTTTCCCTTTTCATTTTTCCTTTTGCATTGCTAAATCCCTTCGCCGTCCTTCACTTCGATCACGTGCAGGCCGCACTCCTTCTTCACCTTCCCGGCCCAGCGACCGGCGCGGTCGTCTTCGCCCGCTTGCACCGGGCGCGTGCAGGGCCAGCACCCGATGCTCGGGTAGTCGCGATCGTGCAGCACGTTGTAAGGCACTTCGTGCTTGTGAACGAAGCCCCACACGTCCTTCTTCGTCCAGTTCAGCAGCGGGTTCACCTTCGTGAGGTTGAACTTCGCGTCCCACTGAACCACGTCGGCCTTGCCGCGATCCGCGGTTTGGTCTTTGCGGATGGCCGAAATCCACGCGAGCGGGGCAAGCTCCCGCACGGCGCGCCGAAGCGGCAGAATCTTGCGGTCGTGGCAGCACTGGTCCGGGCGGTGCGGGTGCAGCGGGCCGCCGTGTTCCGCTTCGTACTCCGGCACGCTCAACTCCGGGCGCACGTACTCCACCACAATCCCGTAGCGCGCCGCGAGGCGCTCGCGCAGGTCGAGCGTTTCGGCGAACTGGTACCCGGTGTCGATGTTGATGACCGTCGTGAGCGGCTGAATCTCCGCGAGCATGTGGATGATGCAGCACCCTTCCGCGCCGAACGCGGTCGCCATGAGGAGCCGCGGGTGGAACCGCTCTGCGGCCCACGCGAGCACCTCTTGGGGCGTCGCGGTCAGTAGCCGCGCGTTCGCGTCCGCGATCTCTTCGGCCGTCGCCTGCTGCGAGCCCATCGGTGGTTCTGCTCCCTTCGCGCACAACCCTTATTGCTATGGTAGTAATTCGGCCGGCGAGCGGCGCGACGTGAGTCCGCCGGTGGTCAGAACGGCCAAAAGCACCGGCGGACTCACGTCGCGCCGCTCGCCGCAAACGCACGACACCCGGTCCCTTGCGGAACCGGGTGCGGCGGTCGCCTTGCGACGACGGAGGGGCTGCGCGTGGCTCCCTCTTTTTCGCTTAGTAGCGCGTCAGGTCTTGCGTGATCTGGCGCTGCGTCTCCGGGTTCTCGCCGACGTACAGGTGCAGGTGGTCCTTGTCGATGTAGATGACTTGCACGCGCGGCTTCTTCACGTACACCGGGAACGGGTAGTCCGACTGAACCAACTCGTTGTAATAAATCACGCATTCCCAGTGGCAGTGGTGCAGTTGCGCCATGCCGACGAGCGGGAACTGGCGCGGCGGATCGATCTTGTCCACGAGGCGGTTCTTGACGATGACGATGTCGTCGCGGAACGTCTCGTACACGTAGGGCACGCCGCGGGGCACGCGGGGCATGGCGCGAAGCACTTCGCCGTCGCTCGGCGCGTCTTCGCAGATCGGGGCCGGGTAGCCGGCGCGAATCGGCGGCATGATCGGCACGCGCCCGTCGTTCTTGTGGTTCAGTTTTTGCTCGATCCGCTCCGCGGTCCACGGCTGAACCGGGACCGGCGTGAGGAACCCGAGGCCGAACGGGTTGCACCCGACCGACAGCGCGGGCAGAACCGCCAACGCGAGTAGTAGTACCTTGCGACGAATCCCGGACATGATCCCCCCTCCGTGCGTGACGGTTGGTCCGCGAGTATCGGAAGTATCGACCTTGTTGCCGCGGGTGTTTAGTGTTTCGTGTTTCGTGTTTGGTTTTTTCGCGCTCCGCGATTGCGGTTCTGGAGGGAACGCGCGCCCTTTTGGTAGGGCCGCTAAACTGGTGAAGCGGCCCACCAAACACAAAACACCAAACACGAAACACCACCCCAATGGTTTTCCTCTCGCGCATTTACACGAAGTCCGGCGACGGCGGCGAAACCGGCCTCGGCGACGGCTCCCGCGTGCCGAAGGACGCGGCCCGCGTCGCGGCGTACGGCGACGTGGACGAACTGAACAGCGCGCTCGGGTTGCTCACGGCGCACTGCCCGGACTGCCCGGAGTTCGCGCTGGTGCGGGTGATTCAGAACGACCTGTTCGACGTGGGCGCGGACCTGTGCGTGCCGCAAGCCGACGGCGAAGAGCCGGGGAAGGCGCTGCGCGTCGTCGCGGCACAGTACGAGCGCCTCGAAGCGGCCATCGACCGGTTGAACGAACACCTGCAACCGCTCCGCAGTTTCGTGCTGCCGGGCGGCACACCGGCGGCGGCGTGGCTGCACCTCGCGCGCACGGTGTGCCGGCGCGCCGAGCGCTCCGTGGTGGCGCTGATGCGCACCGAGGCCGTGAACCGACACGCGCTGATTTACCTGAACCGCCTCAGCGACTTCCTGTTCGTGCTGGCGCGGGTCGCGAACGCGGGCGGCGCGGGCGACGTGCTGTGGGTGCCCGGCGCGAGCCGCGGGTGAGCCGGGGCGCGGGCTACCACTCCCAATCGACGCGGTACACGAACCCGGCTTGCGGGCTAACGATCTCCCAGTACAGCCACGACTTGTCTTCGCCCGCGAAGGTGATGACCGGCCCGGTGTACGGTTCGGGGGGCGCGTTTCGCGTCGGCGCGACTTTCAGCTCGAACGCGCGAAACGGTTTGGCCTCCGGGAACAGCATGAGCATCGCCACCTTGACCGACTCGCCGTTGCCGACCACGCCGAACCACTGCTCGTCGTGCGATTGGAGCGAGCCGAAGTAGACCGATTCGATGCGGGTGTCGAACTCGGAGCCGATCGGGAGCGCGGACACGTCGGCGCGCACCTGCCGCCGCTTCATGGCCTCGCGGCCCACGTTCACCTGCGCGCGGAGGACGAACCCGCGGGCGGTGCTCGGGTTCGGGGCGAGCACGCGCATCACCACATCGGCCCCGGTGGTGCGGGCCTCGCTCGCGAACGCGTCGGCCGGCGCGGTCTTCAGGTACCGCTGGCGGGTCACGTTCACCACGCGGCTGTTCCGCGGGTTCTCGCCGGGGGCCAGCGCGCGCCACGCGCGCAGATCGACGGTGCGGTCGTCGTCCAGAATGCGGAACGCGGTCCGGTCGGGGTTCGGCAGTTCGCCCACTTCTTCGATCGGGTGCGGCGACGGGAGGTCCGGCGGCGGCGGGGTTTGGCGCAACACCTCGACGCGCCGCAGTACCTCTTGTTTGCGCAGCGCGACGAGCGGATCGTCCGGCTTGTCGTCCGCCTTCGGCCCGCTCCCGCCGCGGGTGGCGAGTACCGCGCCGAGCGCGGCGACGGCGCACAGCACCACGACCGCCGGCTTGCGGTACCGGCGCGCGAGCGCGCGGGCCGTCAGCAGGAGTCCGCCGCGCGCGCCGCGGAGCGGTTCGCCGTTCAGGTAGCGCTGCAAATCGTCCGCGAGGTCCGCGGCGCTGGCGTACCGGTCGGCCGGGGCCTTTTCCAAACACTTGCGGCAGATCAGATCGAGTTCGCGCGGCGCGCCCGGGCACCGGCGCGCGACCGGCTCCGGTTCGTCCGCGATCACCTGCCGGATCACCGACCACGCGTCGGCCCCGGCGAACGGAACGGTTCCGCTCAGGCACTCGTACAGGATCACGCCGAGCGCGTACACGTCGGCCGCCGGGCCGACGGCTTTCGTGTCGCCGCGGGCTTGTTCGGGGGCCATGTACGCGGGCGTGCCCATTACCGCGCCGGTGGTGGTGAGGTGCGCGCCGTCGCCGCGCTTGGCGAGGCCGAAATCGGTCACCTTCGGTTCGCCCGAAGTGTCGAGCAGAACGTTGTGGGGCTTGAGGTCGCGGTGAACGATGCCGCGGTCGTGCGCCGCTTGAACGCCCCGCGCCAGTTTGAGCACCAACTCGGCGGCGGCGCGCGCGGGCAGCGCGCCGCCGGCGCGCAACCGCCCCACGAGGCTCCCGCCGTCGAGGCACTCCATCGCCATGAACGGCCGGCCGTCGGCCTCGCCGCTGTCGAACACTTCCACCACGTTCGGGTGGCGGATCGCGGCGACCGCTTTCGCCTCGTCGAGGAACCGGGCCAGTTCGCGCGGGTCGGCGTGCTCGGCGCTGAGCACCATTTTCAGCGCGACGACGCGGTCCAACTTCAGGTGCCGCGCGCGGTACACGACGCCCATTCCGCCGCGCCCCAGTTCGCCGAGAATCTCGTAGCCCGGCACCTCCGCGCGCCCCGGCGCGGCGGGCGCGGGCGCGTGCCCGAGTGTGGCGTTCGGGTCGGCGGGGCCGGCAGTGTCTCCGCTCGCGGGGACGCCGGGGTGCGGCGCGTCGGACGGCGTCACGCGCGTTTCGTCGCTCACGGGGCGTGCCGGGGTGGGAGGAACGGGGGCGGTACCAAGTATACGCGGACCGCGGCCCGGAATTCACCGCGTCGGCTGCCGCGCCCGAACCGCGGGCGTCGCCCTGCGGTGACCACTGAGCGGGGTTGGAAGGTGCGCGGGCGCGGGTGGAGGAACTGGAGGTGAACCGCTACTTCTCGCGCTCTTCGGCTTCTTTCTCGCGCTGCTTCTGCTTCAAGGTGTCGTCGAGCATCTTCGCGTAGCGAGCGTACTCGTCGCGGGTGAGCAGGCCGTCGCCGTTCAGGTCCATCTCGGTGAACAGGGCGACCGGTTTGCCGCCCTTGCGCCACTCGAACAGCGCCACCTGATTGTCGCCGTCGGTGTCGAGGGCCGCGAACCACGTCGGGAGCGCCGCCCCGGGTTTGCCCTTCGCGCCCTTCGGGTCGGCGCGGGCGGTGTCGCCGGTCTTCGCGGCGAGCGCTTCGGCCTTCGCCGCCACCGTGCGAGTGAAGTACGCGCGGTACTCCTCTTTGGTGATGCGGCCGTTCGCGTCGGCGTCGGAGCGCAGCTTGTCGGCCTTCAGCGCGGCCGTACACTCTTCGGCTTCGAGTTCGCCGCTGGCGTCGCGGTCGAGCACGCGGAACGCGCGGTCGGCGTCTTCGTTCGGGTTCGGCGCTTCGCTCGGCGGGTTGCCCTCGCGCAGTACGCGCTTGGCGAACTTCTTGAACTCCTCGCGGGTGAGCGCCGGCACCGGCCCGAGTTCGAGTCGGGCCACCACACGATCGAACAGCGCCGCGATTTCGGGAGAGGGCGATTCGTCGCGCCGCCACTCGCCGGTCTTGCCCGCGAGCAGGTCGAACCACGTCGCGTACTCGTCTTCGGTGAGCGCGTTCGCCACCTTGCCGGGAAACGCGGCCTCCAGTTCGTGCATCCACTTGGCGCGATCGGTCTTGTTCGTGCGCGCCGCGCGCTCGGCGGCGCGCAGCACGCACTTCTCCTCGAACTGCTCCGCTTCGAGCGGGTCCGCGGCGAGCGCCGCGCACAGGGCGAAGAACGGGAGTGCGAGCGCGAATCCGCGCGCGGGGGCTGGCATGTGCGGAACCCGATTGGCAGCAGGCGGGTACGGTCCGGCGGGTGTGAAGAAGTGTAGCCGAACTTCGCCGCGCTGTCACGAAGAAGTTGGCGGCAACGCCGCGCGATCCGGGGGCACGAACGCGGCCCGCGCGTCCGCCGAGAACAGCCGCTCCGGCGAGTAGTGCGCGAGCAGCGCGGAGAACGCGCGGTCGAACAGGTCCGGGTTGCGCTCCGCGAACGCGGCGAAACTTTCGCCCGCGCGCACGCGCGCCGCGATCACGCGCACGAACGCGGTCGTGACCGTTTCGTGGTAGCCGTCTAACCCGCGCGGGTCCGGTGGCGCGCCCGCGGGCCGGACGAAGGTCGCGTTCAGCTTCTGAATGCCGGCCCGCACACGCGGGAGTGGGTCGGCGGCGCGCGTCGCGTACAGCCACGCCGTGCGCACGTGCGCCGCGTGCGTCCATTCGGCGCGCGCGAGCGCGCACCCCTCGAACGCCGCGAGGAATTCGTCGTCGGTCACGGTTCCGCCCTCGGTGGTTGCGACAGGGACGCGCGCCGCGGGCTGCGGGTTCGCCCGCACAGCTTACCTAGGCGGCAGTTGTTCGCGGACCGTGCGCGGCTCGCTGCGCGCACCAACCGGAACAAAATACGCGGTCCACTTTTGAAAAACTTACAGGGTGCGATTCCGCGGCAACTGACAGTGACACACACTGGAGTATCCACCCGCGACCGGCAGCGCGAAGCGCCCGCTTTGCCCGCACCGGTCGGCGAGGTTCACCATGCTCGCGCACGCTCTCTCGCCGTCCGTGTTTCGCGCACTCGCCGCCGCGGGCTGTTTGGCCGTCGGCGGTGCGCCGGGCCGCTCGGCCGACCCGGTGCCGCACCCCGCGAAGGCGGTCGCGCTCTCCGACGTGGCGCTCGCGCGCGACGCGCTACTCGCGCTCGACGCCGACCCGGTCCTGAAGAACGTGAACCTGATTGTAAGTGTCGTTGATCGCGGCGCGGTCATCGGCGGCCCGGTCACGAGCGACGAGATCCGCAAGCGCGCCGAAGCGGTCGTGCGCGGCGTGCCCGGGATCGCGTCGGTGAAGAACGCCTGCTTCGTCGATGCGGACGCGGACCCGCTCATGCGCGCCGCGGCGGCGCGACTGAAGGGCGCTCCCGCTCCGGCCGGGGTGCCGGCGCTGCCGCTCGTGCTGCCGCCCGCGGCGGCCCCGGCCGCGCTGCCGCCGTTCCCGCCCGCCGCGCCGACCGACTTGGTCGCGCTGAAGTCCGGGAACGAAGTCGTCGCGCAGCGCCCGCCGCTCGGCCCGCCGGTGGGGCTGCTCGGCGCGCCCACCGCGATCGCGCCGCCGGGCGCGCCGGTCGGCGGGGCGACCGCGCCCGGCACGCTCGCGGCGCACACCGACCTGCTCGCCGCGGTCGCCGCGGTGCGCAAGGCCGACGCCCGGTTCGCGGGCACCACCGTGGAACCGAAGCCCAACGGCGCGCTGTTCGTCTCCGGTCGGGTGGCGGAACCGGCGCACGCTCTGGCGCTCGCCGAGAAGCTCCGCGAACTGCCCGGCGTGAAGTTGGTGGTCGTCGATCCGATTCTGCTGAAGTGACCGCGCGGCGCGCGTCACCCGAAGCGGCGCTGGCGCTGCACGAGGTATTCGAGCAGCGCCTTGTCGAAGCCCACGGATGTGTCCATTCCCACGTAGTCCACGTTCGCGGCGTTGCACTCGCGCTTGATGTAGCCGCGGAACTCGTCCACGAACTTGACGTACTCGTCGCGGATGCCGAGCGCGTCGATCTCCCGGTGCTCGCTCGATTCCACGTCCTCGAAATCCACCAGCCCGGCGAGCGGGAACTTCGCTTCGAGCACGTCGAGCACGTGGAACACGATGACTTCGTGCCCGGCGTACCGCAACCGGTACAGGCTGCGAATCAGCGCGTCGGTTTCGGCCTTCCAGTCGTCGGTGGTGGGCAAGAGGTCGCTGAAGAGCATCACGAGGCTCTTCCCGCGAATCATCGACGCGAGTTGGAACAGGCTCTCGGGGATGTTCGTCTCGCCGGTCGGCTTCAGGTTCGCCAGCACGGAAAGCATCGTGCCGAGCTGCGAGCGCTTGCTCTTCGGCGGCACCACGGTGCGGAGCTTCGTGTCGAACGCCACGAGGCCGACGGGGTCTTGCTGGTAGATCATCAGGTAGCCGAGCGCCGCGGCGAGGCATACCGCGTAGTCGAACTTGGTGAGCGTTTCGTCGGCCGCACCCAGCGCGCCCCAATCCACCTTCACGCCGGCCTTCTTCGCTTCGAGCGGGCCGTTCCAGTCCATCGACTTCGACAGGTCCATGACGAGGTAGCCCATCATGTTCGTTTCGGCCTGATACTTCTTCACGTAGTAGCGGCCGGTTTTGGCGTACACGCTCCAGTCGAGGGTCTTGAGGTCGTCGCCAGGGTTGTACTTGCGGTGCTCGGAGAACTCGACGGAGAACCCGTGGAACGGGCTACTGTGCAACCCGGTGAGGAACCCCTGCACGATGAACTTGGCGCGCAAGTCGAGCCGCGCGACTTGGCGGATGACTTCCGGGCGCAGGTACTTTTCGACGCTCGCCATGCGGGCATTCTACGGCCGCGCGCCACGCGCGCGGGTACTTGTGCGGAATGTGTGGGTTTTGTGGTTCCCAAAGGAAGCGCTTGAGTGTGGGTCGCGCTGTCGGTAGAACAGTCTGTGAATCACATCGAGGCGGCACCATGAACCCGGAATCGGACTCCGTGACCCCCGGCGCGCGCGGCCACCCCCGCCGACCCCGGTGGCACCAGCACGGTTGCGCCCGGGCGCGGTACCGCGCCGGAGGTGCGGCTCGCCCCGCCCGCGCCCGGCGAATTGGGCCGGTTGGGGCCGTACCGCATTCTCGGCGTGCTCGGCACCGGCGGCATGGGCAAGGTGTACCGCGCGCACGACACGCGGCTCGACCGCGAGGTGGCGCTCAAGGTGCTGCTGCCGGAAGTGAGCGCCGATCCCAAATCCAAAGCGCGGTTCGTGCGCGGGGCCCGCGCCCAAGCGAAGGTCGAGCACGACCACATCATCCCCATTCACGACGTGGGCGAAGACGAAGCGGGCAACGTGTTCCTCGTGATGCCGCTGCTGCGGGGCCAAACGCTGGCCGCGGCGCTGAAGGCCAACCCGCGGCCCCCGGTGGCCGAACTGGTGCGCATCGGCTGCGAAATCGCCGAGGGGCTGGCGGCGGCGCACGCCGTGGGGCTGATTCACCGCGACATCAAGCCCGCGAACGTGTGGCTCGAGGGCGGCAAGCGGCGCGTGAAGATTCTGGACTTCGGGCTGGCGCGCGTGTCGGCCGAGGTCGCGGACGCGGGCGCGTCGCTCGCCGAGTTGCACCTGCCCGGCCCCGGTACCGAACTGCTCACCGCGGTCGGGGCCGTCACCGGCACGCCCGCGTACATGAGCCCCGAACAGGCGCTGGGCCAACAACTCGACGCCCGGTCCGACGTGTTCAGCCTCGGCGTGGTGCTGTACGAGATGGCGACCGGGCGCAAGCCGTTCGGCGGGCGGAACCCTTACGAGGTGCTCACCGCGGTCGCCACCGGCGAACCGTACCGGGCGGGGGCGATCGTCCGCGACCTGCCGCCGGCGCTGGACGACCTGATTCACCGCATGCTGGCGAAGGACCCGGCCGCGCGGCCCCAGAGCGCCGACGCGGTGGCCGCCGAACTGGACGCGCTGCTCCGCGCGCTGGTCCCCGGCTCGCACCACAACGCGCCGGGCCTTGGCGCGGCGGGCGACGAACCGAACGTGTGGGCCGATCTGGAGTCGGTCGAAGCGACCCTCCCGCCGGACCTCGACGTGCCGATGGCCGACCCGGTCACGCTCGCGCTCACCGGGCAACTGCCGGCGCCCGCGCCCGCGACGACCCGCGTGCCGGCCCCGCAGGGCGGGCGGCTCATTTGGGTCGGCGTCGCCGCCGCGGTGCTGTTCGCGTGCGCCGCCGTCGGCGTGGTCGTGTGGAAGACGCGCGCCAAGCCGCGCGAAACCGTCGAAGCGCCGCCCGAGCCGCCGCCCCCGGTGCAGCCGCGCCCGAAGGCGGTGCCCCGCACCTACCCGGACCGCGAGGCCGCCAAACTGGTGCTCGCCAAGAAGGGGACCGTCACCACCGACGCGACCGTTGCGGCGATCAGCCGCGAGGCCGACCTGCCCGTCGGGCCGTTCAAACTCACCTCGGTGTGGATGCACCCGCCCACCACGCTGCCGCTCACCGACGACGATTTGGAGAAGTTGAAGGGGCTGGACGCGCTCACCGAACTGAACGTCCACGGCCCGACCCTGAGCGACGCCGGTATCGCCAAGTTGCTCGAACAGCCGTTCGCGCCCAAACTGACGACGCTGATGCTGAGCGCGCCGGCACTCACGGACGCGGGCCTCGCGGCGGTCGGCAAGTGCCCGGCGCTCACGGTGCTGGTGCTCCAGAACGCCCCGCGCATCACCGACGCCGGGTTCGCGTGTTTGGAGAAACTGCCGGCGCTGCGGCGGTTCGAGTGCGCGACCGTCCCGCTCGTGACCGGGACCGGGCTGAAGCACTTGCGGAGCGAAACCGTCGCGATCCTGCGGTTCACCTCCGCGGGCCTCACCGACGCCGTCGCGCCGCACCTCGCCAAGTGCTCGCAGGTGCTGGAACTGGACCTCAGCGGCACGTTCACCGACGAAACGGCCCGCGCGGTGGCGAACCTCGCCACGGTGCAGAAGCTCACCCTGTTCGCGCCGCCGCTCACCGACGCGGGCCTCGAAGCGGTGTGCAAACTGCCCGCCCTCACCGACCTCAGCGTCAAGGCCGCGGGCACCACCGACGCCGGGTTCGCGCACGTCGGCGGCGCGCCCAAACTCGCGTCGTTCTACTTCTCCGGGAAACTGTCCGACGCGGGCCTCGAAAAGCTGCACGCGCTGAAAACGCTGACCGCGGCGCAGCTCACCTACGCCGAGGGGATCACGCCGGCCGGGGTGCGCGCGCTGCGCGCCGCGGTCCCCGCGTGCAAGGTGCTCACCCCGCTGGATCAGAAGTGCGACCGGCGCGCGGCCGAGTGGGTGCTGGCGCGCGGCGGCTCGGTGGTGGTGGCCCCGGCGCTGGTGGTGAAGAGCGCGAGCGACCTCCCGACCGCGTTCGAGTTGGTCGGGGCCACGGTGCCGGTCCCCGCGCCCGGGACCGACTTCGAGCCGCTCCGCGACGCCGACCGACTCGCCGACACCTTCACCACCCTCGGCCCGGGGTTCGACGACGCGGCCCTGCGCGCGGTCGCGGCGTTCCCGTTCGCCGCGAAACTGCGCGCGCTGGCGCTGAACCAGTCGTCCGTGTCCGACGCGGGCCTCGCCGAGTTGAAGCGGATGCCGGGCCTGACCGCGGTGCAAGTGCTCGGCGGCGGAACCACCGGCACCGGGCTGGCCGTGTGCAAAGAGCTGCCGAACCTGACCGCGGTACTGCTGCCCAAAACGGCCACCGGCGACGCCGCGCTCGAACCGCTCCGCGGGCTGAAGCTCGCGCGGCTCGACCTGTCCGACACGCGGGTCACGAACGCGGGCCTCGACGCGGTGGCCGCGGTGCCCGCCCTCACCACCCTGAACCTGAGCGGCACCGCGATCACCGACGCCGGGTTGGAGAAACTCGCCGGGCTGAAGGCGCTCACCGCGCTCGACGTGCGGAACACGCGCGCGACGGGGCCGGGCGCGCGGGCGCTGTTCGAGGCGCTTCCCGACTGCACGATCACTTGGGACAACGGCACCACGCCGGGCGCGATCGGCCGACTCGAGCGCGCGCGCCCGGTGCTGGAATGGGTGGCGGCCGCGGGCGGGCGCGTCACCATCGAGACGCTCGGCAAGCCGACCGTGTGGAAGGGCACCCCGGGCTTGGCGCTGCCGCTCGCGGGCCGGTTGGCGAAGCTGAGCTTCGACGCGGCCGACCTGAATGTGCCGGACGTGGCCCGCGACGACCGCAAGGCCCGGCTCGAAGCGCTCGCGACCGCGCTGAAACCGCTGCCCGCGTGGGTGTGGACCGAGAAGCTCGAACCGACGTTGGCGCTGAGCGGCGGGTTGGGCAGCGCCGACGGGTTCGCGGCGCTCGCGGGTGTGCCGGGGCTGCGCCCGGTGGCGCGCGTCGCGCTCGCGTCCGAGTCCGCGGCCGACTTCGTGCCGCACTTCGCCAAATTCCCGAACCTCCGGGCGGTCGCGTTCGACAAAACCCCGCTGGAAGTGGCGCAGTGGGAACAGTTGGGGGCGCTGCCGAACTTGCGCGAGGCGAGTGTCACGGGGTGCGGCCCGCTGCCGGGCGCGGGGGTGCGCGCGCTGCGGGCCGCACCGATTGCGAAACTGCGCGTGTCCGGCACCGACCTGACCGACGAAGTGGTCGCCGAGTTGTGCGCGACGCCCGCGCTGCGCGAACTGCGGTTCGACACCAAAGCGCCGACGGCGGAGCAACTCAAGGCGCTGTTCGAGGCGCTGCCGGAGTGCGCGCTGAGCCTGAACGCGACCCCGCTGAAACCCAAGAAGTGACCCGAGCGGTAGCGCGCCCGTGGCGCGCTCCGCCGCTCCCGACGACTCGCGGTTCCTTTTCGCCGTTCGCGCGGTATACTGAAGGTCTCTCGATATCGAGAGAATTCGCCTTCTCACTCTCCACACGCACAGGCGCAGTCCGATGGTACAGCCGAACACGTCCCCCGCCGGCACCCCGATGAGCGGAGCGGACATTCTCGTCCACAGCCTCATCCGCCACGGGGTCGAAGTCGTGTTCGCCTATCCGGGCGGCGCGAGCATGCCCATCCACCAAGCGCTCACGCGGGTCCAAGACCGGCTGCGCACCATCCTGCCGCGGCACGAGCAGGGCGGCGGGTTCATGGCCCACGGGTACAGCCGCACCACCGGCAAGGCGAGCGTCTGTGTGAGCACGAGCGGCCCCGGTGCCACGAACTTCGTGACGTGCATCGCCGACGCGAAGATGGACAGCATCCCGGTCATCTTCATCACCGGGCAGGTGAGCACGAACGTGCTCGGCAACGACGCGTTCCAAGAAACGCCGATGGTGGAAATCTGCCGCGGCATCACCAAGCACCACTACCTGCTCACGCGCACCGAAGACGTGACGCGGGTCGTGAAGGAAGCGTTCCACATCGCCACCACCGGGCGGCCCGGCCCGGTGCTGATCGACGTGTGCAAGGACGTGCAAATCAAGCAGATCGTGCCGGACTGGGACCCGCCGATGGACCTGCCCGGGTACCGGCCGCTGCGCCAAGCGCCGCGCGCCGAACTGGAACCGGTGATCGCCGCCATTCGCGCGAGCAAGAAGCCGTTCATCTACGCGGGCGGCGGCGTCACGCACTCCGACGCGGCCGCGGAACTGAAGGAGTTCGCGGAACTGGTCGGCGCGCCGGTGGGCCTCACGGTTCACGGCCTCGGGAACTTCCCCGCGGACCACTACCTGTGCCTGCAAATGCTCGGCATGCACGGCACGGTGTACTCGAACTACGCGATCAACGACGCCGACCTGCTGCTCGCGCTGGGCGTGCGGTTCGACGACCGCGTGACCGGCAAGCTCTCGGAGTTCGCCAAGCACGGCAAGATCGTTCACGTGGACATCGACAAGAGCGAAATCCACAAGAACAAGTTCGCCCACATCCCGGTTCACGGCGACGTGAAGCACGCGCTGGCGGGCCTGAATAAGCTCCTCAAGGAAGAAAAGAACGCCGACCTCACCGCCGGCGGGCGCTACACCGACTGGTGGCGGCAGGTGGACCAGTGGCGCGAAACCGAGCCGCTGAAGTTCACCGAACCGGGCGGCGGCGCGATCATCCCGCAGTACACCATCAAGCGGCTGTGGGAGATCCTGCGCGACCGCAAGCAGTTGGACAAAACGATCATCACGACCGGGGTGGGCCAGCACCAGATGTGGGCGGCGCAGTTCTTCCCGTTCACGAAGCCGCGCAAGTGGATCACCAGCGGCGGCCTCGGCACGATGGGCTTCGGGCTGCCGAGCGCGCTGGGCTGCAAGGTGGCGCACCCGGACAACCTCGTGATCGACATCGACGGCGACGGCAGTTTCCTGATGAACGTGCAGGAACTGGCGACCGCCTACGCCGAGAAGATCCCGGCGAAGGTGCTGCTGCTGAACAACCAGCACCTCGGGATGGTGATGCAGTGGGAGGACCGGTTCTTCGCGAGCAACCGGGCGCACACCTACCTCGGCGCGGGCGAGGACCACGCCCCGTACCCGGACTTCGTGCAGATCGCGAAGGGGTTCGGGGTGCGGGCCGCGACCGTCTCCGACAAGGCCGACTTGGACGCGGCGCTGATCGAGATGATCGAGAGCGAGGGGCCGTACCTGCTGAACGTGCAGGTGCCGCACCAAGAGCACGTGCTCCCGATGATCCCCAGCGGCATGACCGTCCGCGACATCATCAAGGCGTGAGGCCAACAGCGAGCCACGGGGTTTATCCCCGTGGTGTTTCGCGCGCCGAGTCACCACGGGGATTAACCCCGTGGCTCGCCGAGCAGTGCGTACAATTCCGGCATGTCAACCGAACCCCTCATGTACAGCGCGGTGCCGGGGCGCACCGCGCGGCGCGGCAAGGTGCGCGACGTCTACGACCTCGGCGATACGCTCGCCATCGTCGCCACCGATCGCATCAGCGCGTTCGATTGGGTCATGCCCAACGGCATCGCGGGCAAGGGCCGCGTACTCACCGCGCTGTCGCTGTTCTGGTTCGATTGGCTCAACGAGCCGAACCACCTCATCAGCGCGAACCTCGCCGACCTGCCGCCCGAGTTCCGCCAACAGGAACTGGAAGGGCGCACGATGCTCGTGAAGAAAACGCTCGTGGTGCCGGTGGAGTGCGTCGCGCGGGGCTACCTCGCGGGTTCGGGGTGGAAGGAGTACCGCGAGCGCGGCACCGTGTGCGGCATCGCGCTGCCCGCGTGCCTTCAACTGGCGAGCAAGTTGCCCGAACCGATTTTCACGCCCGCGACCAAAGCCGAAGACGGCGCGCACGACGAGAACATTTCGTTCGAGGAAATGGCCGCTACGGTCGGCCTTCAGTTGGCTACCGAACTGAAGGAGCGCACGCTGAGCGTGTACCGGCGGGCGGCCGAGTACGCCGCGACGCGCGGCATCATCCTCGCCGACACGAAGTTCGAGTGGGGCCACCTGCCGACCGGCGAACTCATCCTGATCGACGAAGTGCTCACGCCGGACAGTTCGCGGTACTGGCCCGCGGAGAGCTACGCGCCGGGCGCGTCGCCGCCGTCGTTCGACAAGCAGTTCGTGCGCGACTGGCTCGAAACGACGCCGTGGGACAAGGCCAGTCCGCCGCCGGTGCTGCCGCCGGAGGTGGTGGCGAAGAGCGCGGAGAAGTACCGCGAAGCGCTCGCGCGGCTCCAAGTGTAGGTCGCTCGCGGAGCGAGCGACCATTGCCGATTCGATTCAGTTAAACGTGGTTGCGTGCGCCAATGGCCGCTCGCGGAGCGAGCGGCCTACTCTTGAAGAGCCACCGCCACTTCCGCCGCGAGGCGCGCGTTCGCCACGATGAGCGCGCGGTTCGCGGTCAGCGTGCGCCCGCCGCTCAACTCCGCCAATCGCGCCAACAAGAACGGTGTCACCTTCGCGCCGGTCGCGCCCGCGGCGCGGGCGGCGCTCTCGGCTTCACTCAGCCACGCATCGAACTCGGTCGCGGGCACGGCCACATCCGGCGGGCACGGCTGCGCGAGCACCGCCCCCTTCCCGCCCATTCGCACGTGCGCGGCAAACGCTGCTGCCGCTTCGCGCGGCGAATCGAGTTGCGCCGACACCGGGAGCGCGCTCTCGCGCACGTAGAACGCCGGGAACGCCCCGGTGCGGTAGCCCCACACCGGCACGCCGAGGGTTTCGAGGATTTCCAGCGTGCGCGGCAGGTGCAGAATGCTCTTCGCCCCGGCGCACACCACGAGCACCGGCGTGCGCGCGAGTTCCGTCAGGTCGGCCGAGATGTCGAACGGCTCCGCGTCGCGGTGCGCGCCGCCGATGCCGCCGGTGGCGAACGCGCGCACGCCGGCCGCGTGAGCGAGCGCCATCGTCGCTGACACGGTGGTCGCGGCGGTGCGCTTCAGCGCGACCGCGGCCCCCATGTCGCGGCGGCTCGCTTTCAGCACGTTGTCGGCGCGCGCCAGTTCTTCCAGTTGCGAATCACTGAGGCCGACCGTCGGCGCGCCGTGCGGAATGGCGATTGTCGCGGGCACCGCGCCCGCGGCGCGCACCGCGGCTTCCGATTCGCGCGCGGTTTCGATGTTCGCCGGCCACGGCAGGCCGTGCGCGATCAGCGTGGATTCGAGCGCGACAACGGCGCGGTTCGCGGCGAGCGCGGCCCGCACTTCGTCCGAAACGGTGAGCCAGTCGTTCATGCGCGCAGTGTAGCAGGCGCGTACACTTCCGGCATGAACGTTCCGCCGCTCGAAGTCGTTCGCGCTCTCGGCGCAGGTGGGCGCGAGTGGGAACCGGTCGAACCGGGGTTCAGCGGCGCGCGGGTGTGGCGCGGCACCGAACCCGGCGCGCCGCCGGTCGCGCTGAAGCAGTGGCCGGACGGCACCACCGCGGAGCGCGTGGGGCGCGTTCACCGGTGGCAGGCGCGGGCGGCGCACCTCGCGTTCGTGCCGAAGGCGCGCGGCGCCGCGTTCGTTTCGGGCCGCGCGTTCGAGTTGTGCGACTGGGTGCCCGGTGCGCCGGTGCTCGCGCCCACCGAGGCGCAACTCGCGGCGGCGTGCGAAGCGCTCGGCGCGTTGCACGCGGCGTGGGAGAGCGAGCGCACGTTCGGCCCCTGCCCCGCGGTGCTGCGCCGGTTGGCGGTGCTGCGCGCGCCGCTGCCGCCGGCTCGCACACCGCTGCTCGCGCGGGCGCGGGCCGCGGTGTGCGAGCGGGTGCCGTTACTCCTGCGCGAACTGGAACCGTGGGAGCGGCGCGCGGTGCCGCTGCACCCGTGCGCGCGCGACCCGCGCGCCGAGCACGTACTGTTCGAAGGCGTCCGCGTGAGCGGGCTGATCGACTACGGCGCGGCGGACGTGGATTCGCCCGCCGCGGACCTCGCGCGCTATCTCGCGGACGCCGCACCGCGGACGTTCGAGCGCGCGGCGCGCGCGTACCGCGGGACCGGGGCACCGGCGGAACTGGTCGGCGCGCTGGTCCGCACCGGGGCGGCGTGCGCGCTCGCGGGGTGGCTGGTGCGGGCGGACGCGGTGTCGGACCGCGCCGCGGGGCGCGTCCGGGCGCTGCTCGCTTCACTTCCTTAGCGCCGGGCCGAACGCGCTATCCGATTTCTCGGCACAGCCGATACGTTCGGACAATTTCGCCCGACCCGCGGTTTGACACCCTTTCGCACCGTTCTAGGTTTCTCGCGTGAACGGGCCGGCCGGCAACCCCGGCTCGGTTCGAGACGACAACCGACGGCCGAAAGGCGGTCGGCGGCGTGTGCGACCGAGGCCGGAGAACCCGCCGGCACGCGCAACACCCGGAGATCCGTCATGCTCGGCCGGTTCACCAAATGGACCGTCGCCTTCCTCAAGGGGGAAGACGGACCGACCGCCGTCGAGTACGCCGTGATGCTAGCGCTGATCATCGTGGTCTTGATCGCCGCTATCACCACAATCGGTGGCACGACGAGCGACATGTACAACAATTTGAGTTTGCAGGGCGTGAAACCCCCGAGCTCAACCGGTTCGTAGCACCGGCCAAACGCGACCCCTCAGACCTCCGTTCCGCCGGGCCGAGGACCCGCGGGGCGAATCGTTACCTCATCTTTCACACCGGAGAGTCCGATGCGCAGCCTGACCAAGAGCTTGGTGAACTTCCTGAAGGCGGAAGACGGCCCGACGGCGGTCGAGTACGCGGTGATGCTGGCCCTGATCATCGTGGTGTGCATCGCCGCCA
>Ga0169931_10002479_pt1 | contig 30074 bp, 24 predicted proteins | sample Kivu_15m_20L_FD_129675 | JGI IMG/M metagenome (GOLD analysis project Ga0169931, IMG submission 129675) | Freshwater microbial communities from Lake Kivu, Western Province, Rwanda to study Microbial Dark Matter (Phase II) - Kivu_15m_20L... | ecosystem: Environmental > Aquatic > Freshwater > Lake...
CCTCGTCGATGCCGACGGTCTGCGCATGAAGCTCGGCGCGCAGAACCTGCATCCCGAGGACAAGGGTGCATTCACGGGCGAGGTGTCGCCCGTGTTCCTGTCGAAGCTCGGCGTGCAGTATGTCATCGTCGGGCACAGCGAACGACGAACTCAGTTCGGTGAGGATGACGAGTTCGTGGCGCGCAAGGTGGCGGCGGCGTTCAAGCACGGCATCACCCCGATCGTGTGCGTCGGCGAAACGGCCGACGAACGGGCTGCCGGCGCGACGACGGAACGGGTTCTCGGTCAGGTGCGTTCGGCGCTGTCGGGTCGTACGAAGGATCAGGTGGCGTCGATGGTGATCGCCTACGAGCCGTTGTGGGCGATCGGGACCGGTGCGACGGCCACCCCGGCCGATGCTCAGGCGGTCATCGGAAGCATTCGCACCGAGGTGAAAAAATGTTTCAGCGCAGGCATCGGCGAGTCGATTCGTCTCCAATACGGCGGGAGCGTGAGTGCGGGCACGATTGCCCCGCTGATGCGCGAACCCGATATTGACGGGGCCCTCGTCGGTGGCGCAAGCCTCGACCCCGCCGAGTTCGCGCGCATCGTTCAGTACCGACTCCACCCGCGGTAATCCGGGATCGGCGACTTACCCTTGCCTTGACGCCGTACCGTTGCCCGACCCCGTCATCGAGAGAACGCGAACAAGAATCATGCTCGAAGGCGAGGTGCCGTCGCCGGTCGATCCGCCGTCGGGGTGTCGGTTCCGCACGCGATGCTGGAAAGCCACCGACATTTGCGCCACCGTCGAGCCGGAGATGCAGTTGCGCGCCACGGGACAGTTGTCGGCGTGCCATCATCCCGAAGTTGCCTGACCGCGTCCGACACCGGTTGCGGGCTGCGCCGATAGCCTGTAGACCGTGCGCACGCTCGTTACTTGGATTACCGTCATCGTCAACGTCGTATCGATGGTGGCGATGATCGTCGGTGTACTCCTGCACAGCGGTCGCGGTGGAGGTCTCTCCGACATGTTCGGCGGGGGCGGGGCAACGGCACTCGGATCTGCGGCTGCAGAGCGCAATCTCACGCGCATCACGACCGTTCTCGCACTCACGTGGTTCATGACCACCGTGGCGTTGGGCATTCTCCTGGCCTGACGACGTTCTTGCGTCGCGCCAACTTTGCGTCCTCCGCCGATAGATTCATTGCCCGTCCCGTCGAAGTGGCGAAATTGGCAGACGCACCAGCTTGAGGGGCTGGCGCTCGAAAGGGCGTGGGGGTTCAAGTCCCCCCTTCGACACCAGTGTGACGGGAAACGTGCCCGTCATCCACGCGAGCGCGTGACCGAGCGGCGAGGATGAACGTTGTGATATCGGCCCGCAGAACGAAGATCATCGCGACGATCGGTCCGTCGTGCAACGACGAAGCCGGCATTCGGTCGCTCGTTGCGGCCGGTGCCGACGCCTTGCGGCTCAACTGCTCGCATCTCTCCACCGCCGACGTCGCCCGCATGATCCGGTTGATTCGTGCTGTCGATGACCGCATCGCCGTCCTCGTCGATATTCAGGGCCCCAAGTTGCGCTACGCGGGCGAGGAACGCGCACTCGTCGTCGGTGACAAGACCCGCTTCTTGATCACCGAACTCGGTCTCGAGCCGGGTGGGCGGGGGATCGCACCGGGACACAGGATCCTGTTCGACGACGGCCGCCTCGAGATGCGAGTGGTCTCGGTGACCGGTGATGCGGTGAATGTAGACGTCGTGCGCGCGGGGAGACTGCGAGCGAACAAGGGCGTGAATCTTCCCGATACCGAGGTACCGGGAACCGTGCTTACCACCAAGGACCGTGACGATCTCGCAGTCGTCGGCGCCGAAGGGGCCGATCTCGTTGCCATCTCCTTCGTGCAACGGGCGGCAGATGTCACCGCAGTGCGCGACATCGTCGGACCCCAGCCGTTGCTCATCGCCAAGATCGAGCGCCCACAAGCCATCGAACGACTCGCCGAAATCTGCGGGGTGGCCGACGGTGTCATGGCCGCTCGCGGCGACCTCGGTGTGGAGATGGATTTTGCCCGCTTGCCGGCCCTGCAGAAGCACATTGCCACGGTGGCAACGCAGCACGGCGTGGTGTCGGTGTGCGCCACGGAAATGCTCGAGTCGATGATCGGGGCGAGTCGGCCGACGCGTGCCGAAGTCGCCGACGTCACCGGTGCCGTTCGCGACGGATTCGACGCCGTGATGCTCTCCGCTGAAACCGCCGTGGGCGCGAATCCTGCACATGCCGTATCGACGATGGGTGACATTTGCCTGGTTGCGGAAAGCGACGTGTCCCTGCCGGCGTTGTTTGCCGAGCGCAATCCACAGAAGGCCGCCGTGACCGCCGCCGCGAGTGCTCTTGCGAAACGTGTGTCGGCAGATGCGCTCCTGTCGCTCACGTACACGGGTCATTCTGCGACGTTGTTGGCACTGTGCAGACCGAGCGCTCCGATCATTGCCGCCACCCCGTCGGACACGGTTGCACGCCAGCTGCGCATCGTGCGCGGTGTCGCAAGCGTCGTCGCCGACAGGGAGAGCGATGTCGAGGTGGCCATCGCATCTGCACTTGGCGAAGCGCGCCGTCATGGGCTCGTTTCGTCGGGTGACCACGTGGTCGTCTGCGCATCGCGTCTGAGCCCCCGATCCGACGCCGACACCATTTGGTTGCATACCGAGCCGTGATCACCTTCGCCGAACTCGGAGTCACCCCGTCGCTCGTCGCCGCTCTCGCCCGGCGCGGCATCACGTCCCCGACGGAAATCCAGGCACTCGTCGTTCGTGACGGAATGGCCGGTAAGGACATCATCGGTCGGGCGCCGACGGGATCGGGCAAGACGATTGCGTTCGGTCTCGTCCTCGTCGACGTGCTCGCGAAGCGCTCACACATCGCCCGCGTTCCCGCTGCTCTCGTCCTCGTGCCGACGCGAGAGCTCGCCGATCAAGTCGGTGAGGAGCTGGGTTTGCTCATCGGTGATCGCCGCAGCGTCGCCGTGGTCGTGGGCGGAGTTGCCTACGACCGTCAGGTGCGCGCCGCGGCGCGGGCAGCGGTCATCGTCGCCACGCCGGGTCGTCTCGAGGATCTCATTGCACGACGCGATGTCGGCCTTGGTGCAGTTCGACTTGCGATCGTCGATGAAGCGGACCGCATGGCGGACATGGGATTCCTGCAAGCAGTGCAGCGCATCCTCGGCTTGTGTCCCGGAAGCCGTCAGACTCTGCTCTTCTCGGCGACCCTCGATGATCGGGTGGCGAAGCTCTCCACCCAGTTCCAGAAGTCACCGGCGCGTTACGAGGTCAGCGGCGCGGTTGATGCGCCGAACATCGAGCACATCGTGCGTATCGTGCCCCGCGAACGGCGCCTCGGCGCAGTTGCGGAGGAGGTCGACAGGTGCGGGTCACTCATCTTGTTCTGTCGCACGAAGCATGGCAGCGACCGGGTGAGCCGTCAGCTCGCCGATGAGGGCATCTCGTCGGTCGTCATTCACGGCAACCGTTCGCAGGCGCAGCGTCGCACCGCTCTCGAGGCATTCCGCAGCGGGTGTGCCGACGTTCTCGTCGCCACCGATGTGGCCGCACGTGGCATCCACATCGATGCGGTGCCGTGCGTCGTGCACTGGGATCCGCCCGCCGAAGACGCCGACTACGTACACCGCTCCGGTCGCACCGCGCGTGCCGGTCAATCGGGACGGGTCGTCAGCTTGGTCGATCCCGGACAAAAGCGTCTCGTCTCGAAGATGTTCAATCGTCTCGGTTACGAGACGACCGTGGACGAGTCCGATTCGCGGGATCTGCGACCCGGCGAACTTGGTTGGATCGGTCGGCCTGCTAGACGCCGACCACGTCCTGCGGTCGCACCGGAACGCGGGGGAGCGCAGCACCGGTCGCGGCGCGGATCGCCGCGACGATCGCGGGGGTAACGGAGATACACGGCGGCTCACCGATGCCCTTGGCTGCGAGAGGGGCAAGTGGTTCGGGTTCTTCGATCATCGCGGCGACGACTGCGGGTGCGTCGAGCGCGGTTGGCAACAGGTAGTCGGTGAAGGACGGATTGCGCAACCTGCCGTTGTCAAGAATGATTTCTTCCATCACCGCAAGTCCGAGGCCCTGGGCGATGCCACCTTCGATCTGACCGATCGCAGCGAGAGGATTGAGCACCTTGCCGACGTCCTGCGCGGTCGCCACTTGAACGACCTTCACGAGACCGAGTTCGACGTCGACGTCGACGACCGCACGGTGGGCGACGAAGGCATATGCGACATGACAGTTTCCCTGTCCGTTCTCGTCGAGTTCCTCGGTCGGTCGGTGGTGGTATTCGAACGTGTGGCTGAAAACCGCATCTGCAGTTGCCTCGCGCACCGGGATACGCAACGTTCCGAGATCGTCGACGATGTCGAGGTCATCGATGCGCAGCCGTGAGGCGTCCACTCCGCTACGTGCCGCAACGCGGGCAAGGATCTCGTCGCGTACCCGTCGGCACGCTCCGTCCACGGCGCCGCCGCTCATCCATGTTTGTCGCGACGCCGACGTACTGCCGGCCGAACCGATGTTCGTCGAAATCGGCTCGAGGTACACCTCGTCGATGCCGAGCACGGAGCGGGCGATCTGCTGGGCGAGCACGACGAAGCCTTGACCGACCTCGGCGGTGGCGAATTCGAGCGTTGCAACCCCGTCGCGCACGGTGCAGCGAGCGGTTGCATAGTCGTCGAATCCCTCGCTGTACATGAGGTTCTTGATCGACACACCCCAACCAACACCGCGCTTCACGTGGCGGCGGTCGGCAGTGAGCCCGGCTCCGCCGGGAAGGTCGAGCGGGTCCGGTTCCGAGGCGAGGTCGGGAGGCATCGGCAATGCGGCGGTTTCCCGGATGCATCGCTCGACGGGGGCGACGCTGTCGATGACCTGACCGGTAATGAGTGTGTCTCCGGTGCGCATCGCATTGCGCAGTCGCACGTCGACCGGCGACAAACGGAGCGCTGCTGCGAGCTTGTCCATCTGCGACTCGTGGGCGAAGCACGCCTGCACGACGCCGAAGCCGCGCATGGCACCGCACGGCGGATTGTTCGTGCGCACGGCCCAACCGTCGACGGTCGCACTCGGGCATCTGTACGGCCCCTGGATGTGGGTGATGCCGTTGATGAGTACTGCCGAGGATGTGCTCGCGTAGGCACCGCCGTCGAAGATGAGTCGAGCTTCGATGCGTTGGATGATTCCGTCACGCGAGGCATGGTGACGCAACCAAATCGATGCGGGATGTCTGTGGATGTGACCGAGGAAGCTCTCTTCACGGCCGTACTGCATCTTGATCGGTCGACCCGTTGCGAGAGCGAGCAGGCAACAGTGCACCTGGAGGCTGATGTCCTCGCGGCCACCGAAGGCTCCGCCCACCCCGCCCAGAGTGAGGCGCACCCGCTCCTCGGGTACACCGAGACACGCAGCGATTTGCTTGCGGTCCTCGTGCAGCCACTGTGTTGCCACGTACAGCTCGACGCCGGCACCGTCGTCGTCGGGGAGTGCAAGTGCAGCCTCGAGCCCGAGGAACGCCTGGTCCTGCATGCCGATCTCGTAGGTTCCTTCGACCACGACGTCGCCGCGCACGCCCTGGTCGCCGCAGATGATGCGTTGGTGTCGAATGACGTTGCCGTCGGGATGGATCGCCGGTGTCGCAGGATCGATGGCAGCGTCGGCCGTGAGCAGTGCGGGAAGCGGTTCGTAGTCAACCATGATGAGTTGGAGGGCCCGGCGTGCCGTCTCGGGGTGGTCCGCGGCGACCGCGGCGACGGGCTCACCCACGTAGCGCACGACGTCCCTGGCGAACACCGGCTGGTCGGCTGCGATGAGTCCGTACGTGAGCTTTCCGGGGACGTCGTTGGCGGTGATGATGCGACTGACGCCCGGAAGGGCGAGTGCAGCAGAGACGTCAATCGATCGAATGCGAGCGTGGGGATGGGGACTGCGCAGCGTTGCACCCCAGAGCATGTGTTCGGCCCATGCATCGGACGAGAAGGCGAATCGTCCTTGCACCTTGGGGATGCCGTCGGGGCGGGCTGCCGATGTGCCGAGTGCACCGTGACGTGAGCCGGTGCGGGTCGTCGTTGCCGATGTCATCGTGGGCTCCTTACCCGCACGGTGACGCGTTGCTCGCGTGCCATGCGCACTGCCTCGAAGATGCGTCCGTAACCCGTGCATCGGCAAATGTTTCCGCTGATCGCTTCGCGGATCTCGTTCTCCGATGGATTCGGGTTGACATCGAGGAGGTGGTGCACCGCGACGACGAGCCCCGGTGTGCAGAAGCCGCACTGAACTCCGCCGGCGGCGAGGAACGAGGACTGGACGTCGGTGAGCATCGCATCGGGTGTGAGGCCTTCGACGGTTGTGATCGTTGCGTCAACGGCATCAGCAGCCATGACCAGGCACGCACACACGGCGTCGCCGTCCATGATCACCGTGCACGAACCGCATTCTCCCTGTTCGCAGGCCCCTTTCGTCCCGGGCAAACCGAGCCGCTCGCGAAGTACGTACAAGAGGCTCTCGCCGAGCCAGGCATCGGTGACGTTTCGCGACTCACCGTTGACGGTGAGTCGGAAGAACTCGGGTGAATCGGTCATCACGTGGCCTTTCGGGCGCGGTCGAGGAGCCGGGCTGCAAGGACTCCGACTCCGTGGTGGCGGTAGTTTCGCGTCGAGCGATGGTCGTCAATGGCCCGGGCCTCCGAGCGCACGCGTTCCCCGAATTCGGCGGTCATGGCGGCAGTCACCGTCGATATGTTGCGCAGATCGCAGGCTCCGCGCAGCCACTCCTCGGCTGCTCTTGCGCGAATGATCGTCGGTCCGACGGCACCCAGAGCCACGCGAACGGATCCGGAGCGGGGATCGTGCACGAGACACACCGACGCAACGGCAATGACCATGGCGTTGCGCACGCCGATCTTTGCGTACCCTTCGAAACCGGACGTCGGGAGCCAGCGAACAGCCACGATGATCTCGTCATCGCGGCGAACAGAACGCTTCGGACCGACCATGAAATCGTGGATCGATACCGTTCGCTCGCCGACGGCACTGCGCAACACGACCGAGGCATCGAGGGCGCTCAGGACCGGTAACCCGTCACCGGCGGGGGAGCACGTACCGAGGTTTCCGCCGATGGTGCCGGAAGCGCGAATCTGCGGTGAGCCGACGGTACGGGCCGCCTGCGCGAGTGCCGGGGACGCCGAGCGCAACGGCTCGCGCTCGGCGTCGGACCACCGCACACCTGCCCCAACGACGATTTCACCGGTGGAATCGTCGACGTGCCATCGGCGCAATTCGGCGATGCGACGCAGCGACACGACGTCAACGGGACGCCTCTTTGCGAAGTTCACCTCAACCATGACATCGGTGCCGCCCTGGAGGAGATGTGCTCCCGGCGCTGCAGCGAGTGCCCGGACCGCCTCGTCGATGGTGAGTGGACGTGAGATCGTCACGACACGCCGTCCCAATCGGCAAATGCGTCGATCATCGCCGTGACATCACCGAGCGGATAGAGAATCGGACAGGTCGCCCCGTTGGCCATGTAGTGGCGAACCTGCTGGCGAGCTTCCTTGGGCGTTCCGCTCGCGGTGAGCATCTGCACGATCTCGTCGGGCACGTGTTTGGAGGCCGCGACGACCTGTTCGTGGGTGGCCGGCCATGTGAGCACGGAGCCGACCTTGTCGAGCAACGACTGCGGGACGCCGCTCGCCTTCATGATGTGCGGCTGTTGCCCGAGGTATTGGGTGACCATGAGACGCGCCATGTCGAGAGCCGTGTTGCGGTCCTCGTGAACGCTGCACACGACGAGCTGGGGGCGGTCGATCGCGTCAAGACTGCGTCCCACCTTGGCCGCACCGTTTCCGAGCGCCTCGATGGCTTGCGCGTTGTAGTCGGGGGACACCAAGTAGTTGAGTACGACACCATCGGCGATCTCGCCCGTGAGCTCCATCATCTGCATGCCGGTGGCTCCGATGAAGATCGGGACGTCCTTCGGCCGGCGCTCTTGGTAGACGTAGTCGAGCTCGACTCCGTCGAGCTGCACGAACTCGCCGTTCATCGTGACGGTCTCGTTGTGCAGCAGGGCGCGAACCGCGGTGACGATCTCGCGCATCGCTCGGAGCGGTTTGGCTCGGTTGATGCCAACTTTCTGCGCGAGCGGATCCCACCAGGCGCCGATTCCGAGGATGACACGACCGGGGGCGAGGTCGTCGAGGGTTGAAAAAGTTGCAGCGAGGCGAGCGGGGTTACGACTCCAACAGTCGACGACACCTGAGCCGACCTTGAGAGTGGTGGTCACCGACGCAAAGGCGGCCATTGGAACCGTTGCTTCGCGCACGAGACGACTCTCGGCCTGCCAGACCGCCTCGAATCCCCTGGATTCGGCGTACTGGGCGAAGTGCATGCCTTCGCGAATGGGATGTGCGTCCTGGAGATAGAGCGCGACTCGTGTGGACATGGGGACCTTTCGTGTTCGGTGTCGAATGTCGTCGTGATCGATTACGCAGCACGAGCCATTCGGCCGTGCAGGGTGGATGCTGCTTCGCGCGCCTTTGCGCGTATCTCATCGATGTCGACGAGTGTCGGCCGTGCGTCCTTCACGACTTGGCGCCCGTCAACCACGACCGATTCGGCACGAATGCCCGTCGTGTACATCGCATGCCACGGCTCGTCGACATCGTCGTACGACCAGGTGACGACGTCGGCACGGGCCTCCGGGAAGATGTCGTAGGCGGCTTCGAGCCATTTCTGAACGATGTCGGCGCCACTGTTCGGGCGCGCTTCGCGCAGGCGGGCGAAGGCAAGGCGGGCTTCTTCGAGCATGTCGGCTCCGATGCCGTCGGTACCGAGCATGATCGGATTCGTGAAACGCAACGGGTCGGCGTAGCCGACCGCATTGTTCATGTTCGACCGCGGGTTGTGCACGATCCGACCGCGCAAGGGCACGTCGAGATGCACCGCATGCACGAGCAGCCACGCGTCGTTGGCGAACGGCACGAGACGGCGGGCCGCCGCCGCGTCGTCGATCGCCTCGGCGACGTGCACGTGCACCCCGACCCCGTGCCGGTCGGCGATGGCAGCCGCCCGTGAGAGGGTGTCGTTCGAGCACGTGAAGGCGGCATGAAGACCGACCATGCCGCGACCCCCGGTCTGCAGGAAGCGATCGCATTCATCGAGCCCGCGCCGGGCACCGTCGGTCATCGGGGACGCCGGGTCGACGACGAGACGTAGCGAGCCGTCATCGGCCCAACGATCGGTGGCGCCGTAACACGGAATGACGCGCACACCCACGTCGCTGCAGGCGCGGACAATGACGTCGAGCGAACCTTCGATGGCATTGGGCGACTCGTGGTGATCGATGATGCACGTCGTTCCGGCGAGCAACGCCTCGGTCGCTCCGAGCGCCGCGGACCAATAGAGGATGTCGAGGTCGAGAGCGGCATCGAGCCGCCACCACACGTCGCGCAACATGGCGGGAAACGATGCCGGTGTCCCGGCCGGTGCAGGCATGCCGCGCGCGAGGGATGAGTAAAGGTGATGGTGGGCGCAAACCATCCCGCGGGTGCGTGCGCTCACGACGACCTACTCGTCGCCGTCGGTCGTGCGTGGCCGCATCGGCAGGCGCGAACGCCAGACGCCGTCGTGGGCATGCAGCGCAGCAGCGACGGCACCGGCCGTGGGAACGAGGCCGATTTCACCGACACCCTTGATTCCGTAGGGGCTGTTCGGCTGCGGACTCTCGACGAGGATCGTCTCGATGGTCGGGACGTCTTTTGGTCGCAGGATGCCCAAACTCTTCAAGGTCATGTTTGTCGGGAATCCCGTTGCGGGGTCGCTCGGGAAGTCCTCGGAGAGCGCGTAGCCCAGTCCCATGTGCACGCTGCCTTCGATCTGGCCCTCGCACAAGGTGGGATTCACGGCACGTCCGACGTCGTGGGCGGCAACGACCCGTTCGATGGCTCCGGAATCGCGGTTGACAACGACGAGCTGAGCGGCGTAGCCGAACGTCGAGTGAATGATCGGATTCGTCACCTTCGGATCGCCGAGCTTCGTCGTCCAGTCAACTCGGTACTCACCGACATAGTCGGTGTCGTCCTTGCATCCACCCTCGCGGGCGACGCGACAGGCGTCCTTCACGGCCCCCGCACCCATGAGCGTTCCGCGCGATCCCGTCGTCTGGCCGAAACCGAGCTCGCGTGTGGTGTCGACGATGACGCGGATGCGATCCCCGGATATTCCGAGTTCCTCGACGGCCACCTGCAGGGCGACCGTGTGAATGCCCTGACCCATCTCCGTCCAACCGTGACGGACCTCGACGATTCCGTCGCTGCGGAATCGCACGACCGCCTTCGTTACCTCCTTGAAACCGTTGCCCAAGCCACTGTTTTTCAAGCCAACGGCGACACCCACGCATTTACCGGCGGCGACGGCTGCGTCGTAGTGCGGTTTCACGGCGTCGAGGCACGCTTCGGCACCGAGACAGCCGTCGTCCATGATCTGGCCGGGACCCCAGATCATTCCCGGGCGGATGACGTTGCGTTTGCGGATGTCGAATCCGGACATTCCGAGCCGTTCGGCAAGCCGGTCGAGCATGCCTTCCATTGCAAATTGGGCCTGGTTCGCCCCGAAACCGCGGAACGCACCGCACACCGGGTTGTTCGTGCGCACGGCGACTGCTTCGACGTCGATTGCGGGTAGGTGATACGGCCCGCTGGCGTGGCCGGCCATGCGCTCGAGAACCTTCATTCCCACGCTCGCGTATGCGCCGGAGTCACCGACGGCTCGCACACGCAGGGCGGTGAGGGTTCCGTCCCGGGACGCGCCGATCGTGTAGCGCATGCGGATCGGATGTCGCTTCGCGTGGATGAGCAGGCTCTCCTCGCGCGACAAGGTGCACTTCACCGGACGATCGAGCAACCACGCCGCGAGAGCGGTTTGGCCCTGGTTGGCCATGTCCTCCTTGCCGCCGAAGGCGCCACCGTTCGACACGAGTTCTACCGTGATTCGGGACGGATCGACAGAGAGAACCCGCGCGATGTCGTTGCGGTCATCCCACACTCCCTGGCCGCCCGAATACACGTGCAAGGTGCGCGAGTCCGCCGCTCCCGCCGGAACGGCAACGGTCGACTCGGGTTCGAGGAAGGCGTGTTCGATGCGCTGCGTCTGAAACGTTTCGTCGAGAACGACGTCACTCGCTGCAAGAGCGGCATCAACGTCACCGCGCGCATACGCACTCGTCGAAAGTACGTTGTTCTCCGTTCCCCACACGGCGACTTCGGATGTGGCGATTGCGGCGTCGACATCGGTGATTGGATCATGAACGTCGTAGTCCACCTCGACGAGTAGCGCGGCGCGGCGCGCTGTGTCACGGTCGTCGGCAACGACAACGGCCAGCACGTCCCCGGCAAACGATGTTCGTCCACCGACCGGGATGAGAATTGGCCAATCCTTGTGGATGAGACCGACTTTGAGTTCACCGGGTACGTCGGCGGCGGTGAAGACGGCGTGCACACCGGAAACGGCACGAGCCGCGTCGGTGCCGATCCTCGTCACCGTTGCACGTGTGTGACTGGTGAGATGCAGTGCCGCATGCAGCATGCCCGGGATGCGTATGTCGTCGACGTATCCGCGGCTGCCGAGGGCGAGATCGAGCGCTTCGTACTTCGGCGTGCGCGAACCGATTCCGCCCGACTCCGGCAGTGCCGGAGCCGAGCCGCTCGCGGCATTGACGAGGGCGTCGAGCACCTTTACGTAACCGGTACAGCGACACAGATGTGCACCGAGATGACGCGTGAGATCCTGTCGCGTGATGTTCGGACCCTTCTTCTCGATTTGGGCCCGGGCTCGGACGATGATCCCGGGAATGCAGAATCCGCATTGCAAACCACCGGCGGCGGCAAAGCACGATGCGTACAGTTCGCGATCCGCGTCGCTCCACCCTTCGAGCGTGACGACTTCGGCACCGTCGAGGCGGTCGAGGGACTGCTGGCAGCTGACGACGGCCTTGCCATTCACGACGACGGTGCAGCACCCGCACTGGCCCGACGGTGAGCAACCGTCCTTGGGCGAGAGCACCCCGAGTTCCTCGCGCAGGGCCGCAAGGAGGTGGGGGTGGCGCTGCCTCACCGTGACGGGTGTGCCGTTGACGATGAGAGACGTCACCTTGACAGTTTGTCAAAGGACGGGGGTTATGACAACGGCATTCCCCGGAAATCGAGGGTGATTCCGCGCTGCGAGGTAAGTCGGCTGTACACCTCGGGGCGCCGGTAGAGGTCGAAATTGAACAGGGTTCCCGTGTAGTTCGCGCACCAATCAAGGTCGCAGTCCGCAATGATCACTTCGTCGGTGACGGTGTGCGCGCGGGCGAGAATCTCGCCCGACGGGGCGATGATCATTGAATCACCGAGCGAATCAACCCCTTCCTCCAGTCCGGCTTTGGCCACACCGATGACGAACGTGCCGTTCTGATAGGCACCCGATTGCATGACGAGTGCGTTGTGAAACGAGGCCAGGCGGTCCTGGCTGGGATCGGGCACGTAGTGCAGCGGGGTGTTGTAGCCGCAGAGCACCAATTCGACCCCCTGCAAGCCCATCTCGCGGTACGTCTCAGGCCACCGGCGGTCGTTGCAGATCATCATTCCGACCCGGCCACCGAAAGCACTCCACACGCCGAATCCCTCATCGGACGGTTCGAAATAGTGACGCTCTGCATGTTGGAACGGACGATCGGGTTCGTTGGCGGCGTGACCCGGAATGTGCACCTTGCGATACTTGGCGACGACGGCGCCCGTCTCGTCGACGAGAATCTGGGTGTTGAAGCGCCGTCCCGATTCGGTGAGCTCGGCGTAACCGAGACACATCCCCACACGTAGTTCGCGGGCGCGATCGAACAGCGGCTGCGTGGCGGGGGATGGCATCGCCGTCTCGTACCAATGATCGGCATCACTCAAGTTCTCCACGTACCAGCGCGGAAAGAACGTGGTGAGTGCGAGTTCGGGGAAAACAACGAGACGCGCACCGCGCATCGCGGCTTCCTCGAGGAGAGCGAGCAACCGTCGCACCACCGTCGCCCGGTCATCGCTGCGCTGAATCGGCCCAAGCTGCGCCCCGGCGACGCGCACGACGCGTCGACCCGGCGGCGGATACACGGCGCGATTCATTCGGCAATGCCCAGTTCGTGGTGCCCGTCCATGTCCGCCAATTCGAGCATGACGTCGAAGAGAACGTTCGCACCGGCAACGAGGTCGTGCGCATCTGTGTGCTCTGCCGGGTTGTGCGAGATTCCTTTGTGGCTCGGAACGAAAATCATCGCCGAGGGACACACCCTCGCGAGCATCTGAGCATCATGTCCCGCGCCGCTCGGCATGTCCATCACCGACAATCCGTGTGTCGTTGCCGTTCGGCGAACCATCGCCACGACCCGCTCGTCAAACACGACGGGTTCGAATCGTGCCAGTCGACGCTCGGTGATCGACACACCCTGTTCGCGTGCGAGTCGTTGCCAGAATTCGCGAATCTCGGATTCGGCCGTCCGCAGAACGTTCTCGTCGGTGTTGCGCACGTCGAGGGTCATGGTCACGCGCGCTGCGACGACATTGACCAGATTGGGATGCACGTCGAACTTGCCGACCGTGCACACCTGATCGCCGCCGTAGCGGCCCGCGAGATCGCGCAGGAAGGTGGTGATTGCCGCAGCGACGAAGACCGCGTCATGGCGCAGCGCCATCGGAGTCGTGCCGGCGTGATTGCTCTGTCCCGTGATCGAGAGTTCGGTCCAGGAGATCCCCTGTACACCCGTCACTGCGCCGATCGTCGTGCCGCGCGATTCGAGGACGGGTCCCTGTTCGATGTGCAATTCGACGAAAGCGAACGGAGCGGGACCGGGTGTGGAAATGGTTCCGAGGGCGCCGATGCGCACCAATTCATCGCCGAGTCGTGCGCCATCGATGGCGATGACGTCGTGTGCCTCGGTTGCGGACATCCCGCCGGCGTAGACGAGCGACCCGAGCATGTCGGGGGCGAAGCGTGCACCCTCCTCATTGGTGAAGAAGGCCACTGCAAGCGGGCGACGGGGTGTGATGCCGTGTTCCATGCACGTGCGGATGACTTCGAGGCCGGCGAGAACTCCGTAGTTGCCGTCGTACTTCCCGCCGGTCCGCACGGTGTCGATGTGCGAGCCCGTCATGACCGCACTGCCTGTACCGATGTCCCACGTTCCGGTGACATTCCCGATGTCGTCGACATCAACGCGCAACCCAAGTTCGGTCATCCACGCCACGACGCGGTCCCGACCAATGCGATCGTCGTCAGTCAGTGCCAGGCGACTGCAGCCGCCGCCGTCGATGCGTCCGATTTCGGCCAACTCCGCGATGTGTAACAGCAGTCTGTCGCCGTCGATGCGCCGGGCTGTTGCCGCCGCGCCGGTCGTGCCCGTCACGTTCACCAGTCTACGAAGGCCTCCAGCAGGCAGTCGGACGACACGTGTCCGGCTCGTGATCGGGTGCAGACTGGTGCAATGGCGTCCGGCACCCGCAATGTCGATCGCGGCCGACTCGCCGAACTTCTCGAGGCAGAAACTCGTACTTTCGTTGACGACCATCCGCGTAGTGCCGGGCTCGCGTCATCAAGTTCGTCCCTCGTGGCCGGTGTACCGATGCCGTGGATGCGTCGCTGGCCGGGACCGTTTCCGCTGACCGTCGACGATGCATACGGGGGTCGCTTCGTCGACGTCGACGGTCGTGAATACGTCGACTTCTGCCTCGGGGACACCGGCGCGATGACGGGGCACTCGCACCCCCGGGTGCTCGCGGCCGTCGGCGCGCAACTGGCGCGCGGAGCGACGACGATGCTCCCGTCGCGCGATGCTCCGGTAGTCGGCGCCGAACTTGCGCGCAGATTCGGCCTACCCAAATGGCAGTTCGCACTGAGCGCTACCGATGCCAACCGTTTCGTCCTGCGCTTTGCGCGCGCCATCACGGGTCGGCGCAAGATCCTGGTACACGACTGGTGCTACCACGGCACGGTCGATGAGACACTCGTCGTTTCTCTGGCCGACGGACGCACGTCGAGCAGACCCGGGGCAATCGGCCCTCAGGTCAACCCCGAGTTGACGACGGTTGTGGTGCCGTTCAACGACGTGGACGCGGTCGAGCGTGCAGTGTCGAAGGGTGACATTGCGTGCATGCTCATCGAGCCGGCACTGACAAACATCGGAATCGTCCTGCCTGAGCCGGGTTACCACGACCGGTTGCGCGAGGTGTTGAGACGCCACGATGTCCTGCTCATCGTCGACGAAACACACACCATTTGCGCAGGGCCCGGAGGATGCACCGCGGAGTGGGGTTTGCATCCCGACATGTTCGTCATCGGCAAGACGATCGGATCGGGCATCCCCGTCGCCGCATACGGAATGACTGCCGAGATCGCCGAACGCATCGAGAGTCTGCAAAGAGACGATGGAATCGACGTCTCGGGAGTGGGAGGCACTCTCGCCGGCAACGCTGTGTCGCTGGCAGCGGTACGAGCCACTCTTCAACATGCACTTCGCGAAGAAGATTTCCGCCACAGCACCGCACTCGCAGAATCTTGGACGCGCGGCGTCCAAGAAGCATTCACCGCCCACGGATTGCCGTGGAGCGTGCAGCGGCTCGGTTGCCGCGCCGAGTACTGGTTCTGTGAACCGCCGCACAACGGTGCCCAAGCAGCAGCCGCCATCGACCACGAGCTCGATGCCTTCATGCACTTGTGGGCGCTGAACCGTGGGATGTTGCTCACCCCGTTCCACAACATGGCCTTGTTCACGCCATTCCATACGACGACCGATGTCGACCTGCACACCGAGGTCTTCTCCGCGGCACTCAGCGCCCTCGTCGGCTGACGGACTCCGGGAGAGCCCCTAGATCAGCCGAATATCTGCAGCCACTGCCGTTCGTCGCCCACTTGCAAGACGTGGTTGCTGCGAATGACCTCGCTCAGCTGCGCATGCGGCGAGGGGGAGTACAGGTGCCCCGGGTACAACTCGGTCGACGACGGCAGCGACGCAAGTCGTTGCAGCGACCGGAACATTTCGCTCGGATTACCCCCGGGGAAGTCGGTGCGGCCGCAACCCTGCAGGAAAAGAGTGTCTCCGGCAACTAGCCGGTCGGCGACGAGGAAGCACTGACTACCCGGTGTATGACCGGGTGTGTGAAGAAGTGTGACGCTGACGTCGCCGACCGTAACGACGTCGCCGGAATCATGGACGCTCAGATGTGACGGCGACACGCCCGTTGAACGCGCGATCCACTCGACTTCGTGCACGTTGATGTGCACGGGCACGTCGAGTCGTTCGAGAAGCACGGCGATTCCCTCGATCGTTTCACCGAACAGCGACCCACCGACATGGTCGGCATGGAAATGGGTGACGAGCGCACCGCACACGGTCATCCCGTCGGCAGCGACGGTGTCGACGATTCCGTCGACGTCGTACGCAGGATCGACAAGCACACACTGCCCGGTGGTCCGATCTCCGATCGCATACGTGAAATTGACCATCTGGCGCGCAAGTGGGTTGTCCGCGGCGACATCCCGGCCGAGGAGGATCTGGCGGAAGTACAGATGCGTTCCGGTTGTCGCGTCCATCGTGATCAGGCTATTTACCGATGATTCGACGCAGCACAGCGCGAAGGACCGAGGAGGGAGCGTGTCGTCGCGCCTCGCGTCGATCGATCGCGCTGATGAGAGAGATCATCAACTGCGCACCGATCCAGCGCATTGGCTCGGGCTCCCAGCGTCGCGGCCGATCCGCAAGTAGAACGTGGCGCGGTGCACCGCGATCAGCCAGCAGGTGTGCGGCACGCTGCGCCAACAGGTGCGACGTGGCAACTCCGTCGCCCACGTAACCACCGATGGCAAGGTTCGTATGTTCCGGGGAGGACGTGCGCTCGTCAACGTACACGGCTGGCCACCACGTTCGGTGAGCCGCCACGGCTCCACCCCAGCGGTGCGTGATGCGCACATCGGCCGTTGCGGGGAAGTATCCGTGCATCGCGGTAACGAGTCGCTCGTGCACGCGACGACTGAGTTCGGTGGGATCCAGTGGTCGGGAGGCGTACGGCGTGCGCGCGCCGCGACCCCCGAACGCAAGTCGCCCGTCGGCGGTGAGTTGGGCGTACACGACGAGTTCGCCCCCGTCGGTGAACGTGGTGCCATCGGTCCACGTCAGTGACCGCCGAACGTCGTCGGGGAGCGGTTCGGTCGCCACCATGAGCGAATAGATCGGGAGAACGTCCCGGTGATACTGACGAAATGCAGGGGTGAAGGCTTCGGTGGCCCGGACCACGTGACGAGTTGTGATCGTCCCACGGTCGGTAAGCACCGCACCTGTACCAATCTCGTGTGCAGTCACCGGCGAGTGAATCGTCACTCCGAGAGCGCGGACGCAATGGACGATTCCTTCAAGTAACCGCACCGGGTGAAGAGATGCACACACGTCCTGAAAGCAGGCACCGTGCGTGCGAGCAACGTTGATCACGTTGGCCACCGAAGCGGGCTCGAGCCAGCGCACCTCGTCGCGGAAGCCGTGCTGGAGCCACGTGCGTACGTCGGATTGCAGGGTTGCTACCTGCGAGGCATGGGTGGCGTTGACGAGCGTTCCACCCGCGCGCCAATCGCAGTTGATGCCGTGTTGCGCGACAAAGTTGCCGATCGTTCGCACATTGGCTATCGATTCGCGGTACAACTCCGTGGCGACGGATGCACCATGCGACGCGGAGACAGCGCCGAGGGACACCGGAAGAACTGCGCTGCACCATCCGCCGTTGCGACTGCTTGCGCCGCCGCCGGCTCCCCGCGTATCGACGACGGCAACCGACCATTCCGGACGCAATTGACGCAGCCACCAGGCCGTCCACATCCCGCTAAGTCCCGCTCCGACGACGATGACGTCGACATCGCGCGGTGGAAGTATGGATGCCGACGCTCCATGCAGCGCCGCCCATGACGGATCGTCGTGCCATAGTGGTGCAGTGGCGGCGGCCTCCACGAGACGACGAACGTGTCCCCGTGAGGAACGACTTGAGATGCTGCCAATCGAATTCATGTGATCCGCCGCACGCTAGCCACGCGGTAGTTTCACCTCGTGCGCCCGTCCGTGATGTCCCGGATTCGCACCTGGCGCGGCGATCGTGCAGTCGAGCGCGTTGAGCGCAGACAGTTTGCTCTTGCGATCACTGCGTCGTCGGCTCGAGGGCGGCGCTTCGGGGCGTTCGGCGAGGGATCGATCATCGCTCATCCGCACGTCACCCTCTACAACGAGGGTTACATCCGAATCGGCGCGGACACGATGATCGGTCCGCACGTTGCCCTTTCGGCGGGAATGATGCCGGGCCAGGAGTGTCTGACGAATCCCGTGGTCACCATCGGCGATCGGTGTCTCATCGGTAGGGGATCGGGAATCGTCGGACACCTGTCGATCGTGATCGAAGATGACGTATGGACGGGCCACCATGTGTACATCACAGACCAGAATCACGGATACCGCGACGTTGGCGTTCCGATTTCCCGCCAGTCGCAACCCGAACGCCCCGTGCGCATCGGAGCAGGTTCATGGCTCGGCCACGGCGTCGTCGTTCTCCCCGGTGCGAACATCGGTAGGCACGTCGTCGTGGGGGCGAACAGCGTGGTGACAGGGAGCCTGCCCGACTATTGCGTCGCCGTCGGAGCGCCGGCGCGGGTAATTCGTCGGTACGACGGTGTCCACGGCTGGATCGACACCGTCGCTCCGACCGATACAGGGACGTAAGACCGTTCGAGCGTCACACGGAAAGGTCCATCGGTGGCGCACAGCTGGGCATCCGGTTGTCCCGGGCAAACGTTCCCAACCGCTCGCTGAGCGGAAGATTCTCGAACGTCGACTCGGCGAACGGTGAATTGTTGCCGGCGCGCAGATCGCGGGCGTACTCACGACGATCCGAGATGTACGTGCGGTACTCGGACTCCCAGAGGGGAACGATGGCACGCCCCTTTGCGTCAACGGGGTACGAACGGGTGAGTTCGTCGACCATCGCGCTCAATTCATCGGTGGCCCGATCGACGATGTCGGCACGTCGGCTGAGTGCGTCGGGACCGACGGCATCGAGTCGGCGAAGGTCGGCGAGTTCGCGCAGTCGTTGTTTCGAGATCTCGCAACGAGCCTGGGCGCGTGCCGCCCATTCCTCGTCGCCGAACTTGTTCACCGATTCCTTCGATGCAAAGAAGAGCCCGTACGTCCACATTGTCACGATGAGAGCGATGATCACGCCCAATGCGAGTCGAGCGACGTATTTCATCTCGCGCCGACGCTAGTGGCGACATCGATGGGCTGCACCACTTTGGTAGAACTGTTCGGTGACCAATGTGGGTCGTGTCCGCGCGGCACGCGTACTTCTCACAGGTTTGGTGTCGCTGCAGCGCGTATCGTTCTCGATTGCCGTCGGTGGTGCCATGATCTTCGCCGTCGGTACCGTCGCATCGTCCGTCGGCATCCGCTTGCTCATAGATGACGTCATCGTGCCGGGCTTTGCCGCGAACCGGCTTGTGTTTGCTGATTTCGCCGTAGTCGGCGCAATCGTCATCGCAATCGCGCTTCTCCGGGCCGGCGGTGTGGTCGTGCGACGAAGCTTCGCCGGACGCACGGAGTGGTTCGCGGCACGAATCCTGTCCGATCGCGTGATGTCCCGGGTGCTTGCCCAGCCGCCCGTGTGGCATCGGCGACGTATGACAGGCGATATCGCCGCTCGGGCCGGTGTCGATGTCGATGCCGCGGTCTCGGTGCTCGCACCGCTGCCCTTTGCCACGTCGGCACTGACGCTCGTCGTGCTCGCCGTGGTGTGGTTGTTCGTGACCGATGCATGGTTGGGAGGCATTGCGCTGGTCGTGCTACCGATCCTCGTGTGGTTCAACATCACCTACCAGCGCCGCGTCGACCGTCACTATGCGATGGCGCAGAACGAACTGGGTGCCCTGTCCGAGGCGGTGCACGAGTCGTTTGATGCGGTCCTCGTAGTGAAGTCATTCGGCGCCGAGGACCGTGAGACGAAACGACTGTCGGTGATCTCCGACCGACTGCGTCGCGCCCGCACTCGCGCCGTGTCGTTGCGCTCGACGTTCGAAGCGTTGGTCGACGTGGTCCCATCGCTGGTGAACGTCCTCCTGGTCGCAGCCGGAGCCTGGCGCCTGTCGAACGGTGCGATGAGCGTGGGTGAGCTGTCCGCATCGGTGTTCCTCTTCACGGTGATCGCCTTTCCGCTGAGAATCGTCAGCTACCTCTTTTCCGAGTTGCCGCACTCGGCCTCGGGTTGGAAGCGGGTGCAGGAGGTGCTCGGCGAAGAGATCGGGAAGAACGCGCGAGATTCGCTCGGTCTCCTGCCGCCGGGTGATCCGGTACTCGTAGTTGATCGAATTTCGGTGTCGCACGAAGGAGAACCGGCGCTGAGGGACGTCTCGCTCCGGGTGAACGGGGGCGAAATCATTGCCATCGTCGGCCCGGTCGCCTCCGGAAAGACCACATTGCTGCAGGCCGTCGCCGGCCTGGTTGGTCTCGATTCAGGGCGCATTGCTCTGGCCACGCCGCCGTCACTCGTATTCCAGGAATCGTTCTTGTTCGCCGACTCGCTGCGGTACAACCTCACGCTGGGAAGCGACGTGCGTGATGATGCCATCCGCTACGCATTGCAGACGGCCGATGCACTCGAGTTTGTCGACGACCTCGGCGCGTCGCTCGATGTTGCCCTCGGTGAGCGCGGCGTCAGCCTGAGCGGCGGTCAGCGGCAACGTATCGCGCTCGCCCGAGCCCTCCTGCATCCGACATCGCTGCTGCTTCTCGACGACACCACTTCGGCTCTCGACCCGGGAACGGAGTCGAGGGTGATCACGAACCTGCGGGCGCTGAACGACTCGCCGGCAATCATCGTCGTTGCATCACGACCGTCGACCATTTCGCTGGCCGACCGAGTCGTGTATCTCGAGCAGGGGAGAATCATCGCTGCCGGACGCCACGAAGATTTGCTTGCATCTTCGCCGCAGTACATGGAACTCATCGGCGCATTCGAGAGCGATCGACGTTCCGCTTCGACGGTGAAGGACGGCAATGAGCGCTGACGAACGCACGACGGATCGTTCCGCACCTCCGGAATCGCGTGGCGCGGTTCGCACGATTCGTGCCGGGTTTACGGAGGCGCCTGCACTTGCAAAGGGGCTGGCATTCACCTTCGTGCTTGCCGTTGTCGGAGCGGCGGGACGCGTGACGATCCCCGTTCTTTTGCAACAATCCATCGATCGAGGCATTCGCGGGAGCTCCGTCGATCTGTCTTTCGTCCTCCGATTGTGCATCATTGCTGCACTCATCGTCCTCGGAGCCGGGGTGGCCCAACGTGCGGCGGTGTACCGGCTCGGAGCCCGTGCCGAAGAGGGCTTGTATGCGCTGCGTGTGCGGTTGTTCGACCACATCCACCGCTTGAGCCTCGCCGATCACAACGAAGAGAGGAGAGGGGTACTCGTCTCGCGGGTGACGAGTGACATTGAGACACTCACGATGTTCTTTGCCTGGGGGGCCCTGTCGTGGCTGCTGAATCTGTCACTCATGACGGTCGTTGCCGGTGTCATGGTTGCCTACGATTGGTTCCTCGCGGTCGTCGTTTTTGCGGTTGTAGCGCCGTTGTTGTACGTGTTGCGGTTCTTGCAACGACGCCTCGTGCGTGCGTACGACGTGGTGCGCGCCGAGAACGCCGAGATGCTCTCCAGCATCAGCGAGGCGGTTGCGGGTGTGGAGACGCTTCAGGTGTACGATGCCGTCAACGAACAGGAACGTCGGATCAACGAGCGCACGATGCGCCGTGCGCGTACGTCCATCAAGGCCGGTCTCATCGGAGCCTTCCTGTTCCCGTCGGGTGAGGTGTTCTCGGTGTTTGCCGTGGTCGCGGTCGTCGGTGCCGGCGTCGCGCGCGGCGCAGAAGCCGGACTCACGGCCGGAGCCCTCGTCGGTTTCCTGTTCCTCACCTATCGATTTCTCGAGCCGATCGCGGAGTTCACCGAAGTGATCGACCACACACAAACGGCGGTGGCCGGGTTGCGTCGTGTTCTCGGAGTACTCGACACTCCCATTGGTCCGCCCCCTCCCGAACATCCGCGCGCACTGCCGGCCGGACGTCTCGACATCCGATTCGAGAACGTGGGCTTCGCCTATCGATCGCGCGAGGATGCGGGCTTTGAGGATCCGATCATCACCGGACTCACATTGGCGATCAGTGCCGGATCGAACGTCGCCCTCGTGGGTGCATCAGGGTCGGGCAAGACGACGATTGCCCGTCTTGTTGCGCGTCTCGCCGATCCGACCATCGGGAAGATCACATTGGGTGGGGTGCCCCTCACACTTGTTGCCAACGACGAACTCCGTCGCCGTCTCACCGTGGTGCCGCAAGAACCGTTCCTGTTTGCGGGGTCGATCGCCGACAATTTGCGCTTCGTAGACGAGGACGCGTCCGATGCCGATTTGCTGGCCGTCTTTGACCGCCTCGATTGCCTCGATTGGCTCGAGTCGCTGCCCCTCGGTCTCGATACACCGGTTGGTCAGCGGGGGGCGTCGTTGTCGGCCGGTGAACGCCAACTCGTCGCTCTCGTTCGGGCGTCAATGGTGGATCCCGACGTCCTCATCCTCGACGAAGCGACTTCGTCGGTCGATGCCATCACCGAGGTTCGTCTGTCGAGGGCACTGGTGAAACTGTCGACGGGGCGAACGACCATCTCGATTGCGCACCGCTTGTCGACCGCGGCCCGTGCCGAGCGTGTACTCGTTGTCGATGACGGCCGCATCGTGGGCGACGGATCCCACGAGGACCTGCTCGCGTCGAACAGCATGTACCGAATGATGTACGAGACGTGGATCCGCGCGACGACAACGGGTAACGCGTGAAGTGGCGGGCTCTCGCTGCCGCGCTCTGCCTCGGGCTCATCGCTGTGACTACGAGCTGCGGAGCATCGGCGGATTTCTGTCGGGCTCTGCCCGGCTTTGATGCGGCGGTAGCGAGGGTCGATGCCGGGGTAACAGATGCACCATTCGTCTCCACCGTCGAGACTCGAGAATCGATCGCACTACTCATCGATCGGGTGACGGTGTTGCGGGAAGCGGCACCACGTTCCGTGCGTTCCGCCCTCGGCACCGTCCTTGCTGCCTACGGACAGGTTGCTGTGGCGTACGAGGCGGTGCAATGGGATCCCCGCGTGGCAAGCGGTGATGATGCCGTGACCGCGGCGGTTGCGGCACTGGCAAGTGACGGCGTCGCTTCCGCGCGCGAGGAGCTCTCCGCCTACGCCGAGGCGGAGTGCCGTATCGGTATTGATCCGGCAACACTCGGTGATCTCGTCGTACCGACAACCCTGCCCCTTCCCGCGTTCAGTTCCGAGCCGGCTGCAGACGCGCCAGATCGCGGTGGTGAGGAGAACGTGCTGCGCGCAGTCGGCTTCATCATCGCCGAGAGATATGCAATTGCCGTGACTGTCCCCGAGGCGGAATGTCTCGGCTCACGGGCGTCGGAGAGCGAGGAACTCAACGATGCATCGCCGGAGGCGACACACGAGTGGACCGTGATTGCATTCGCCGAGTGCGGAATAGTGACGGTGCCGACAACCACACGCTGACGCCGATCATTGCAGCGTGCACGATGCAACGTCCAGGTAGTCTTCCCACTCGTGGAAGTCGCGCTCATTCGGCATGCCGAGCCCGAATGGGTTCGCAACGGGATGAGCGTCGATAATCCGCCACTTACGGTGCGCGGCCATCGACAGTCCCGCCGCCTCGCCGACCTGCTCGAGGCCGATATCTACGATCACGTGTACGTCTCGCCGCTCACCCGGGCGCGACAAACTGCGGCGCCGATCCTCGATGCCCAACGACGGGGCGAAGTCATCGAATCATGGCTGGAGGAGATTCGCAGTCCGATCTGGCAGGGATCACCCGCCGACAAGGCACAGCGGGCCTATCAGGAGGAGAAGCGCCGTAAATCAGCCGACCGGTGGGAAGGTCTCGAAGGAGGCGAGTCGGTGCGCGATTTCGTCGCACGAATCAGGGCGGGGGCGACGGATTTCTTCGCCCAACGCGGCATCTACCGAATCGGTGACGGTCTTCCGGTGTGGCACATCGAGAATCCCGACGAGCGAATCGCACTCATTGCCCACGCGGGCACGAACAGCGTGCTCATCTGCGTGCTCCTCGGCCTCGAACCAACACCGTGGGAGTGGGAGCGGTTTGTACTCGGACACGCGTCGGTGAGCCGCCTGAAGGCATTGAAGATGGGTGACGGCTGGGGGTTCAGCTTGTTCAGCCTTGCCGAGGACGCGCACATCGAGGCTGCGGATCGCACGTACTGACACCGCGACACGCAGGCGACGTGGTTCTCACATCGCGCCACCTGCGTGTCACGGCAACTTGGTGCTCCGGATCCCACACCAAGCGATCTTCGGTCAGTGGATGGTGACCGTTACTTGCAGCCGTCCACTGCTTTGACGATCGGGTACGGATTAATGGCTGCACCACCGCGGGGGTGAACTTCGAAGTGGAGGTGTGGAGTGGCAGTGTTGCCCGTGGCACCGTTGGTCCCGAGCACTTGACCCGCCTGGACCGACACACCGACGTCGATACCCGGGGCGAATGAATCGAGGTGAGCGTAAAAGAAGTACGTGCCGTCGCCGGTCGTCAGTCGCAACGCATTGCCGCTGAGGCTGGCATCGGTGTACTTCTTGGTGATGATGCCGTCGACGACCGCGTAGATGAGGTTGCCGCGCGGCGCGATGATGTCGACACCTTCGTGGCGACGCGAACCACGGGCTTCACCCCAGGTGTCGGTGAAACTGCAGCGTGCCTGGACGGGAAACACCTTGATGGAGGGGAGACCAAGCGCTTCATTCGACGCAAGGACTCCGAGGGCGACGGCCGTGGCGTAATCAAGTGCCTGGGTCTGCGCCAGGCCACGAGCGGCTTGGAAGGTGCCGATGGCAATCGACGTCGCCACACCGAAGATGCCGTCGGCCCCACCCTTGACCTCGACACCCTGGGCGATGAGGGCGTTTTGGACTGCACGGACGTTGTCGCTACGTTCGCCGCGGTTGGGAAGCGTGTTGATGGTCAGCGCATTGCTGACTGTCACCGTTGCAGTCGCCGCGGGAGCGGCAACAACGATTGCCGGACTCGCCGCCGCAGGCTTGGCAACGACCGGTGCCACGACCGGCTTTGCAACAGGGGCGGGGGCGGGAACTTCCGACTGCGGGATGAGGCCGAGTCGCGCCGCTGTGACGTGATCGAGAACCTTGCTTACCGCAAGCTTCTCGCGCTGTTGATACGTCATGAGGGCAACCGTGGTGGCAACACCGAAGACGCCGTCGGCGCCACCCTTTACTTCGATTCCTGCATTGATGAGCGACTGCTGGACGGTCCATACGGCATCGCCCTGGTCGCCGACCTTCGGCAGGAGCGCCGCATCAAGACGAACGGTGCCAATGAGGCCGAGGAAGCGTGCGGTGCGGGAGTCGACTTTGCCGGTCGCACGAAGACCCACGGCACGCTGCACGAGACGGAGGGTGTCGGCGGTGCGGTCGCTGAAGACGCCGTCAATGCCGCCACGCAGCGTGAATCCGCGAGCCACGATTGCCTGCTGCAGGCGAACAACCGAATCGCCGGAGTCCCCAGCTGCCGGATATGCCTCGACGGTGCTCACGACACGGCCGGATCCGGTGGGTCCGGTGGCGTTCGTCGAGGCCGGGATGGTGTGACCGCCCATGATGGACAGGGCGACGGTGGTGGCGATAGAGGCGAGAACCATTGTTGAACTCCTTGGTGAGATCCACCGCAGAGATCGGTCGTAGAGCCGCACAACTGAAGAGAAAAACCACTAGACGAGCAATTACAACCACGCTTAGTGATGGATAGTTACAAAGAATGGTGGTCAAAACACGGACAGTGAGCGTCTGCTACGCCGTGCGTCGTCGAAGCGGGGAGAGTGCCGTGGAACCGGCGTGGCCGATCGGGCTAGTCGAGGACGCTGTAGCGTCGCGACGTGATGAGCCAGCCGTGCGCCGAGCGCTCGTAGTCGTCATGAAGCACGACGACCCGACTGCCGGTCGACCCGTTGCGGCGACCGAATCGCTCGGTGACGGTGAGTCGGCCCTGGGCCAACGAGGTTGTCGAACCGTAGGCGAACACCGCAATGTCGAGACTGTTCACGGTCCAACGCTCGGTGCCAAAACGTCGGGTGAACAGATCGCCCAAGGCGTCGTGTCCCGTGACGGGTGCTCCTTCAGCGGCGTCGACAGTGGCACTCGGGGCAAAGCACGTCAACCATGAAGGGAGGTCATGGCGCACTTGCGCATCAGCGAGTCGCGACAACAGCGCACGGATCGCGACGTCGTCGGTGGCCGTGAGGGGCTGGGTTCCCAACGTATCGGCCGTCGCCTGCGCTGGCGCGCTCCCTGCAGATCGCACGGGGCGCTTGCCGTCGCGGATGTCATCGGGTGCCAAACCGGTTTCGAACGCAGCAAGGCTGCGCAGGGTGCGGATGAGATCCTTGCGCTTCAGCACCCCTTCATGTGCCGCGAATTGGATTGCAAGTCCGTCGATGAGGCCCGTGATGCGGGTCGCCGACAAGCGGGGGTCGTCGCACCTGAACTCACCTCGTTCGTTGCCCCGCCGAAGCACCTTCTCGAGGAATGCAATCGATTGTTCGTCGAGTTGCTGCGAGATGTTGCGCATCAGGGGGTTGCGAAGCGCCTCTCCCCAGGCATCAATCCACAACATCCATTCGACGTCGTCGCTGCCCTCGGGTACGTAGCTCTCGATGAGGCGCCACAACTGCGCGGTCGCCGATTGACCCATTTCGATGTCGCGCTCCATCTCGGAGAGGTCTTTGCGCGCGTAGTACTCGAAAGCGGCGGCGAGAAGCGACTCCTTGGAGTCGAAGTGGTAATGGATGAGGCTGTTCGACACGTTGAGCCGTTTGGCCACGTCGGCAATGCGCGTACCGGCAAATCCTCGCTCGATCACCACTTCACAAGTGGCCTCGAGAATCTCGACCCGCCGCGCCTCGACGGCGTATTTCTTCACGTTGCGAGAGTACAGCGCGCTGCCGCGGGCCTAGCGTACGGAACCGATGTCAGCTCGTCGTTACGCCGCGGTGGCATGGCTCGCTTTTGCATCCCTCTACGTCATCATCATCACCGGCTCGCTCGTGCGGCTGACCGGATCGGGTCTGGGCTGCAGCGATTGGCCGCGGTGCAACGAAAGCAGATTCATCGACGTTTCCTCCACTCACGCAGCGATCGAACAACTGAATCGGCTCTTCACCGGGATCGTGGCGGCGAGCGTCATCTTGGCGGCACTCGGGGCACTACGGGTCGCCCCGCATCGCTCATCGCTCGTACGCAATGCCTTCTTGCTCGTACTGGGTGTCGTCGGTCAGGTCGTTCTCGGCGGAATCGTCGTCATCACCGGACTCCATCCGCTGGCGAACATGGGTCACTACCTGCTCTCCGTTGCACTCATGACCTGGGCGTACTGGCTCGTGCGTGACGCCCGGATGCTGGCGGGAACGTCCCCGCAGTCGGTGCCTTCGGTGACGTCGACTGAGCATCGGCTCATCTCTGCGCTCATGGTCGGCATGGCGCTCGCACTCGTCACCGGAACCGTGGTGACCGGCACCGGTCCGCACGCGGGAGACGAAAACGCGCCGCGGTTCGGCTTTGCAATCACCACCGTTGCACGCGCGCACAGTCTCACGGTTCTTGCAGTGCTGTTCATTGCGGTGATCATCGGGTTTCATTTGCGCGACACCCGCGACGCCGCTCGCCGTCAGGTAGTCGCAGCCTTCGAGTCGTTCCTCTTCGTTGCGGTGCTCCAGGGAGCGCTTGGTTACCTCCAGTACTTCACGGGTGTACCCGTCCCCCTTGTTGCGCTCCATGTCGCGCTCAGCGTTGCCGTGTGGCTCGCAGCCCTGCATTTCCGGGCCGTGGCGCGTCCTGTGGTTGACTAGACGAACCATGAAGGTGCGGGGAGGTCGATGGTTCGCCGTAGCGATGGCGGCCCTCGGAGTTCTGGCCATGGCCCCGGCAGATGTGGTGCATGCCGATGCGGAAAATGAGATCGTCGTGCGCGTGCAGAACCAAACCTCCGACGGCATTACCACGGCCAAGCAGCCGATTTCCGGTGCGGTCATCGTCGTCACGACGACCAACGGCAACGAGGTGACGAGGGGCACGACGACGGCGGACGGGGTGGCAAGTCTGAAGGTGGCGCCGGGCGTCGACTACGTCGTCACTCTCGATCTCGCATCCCTCGGTTCGGGTGTCACGATGATCCGCGAGGGAACCGAGCGGATCGACCTTCCCGCGGCGTCGTTCCGTACGCCGGTTAAGGCGCTGAACTTCTTCACCGGACAGTCGGCGGCGGCGGCGCGCACCGACTTCGAAAAGATCGCCCAGCGGTTCGTTGACGGGGTTCGACTCGGCCTCATCATCGCGATGTGCTCGGTCGGTCTTTCTCTCATCTTCGGAACGACGGGTTTGACCAATTTCGCCCACGGCGAGCTCGTGTCCTTCGGGGGGCTGACGGCGTTCCTTTTCAACGTCACGATGGGTCTGCCCTTCTTCGTCGCCTTGCCACTCGCCGTCGTTGCCGGCGGTGTCATGGGCTGGGTGTTCAATTGGGCAGTTTTTGCACGTTTGACGAGCCGGGGAATCGGTCTCGTTTCGCAACTCGTCGTGTCGGTCGGTTTGTCGATCATGTTGCGCAACATGTATCTGTTTCAGTTCGGCGGTCGGACGCGGCCCCTGAGATCGTTTTCGCTGCAGGAAGGTCTCGTCCTCGGCCCCGTGCGCGTGACGCCGCGGGACCTCACGACGAGTGCACTGTCGCTGATCATTCTCGTCGGGGTGGCGCTGTTCCTGCAGCGGTCGCGTACCGGCAAGGCCGTTCGGGCCGTATCGGACAATGTTGCCCTCGCAGCATCGACGGGAATCGACACCGGGCGCATCATCAGGCTCGTGTGGTTCGTGGGCGGTGCGCTGGCTGCAGCGGGAGGTATCTTCCGTGGTCTGGACGAGCAGGTCGGGTTTCAGATGGGGTCGAGTCTTCTGTTCCTCATGTTCGCCGGTATCACGCTCGGCGGCCTCGGCTCTGCATACGGCGCCCTCGTCGGCGGGTTCGTCGTTGGCATTCTCGTTGAGATGTCGAGTCTCGTCGTGCCGAGTGAGTTGAAGAACGCACCGGCCTTGCTCATTCTCATCATCGTGCTCATCGTGCGGCCGCAGGGAATACTCGGTCGCCGACAGAGGGTCGGCTGACATGGACGTTGTTGCGATCGTCGAAAATACGATCAAGGCATTCGTCGGGATCGACGCCGCTTACTTCGCCCTGGCGGCGCTCGGCTTGAACGTCCAGTTCGGCTACACGGGCCTGCTCAACTTCGGTCAGGCGGCGTTCATGGCCTGCGGTGCCTACGGTCTTGGAATGACGGCGCACTACTTCGGTGTGTCGTTCTGGTGGGGGATCGCATTCGGTCTGCTGTACGTCATCGTGCTGGGATTGATCGTCGGAATTCCCACACTCCGACTGCGGGCCGATTACCTCGCGATCGTCACCATTGCCACTGCCGAGATCGTTCGCCTCGTCGTGCGCTCGGTGCGATTCAAGCACTTCTTTGGAGGAAGCGACGGCATCAACAACTTCAGCAAGTCCTTCCGCGATCTCAATCCGTTCGTTGTCGGGGATTTCTACGGGATCCGCCCATTCCGCTTCAGCGGCTACACCTTGTGGACTCTGCTCGTCGCATGGTGCCTTGTTGCCGTTGGAGGTGTGTTCGTGTGGGCCCTCATGCGCAGCCCGTGGGGTCGTGTCGTGAAGGCGATTCGCGAGGATGAGGATGCGGTGCGGTCGCTCGGCAAGAACGTCTACACGTACAAGATGCAGTCGCTCATCATCGGCGGTGTGCTCGGCATGTTCTCGGGGATGATCTTCGCCCTCGATCGCGGATCGATCCAGCCCGACAACTACAGCC
>Ga0169931_10002480_pt1 | contig 30068 bp, 30 predicted proteins | sample Kivu_15m_20L_FD_129675 | JGI IMG/M metagenome (GOLD analysis project Ga0169931, IMG submission 129675) | Freshwater microbial communities from Lake Kivu, Western Province, Rwanda to study Microbial Dark Matter (Phase II) - Kivu_15m_20L... | ecosystem: Environmental > Aquatic > Freshwater > Lake...
GAGAGGATCTTTTTATTGGTTCCCTTGTTCTTCAACATCTTACGAAATGCCCTACCAATTTGAACATCCGAAGCTTCTTCTTCAACTTCAAACTCAGAATTCTTAGAAAGATTAGTTGAAGAGATTGCATAAAGAGCATCATATCCAAATCCATTGAACTCAGTGGATTTTTCTTTTTTCCATTTATCAAGAACTTTTGCATACTTTTGAGATTCATCGTAGAAATTACGACGACAGAAAGAGTTGAACTCATAACCAGAAAGAATACGGAATCCAATCAGATTAACTTCAGGGAAGTTATGTTTGACATTCTCAAGAAGAATTGTTGTCATACAATCATTCTGATTGTTCCAATTGAAATTACGATAAACGTGGCCAGTTTTACGATCTCGAAGAGCAGTATTATGCCCACAACGATTTTGCCCAAGATAAGGGCTGGTTACATCAAGTTGAATATCAAAAGCCATACCATTTGCTTCACCATCAGTCAAAAGAACCACATTTACTTTTTGAACTTTGTTTTGATTCTTAAACTGAGGAATAATCTTATGAAGACAAATGATTGATTCATTCAAAGGAGTTCCACTCAGTTCAAGCCCAAGAGGAATATTGTAACTTGCATGACTAATTCGCTCATGACGATATGCAAGTCTCCAGATATTTTGAAGATGATTTTCAAGTTCCCGAGAATTGCACTTGGAAGAGAAGAAGTTTAGAAGATGAAAATACTTATGAATGGAAATTGTTCCATTCTTAGGATCATATTTTTTAGGAACTCCATCCAATTCAGGATTAATAATATAATCTGAGAAGTCATAAGTGAAAGCATAGACTTCAAAAGGAATTTGAACTTTCTTACAGAACCACACAAGGTTGAAAAGTTGTTTGACGGTATCGAGAAGGTAATCACCCATCGATCCACTCCAATCAAGAATAAAGATCAATCCATGATTCTTACCATCAGGAATCACAGAAACTTTACGAAACAAATCTTCGTTATATTTAAAGGTATGAAGTTTACTCGTATCAAGAACCCCAGTGCGAGAAGTCGAAGAACGAGCATAAGAATCAGCTGACTTCTTACATTCAAATTCTTTTACCAGATAGTTGACTTCTTTCTGAGCAGAAGTCTTGTATTGACGATACTCAGCGTCAACTTGTTCAAAAGGATTTGGCCAGTATTTGGCATCCCTCTCAACGAGAAAATCGTTCCAAGATTTGTTGATGTGTTTGTGAAGATCCTCATAACCAATAATCACATCGTCAATGTGAACATTAGGAACTTCCACATATTTGGTTTCGTGGCCAAAGGTTCCACCATTCAGTTCTTTCAATTCTTCATCAAAAGAACGTTGAGTTTTAGAGATTTCTTCATTAGTAGAACCACCAGCAGTGCCGCCATAAGAAGAATCATCGCTACCGTGATCAGACTCATCAGAATCGGTAGAAGATGATTTAGAATCAGATTGATCACTATTTGCGTATTGCTCTTCAGACTCGCCCTCAGGGGTGCCAGAACCGCCCTGAGGCGCTTCAGGAGTCTCAAGTTGAGCCGAATCCTTTTTATTGTTTTTAATATATTCCATAAGTTTACGGCACACACTCAGAACATCTTCAAAGGTTTCAACCTTCTCAGTCATTTCAACAAACTGATATTCTTGTTCATTGAACGGAACACGAGCATATGCACCAATCTTGAAATGAAGATTGATACGATCAATCAAAGAAAAAGTATTCAGATCTTTATCTTGAATAGAGAAGAAATCATCATCATTCAGTTCGTTGTAACCTTTATAGAAAGACTTTGCAAGCCCAGGATACTTACGCTTCATCAGTTTCTCGATGCGAGCATCCTCAATCACATTCACATAATCCTTAGGAATCTCATTCAGGAAATCCCACTCATCACTAGGAGTATAAAGAGCGTGCCCAACTTCATGCCCCACGAGCATATCATAAACAGTTGCAGATGCTTTCTCCCACAGAGGAAGAACCAGAACACGATTCAGAACATCAAAAGATGCAGTCGAAACTTTCTTGTGTTCAACAATCAGGTTCTCAGTTGCAAGAAGACGAGCGAGACTACCTTTGACTTCGTGATTGATGGGCATAACTTTCTTTGCGTATGAAAATACTATACGACAAAAAACCCCACCTTAAGGCGGGGTTGTGACGGTTTGATTACTGTCTGAGTTTGGAGAACCCTTTGACTTTTTCAAACTTTAACACATGTTCAAACTTATCATTCAAGTCAGACTTATGAGAGATCACGAAGATATTAGCATCTTTAATGATGTATCTGATAATCTTGAGGAACTCATCGGTGCCGAATCCATCAAGAGAAGAATCAAACACTTCATCCATAATCAACAAATTAGTATTGACTGAATTCTTGATTCTGGCAACCTCCCTCCAAGTGAATAGAAGAGACAAGTCTACTCTCATCTTTTCACCTTCAGAGAAAGATGCATAAGAGAAGTTCTCATGGAGAGGAGATTTAATTGACTCGTTAAACTCTTCATCCAATTGAAAGTTAATATAGAAATCCATCATCTGCAAATAACGATTTACCTGTTGATTGATCAAAGGTAGATAGTTTTTGATGATTTTAGATTTTACTCCCCCATCTTTCAGGAGGGAGTAAATGAAATCGTGATAGGCGATTTGTTCTTTTTTAGTTGAGAGATCTTTAATTTTATCTTGGAGATCTTTTTGAAAAAGCTTTAACTTCTCATGCTCAGAATTTCTGTTCTGTAATTGTTCGGTAATTGTTTGAACTTCAGATTCAAGATCCCTGATTTGTCTCTGACATCCAGAGATCTTAGTATTGTTTTGAGAAATCTCATGTGTTAGTGAAGTAATCTCCTTACTGAGTGAATTGAATTGGCGCTCTCGCTGTTCTTCCTCTTTAATAGTTTCTTCAAGATCTTTTAAACCTTGATTCAACTCTTCTGTTTTATTTTGAGCGTCTGCAATTTTATTTAGACGAAACTCATCTTCAATCGACTGTGTGCAAGTAGGGCATACCGTATTCTCTTGAAAGAACTTATAATCTTTTGTAATCGTTGATATCTTTTGAGAGATCTTTCCTTTCAAATTATTGAGTTTTACCAACTTACTTGCATCAGTAATCAGTTGTTCTTGAAGAGTGGTTTTCTCAGAAAGAGAAGACTCAACAGTTGAATTATGAGTCATGTAATCGCCAATTTCTGCATCTAACTTGGCGATCTTTCCTTTGTTGGCGTTTATCTTGGTGTTTCCACTGTTTTCCAATTCAGTAATAAAGTTCTTTTGCATTGCGATCTTTTCTTGAATTAGATTCTTATTTGACTCAAGAGTTCTTACTTCTTCATTGAATGAACGAATGCGATCTTTTACGATTCCATTCATGGAAGAGAATACTTTGATATCCAAAAGATCTTCAATCACTTCCCTACGATGAGCAGCAGGAAGTTGCATGAATGGAACAAATGTGCTACTACCGAGAACAACAATCTGAGTGAAAGACTTATAGTTCAATTTGAGAATGTTCTGTTCCAGATTACGTTGATCATCTTTTGCATCAGAACTTTGAGACAACATTTGCCCATTGCGATAGATCTCAAAGATGTTTGGTTTCATTCCACGACGAATCAACCAATCAACTGAGGCTGTGGAAAACTCAATTTCCACAAGGCAATCTTTTTCGTTCTGTGAATTTAAAAGTTGGGGTTTATTAATCCTACGAAATGGTTTGTTAAACAAAACAAAGGTAAGAGCATCAAGAACCGTTGATTTGCCAGCACCGTTTGTTCCAACAATCAGAGTTGTTGCATGATCAGTAAAAATGATCTCAGTAAACTGGTTGCCAGTTGAAAGGAAATTCTTCCAGCGGATTTTCTTAAAGATCATTATCTCTCGGGGGTATCACAAGATCGTTTTCGTCTATTATAACATAGTTGTATTTGTTTTCCTCACAGATCTTAATGGTTGGTTCTTCATCAACCTCAATAACTGCAAGTGGTGGAAAGTCATCAGCTTCTAGAAGGCCAGCAAATCTCATTGCATCATCTTCTTCTTTGAAGAGATATAAGATACGATCACCATCTCCATCTTCAACAGCGTATAATCCTTCTTCTTCTCTACCTTCTAAAGCTAAAACAAACATTATTCTACTTCACAAGCTTCCTTATATATTGAACCGATTAGTTTCTTTACGATTGATTTATTCAATTGAACTTCACTATCATCAATATATCGACTGAGAATTGACATAGTATCTTCATTTTCAGAAGCTTCGAACTCAACGTTATCATTTAGATCGTAGTTTTCTACAACCTTGATATCTAAGGTATTGACTTTAGATAGTTTGTCAAGGAAAGTTTCAAACTGTTTGTCATTTGTTTTCTTCTTAACAATGACTTTTACAAACTTATTTTCATATTCAGAATAGTTAAAAATCTGATGAGGTGTATCAGAATACTGAATTTTTTTATAAATTGAAAATGGATTATTGATATGAGAATGTTCTAGAGTTTCGGTATCAAAAATTGTAAACCCACGACTATCATCTACATCATTCCAGTAGATCTCATATGGATTTCCAAGATAGAAGATTTTACCATCACTTGAACGAGTATGGAAATGCCCAGAGAAAACTTTAGTGAACTTATTAAAGATTGACTTGTCATCTCCATGATCCATTATGAATCCACGGTAAGGAGAAAACCCAGTCAATTCCAAATGTCCCATTGCAATTTGAGCATTTGTTTTTGCAATCATTTGTAATGTATGATCACGGTTCTCTTGATTGATCCATGGAATAAACAGAACTTTTCTATCATCAATCATCACTTCTGAAGCTTCAGAAATTACATTGACATTCTGATATTCACGCAGTAGAAGTTCAACACCACTTACATCATTTGTGTTTTTGTAGTAAGCAGTATGATTACCAACAATGGTATGAACTTTACATCCCATCTCTTGAAGACGATCATAGTAATTCTCCTGAGCCCATTTCAAAGCCCAAAAGTCAACTGACTTACGATTATCAAAAGTATCACCCATATCAATGACTGTGGTGATACCTTCTTTTTCTAAAGTTGGAAAAAATACTTCATTATAAAATTTAAGAAAAAAATCATGAAATACTTTCGATCCCTTTCGAGCACCAAAGTGCTGATCGGTAATAATTGCAACCTTCATATCAATAGTTGTTCAATCTATATTGAATATTATTTTTGATTGTGTTGAGATCTGAATTACTACTTGCAAGAATAGTATCATCAGACACAAAGACTTCATCAAATCCAGAATGATCTAAAAGTTTTGACTTGACTTCCAGTTGTCTCTTCTCTTTAGCGATACGACGAAGAAACGCATAATAGATGACTTGAGTGAAATAAGCAAATGGGTTGGAAGACTTCTCTGGATCAAAGTTATGAATATATTGAATACAGTTCTCGATTCCGTCAGAGATCATGTCTTCACGGAACATGTAGTTGACAAAGTTTGGTTTGTATGATAAGTGCGTGGCAATCTTAAGAAAGCACTCACCAAGGTAATTTGTGATTCGTGGTTTCGTAGTATTTTCTGTTTGGGATTTGAGCACCAAACGCCGATATTCCACAATAGCCTCAAGGAACTCTTTATTATTTACATAGTGTTCGGATTCTCTTCTGCTTCTTACCATTGTGAATGTCATTACATTTTTTAACTCAAATCATGTTCGCATTATAACACATCTTTACGAGCTTGACAATATACTAAAACATGAGTAGGATAACTCTGTCGGGGTTCAAGGGAACAATTTAGCTATCTTTAAAAAGCTTCTCTAAGTTCTTCTTGAACTCTTCCACGTTTGAGACGTATCCCATATCCTTTGTAATCTTAGATCTACAAGATTCTTTTTTATTGAATCTTGATGATTCTTTTACAAACTTTTTATAAATCCTGAGTATATCAGAATTCATAATCTCAGTCATTGTAAGAACTTTTTCCATATCTACAATGAACATTGTATCATCTGAAATTTTGATCCAAGGTTCAAACTGCATTCCCTTGATTCCAAAACGAGAGAGATTAATACCTTTAACTAAAACAGGAGATTCAAGAATTAGAACAACACGATCATGTTCATCACAAGGGCAAACCTTAGCCATGATTTCTTCACCAGAAATTAATTTTAAGGTTGCATAAAATTCTTCTTCCATCTATTTTCTTAAATTAACGTTAATGATGGTATAGTTAAAATACTCTTCGTTATAAATTTTTATTCTTTCTGTGAGATGATTAAGAGTATAATTGCGAGATGAGTTATGAGTAATATCGTCAGCAATGTCATATAGAACTGCCTTAGTTTTTTGATTACCTTTTCTTAAAACTCTTCCAATCGATTGGAGATTTCTGATTCTAGATTTGGATGGTGAAGCAAAGACTACGTTATGGAGATTTTTAATATTGATGCCTGTTGAAAAAGTTCCGTAAGATGCAATGATGATTGCGTTGGATTCTTGTTCCGTGATTTTACGAACTTCTTCTCTGTCTTCAGCGTCAACTCCACCATGAACGAAAAAGATCTTACGATTCTTTTCCTTGTCAGTATTTATAAGTTCGTAAAGTATCTGCCCATGAGTTTCAACTCTGGAATATAAAATCAAAGTATTACCTTTGAGATCTAAAGAAAGATTCTTGATAAAGTTATTTCTTTTATCATGACTGATAAGATATTGAATCTCATCTTCATACTTTTCAAACTTCTGCCCATTATGTTTAAGAAGTAGAATCTTGATATCAAGTTTTGATAAATGCCCTTTATCGATCAGTTCTTTTGTTTTTGTGACATTGTATGATGGGCCAAATAAACCTTCGAGAACCCACTTGTGCGTTTGTGTTCCATCAAGAGTTCCTGTAAATCCAAATCGGTATTTACAATCTAGGAGTTTTGACATAATATCTACCAGTGACTTGGATTTAAACTGGTGAGCTTCATCTCCTATAACGACATCAAATCGATCAAACCACTTTGTTGGTTCTTTAAAAATAGACTGCCAAGTTGTGATAACAACAGGTGCATTAATATCGTATCGTTCTCTTCCTGAATAAATTTTGTGACAATAATGTGATGCATCCCAACCATAATCTTCAAAATCTTTATACATTTGTTCCACCAATGAGGTAGTGGGAACAATGATTAAAGTTGACAAATTTTTTTCTGTATAGTATCTTGTGATTGCGTAAATCATCAAAGATTTGCCTGATGCAGTTGGTGATATTAAGAGTTTACGATTAAAATACAATGCACTGTAGATACCATCCAATTGATAATCTCTTGGTTCGTGGGCAGATATTGACTTCACATAATCTGCAACACCTTCTCTGGAGATCATCTCATTGACTTCAAATGGATCTCCATAAAATTTTGAATGTTTGAACTCATATTTGTAGTTGCTCTTTTCTGCAAACGCAACTAACTTATCGAGTAATCCAACATAGATTTCTTTTTTTTGTAAGTTGAAAAGACGAATCTTTCCATCCCAGAATCTTCTTCGATACTGAGGCATGAACTTTGCTCCAGGAACCTCAAATGTAAAACGATCTGAAAGTTCCTGTAAGATATAAGGTTCTGCTTCGACTTTGAGATATACTTCGTTTTTCTTTTCAATTACAATATCACTCATTAACTATAACCTGCCTGGAATTTACTCCACTCAATTGCGTTTTTGATTTGGAAGGTTCTATTGTTTAGATTTTTAATAATCTCTTCCAAATATTTTAAAATTGTTTCGTAGTATTCATTCTTAAGTTTGAGGTGTCCCAGTTTCTCATCAGCTTCGAGATAACGAGTCATTGATTCCTTATCTCTCACTTTGAACGGAAACGGTTCCTCTGCATAGATTTCTGGCGATGCCTTTCCGTTATAATATTCGTAACGATCTCTTTTTAAACTATTAATATCTTGAATACACTTCTTATTTAGAAGCACTGTATTGTTGTAGATTTTATAATATTTTGCATGAAGTTGTGGGATCTTCAAAGATTCAAGATGTAGGTTGTCGGGATCCATGTTTGAATCTTCTTCCCACATCTTTTGAATTTCATCAAGGTTCATAATTTGTTGCCAAGTCTGTCAGTGATATTGAAAATAGTATACTTGAAAGTTGCGCTTGCTGTAAAGTAGTTATAGTCTCTATCTCTGCAGTCAAACTGAAGTGTCGATAAACTATATGGAAATAATCCCTTGAATCTAACTTCAAACTGAGTTCTATAGTTACTATTTAAAACAATCAGTTTTCCATCGGATAGTTCTGGAAAAGCTCCATTGAATCTTTCGGTTCTATGTTCATTTTGAAAGTCCTCAAATTCACTTATCTTTTCTGGAAACCCTAATCCTCTGAGCCAGTTATGAATTTCTATATAATTTTCCAAATCTTCATCAACTAAAAATGTAATATTTAAATCTCCATAAGTTAAAACATCTCCAGGCACATCCAACATTTTCATATAGTTGGGTTGATTTGCAACTCCCAAATTAATATCTGGGATGTTTGCAGTGTTGCACATAAAGTCAACCTTGGGAGCATGTTCCAACACAAACTTAAAACCAATGGGTGATAAGTAATTTCTATTGTCAGGTTGAATATTTTTGGACATGATTTGGAGTTTTACTAATATTTAGATATAAAAAAAGAGTCCCTTTCGGGACTCTGAGGAAGTTTGTGAAAAAGACTTACATGAGGTTCTTGACTTGTACTCTTCTGTAGTAACGGTTCGAGTTAGTCTTAAGTCTACCGAGTCCTTGTGCATCGGCAGCTGAACCTTCAGCGAATGGGTTGGCAACCATACCATATCTGGTTTTGAAGCCAATCTTTGGCTGGAAGGTGTCTTGTCCAACGGCACGAACCATTTGGAGAGGAACATATGGGCAGTAGAAGAGTCCTGCGTCATAAGGATTAGTACCCTTATAACCGATGACATAATACTGTCCACCAGCAGCATTAGGGTTAACACCACCCGAATATGGATCGATGTAAACCTTGTACTTACCGTTGATAACACCAGCGAAGGTGTTACCAGTGTCATCAACCTGAAGGTTTGCATTAAGTGCAGGAGTGTAATCAAGAACACCTGCCATGGTTAGAGCTGAAGCAACGTCTGATGAACAAACGATGGTGTTGCCCTTTCCACGACGAGTTCTGATTGCAATTGCGTTAGCATCTCTCTCAAGTTGGAAAAGAAGTCCCTTGAACTTCTCAACGCTCCAACGTCCGTTTGAATCAACGTCTAAGTCGAAGATACCAGCAGTTGCGGTATTGTTCTGAGCACCAGCTTCAGCAATGTTGTAGATGGTACGAACAACTTCTCTGTTGATTTCAGCAAGAATCTCGGTTGAGAGAATGTTTGCTAACTCAGCTTCTGCATCAAGTCCATGAATAGCCTTGAGATCTTGTGCGAGTTCTAATGAATACTCGGCTTTGAGTGCTCTTGACTTTGCAGCAACGGTGACTTTCTCGATTGAGAATGCCATCTCTGCGAAAGCATTACCAGATGCATCGCCAAGTGCTTCAGCAGATCCAGTTGCCATTGCCTGTCCTACATTGTAGGTTCCAGGTGAAGCATCGTTGAGAACACCAGGATTCGAACCTGATTGAGCAGCAGTGGTTGCAATACCAACCGAAGCCTGTGCAGTATAATCACTTGCAGAAAGTGAACCAGCAGCATTCTGTCCAGAGAATCTGGAATCTGGTTCGTTGAAGAATGCTTCAGTTCCGCTGTTGTTGGTGTAACGAGTTCTCATTGCGAAGATGAGTCCCGTTGGGCCGTTCATTGGTTGAACACCGCAAATATCATATGCGATGAGTTGAGGCATTGAACGTCTGATCAATGAGATCAGAACTGGATCGAAACCGGCTACAGGGCCTGCAGCAGCTGCGGTTCCGTAGGTTCCACCACCGAAACCACCAGTTCCAGCCGACATGGTTGGGCCAGCCTCTGAGATGAAACCACGCTCTTCACGGAGGAAGCGCTCTTGGTTCTCTAAAAGTTGAGCGGTAACAGCTCTTCTGTGAGGATCTTTGATGTGATCTAATCCCTCACAATTGAGAAGTGGAGCCCACTTCTCTTGTAAGTTTTCGTTAAACATTTAAAGTTCTCCTTGTCTTGTTTTAGTGTTGTAACTTAGTTTGTTCTAATAATTTAAAAATCACTTAGAGTGTTTTTGAACTGCTCTAACGTAAGCCTCCATTGATTCCGAAATGGTTTCAACAGAAGTTCCAAGCATTTCTTCATCTCTTGTATGAGAGACAGGATTTCTTGGGAAATATGACTCTCTGAGAGTCTCCAGTTTCTCACGATAGTCTTCCTCACTTACAAACTCAACACTTTCAGCAAGACTAGAGAGCTTACTCTTTTGAGTTTCTGCGAGTCCTCTAGCAACTCCATAGAAGATGCTGTCTGACACAGACTCACTTAGTCTCTGATTAAGGTGAACATTTCTTTCGATTTGTTCGTTGAGTTTTGACTCCATTTCATCAAGTTTTTCTACCATTTGCTCAAGAACATCATATTTTTCTTCAGGCATTTCTACATAATTTTCTTCAAAAAGGCCCTTGAGCCCAGTCATGAAGTTCTCAGCAAGCTGAGACTTCAATCCGTTCTCAACTTGTAGAGCATTCTCTACAAGCCATTCATCTGCAACATACTCAAGATAAGAATCAACTCTTTCGGTTAATTCTTCTTGAATTGCAATAACATTCTCTACTAACGCTGTCTCATACTTAGCAGCGATAATGTCAGCAGCTTCTTGAACCTTAGTTCTTACTGCTGCTTCAAGTACGATTCTTGCTTTTTCTTTGAATTCTTCGGAGAGATCTTCGTCACCAAATAAAGCTTGAACGTCTTCTTCTACATCAACTTCAATTTCGTCAGGAAGTTCTTCTTCCTCTTCGTCTTCGTCTTCGTCTTCGTCTTCTAAAGACTCTTCCATTTCCTTCTTGCCTTTCTTACCACCCTCTTCCTCTTCGTCTTCCTCTTCGTAGGAACCTTCTAGGAGTTCTTCATCTTCATCATATTCAAAATCTTCAGCTCTTGCTGCCTTTGCGTTAACAACATCTCTGACGGTTTTGATATTACCAGTCGCTAACTTAGCAGAATCATCAGTTGATCTGTAGTTATCAGGAGTAGGTCCACCTAAATCGGTGATCGACTGGCCAGGGGTAGAACCAACAAAAGGATTGGAAACCATTCCGTCTCCAGCTTGTGCGTTGGCGTTGACAGCTGTTCTTGATTGTTTAGCTGCTTTAGTGGAAGCATACATTGGTGCTCCCTCTTCTTGCAAGTTACTCATCGTTTTTCTAGACATTGATCTCTCCGAATAAAATAGGTATTTCCTTTATTCTAATATTTATTTATAATTTTAAATATTTTCCAGATATTTATTGAACAACTTCAATAATCTCTCTTCACGCACTCTTTTATCAAGAGTAGGAGTGAGTGAATTTAGACTATTTAGTGTCTTTTCGGCTAAAATGCCGTTGTTCCAAACCCACTCTTTACCTTCCATAATTCCCTGAACAAAAGCGTCAGGAGCAGAAGGATCTGCAACAATATCTGCTGCAGTTGATAACATAAAATCATCGGAGACAACTTTGACTCCACCTTGTTCAACTAATGAACCCACACCTCTAGAGGAAACGCCAAGTTTGACACCTTCATCCAAAAGATTCTTTGCAATCTTACCCATTGGAGTCTCAAGGATTTGAGCTTTTCCAATGAAGTTCTTACCCTCTGGGAGTAGTGAAACAATCTTATGAGAAACTCGATCAAGATTAACTGAAGGGCCATCTGGATGCCCAAGTTCTCCAAGAGCTCTTCCACACTTTACATACTGTTCATTGTATCTTTTAACTTCACGATCCAAAGTTTCATAACGATACATTCTACCGTTACGATTTTTTAAATCAGCTTGAAGAAAGATACCTTCAATATAAAGTCGTTTTTTGCCACCAACTTCTTCGGTAAGAATCTTGATGTCTTCGATCTGTTCTGTGATGAGTTTCATGGTTTTTAATTCGTAAGTCCTACTTTTGATGCAACGATTACTGGAGTTGTCCAAAGAACATCAGTAGAAAGTTTTTCTAAAAACTCAACCGTATTTGCTGGCATACTAAAATAAACTGTTGATGCAGCACCAACAATCGTGGAAATTCCTACCGTTGCAACACCACTAGTATTGTTATGAAGTCTCACGCAAGTAGCACTGCCAATACTACTGGCTGTGCCAGCAGTTGTTGGAGTTGCAGCTTCAGTTGCAATAATCTTCGTTCTTTGCATTACTCAGCATCCTCGATTTCTAGTGGTGAAGTTCCAAACATACTCGCAGCCACATAAGGAGTAAGTTCGTCAATCTTTTCTACAGATTTGGCAAAAAGCATTCCTTTAATCGCATCAGAAATATCGGATGGTGAAGCATCCGACATAATCATACTTACAAAATCATCTTCCATATGTTTATTGATATAATCTAATATTTATTTATATTTTGCCCCCTTTAGGCATCTTAACTTGCGGAGCTTCCTCACCTGGAGGTGGTTCAGTTCCTGGATTTGGAACTTCTGGTTCTTTTGGAACTTGCCCTATATCTTGAACTGTTCCCAATCCTTGATCTCCACCGTCCATTGGCATTCCTGTCATTGGATCCATTGGTGGTGGAATAATTCCAAGTTGTTTTTCAAGATCAATTTGCATATCAATTTCGATAAGTTCTTCATCAGTTTGACGGAGAACCTTCCTTCTTACATAATCAACAGAATAATATTTACCAATATAAGGTTCAACTTGTGCTAATAGAGTAATTCTTCCATTCATCAACTCAGTTTCTTTGAGTTCCGCAAAATGATTGTCATATAAGAAATCATATTGAATATGATCACTCATATACTCCCAATCTTCTGGAGTTACAACATTCTTGAGAATGAGTTGAGTCTTTAACATATCATGAAAAATTTGACTAAATCTTTTCCTTAATCTTCCAACAAACTTGGAGAACATCAATTCATCACGAAGAATTTCTGATGATCTACCTAAATTGAATCCATCCCCAGCACCAATTCTGGATTCTGGAACGTTCAATGAACGATAAAGTTTCTTTTGGAAATACTCAACGTCAGTGAGTTCTCCAAGATTTTGCCCGCCAGGAAGAGTTGTGATTTCAGTTCCTCTACCACCTTCTCTTCTGGGAAGCCAGAAATCTTCCATCATTGAAAGATGTTTTTTATCATCTTTGATTTCACCAGTCGAAGCATCGTAAACAAGTTTGTTACGATAACGACTCATAACCTCACGAAGGTATTGTTCTGCTTTTACCTTAGGAAGATTACCAACATCGATGTAAAAAATTCTTCTTTCTGGTGCTCTTGAAAGTCTGTAGATGACAAGACTATCTTCAATCATTCTGAGTTGATTGAGAGCCTTAATTGCTTTATGAAGATAGGATAAAGTAGCTTGTTTGTTTCTATCAACTAATCCAGAGGTAATGTATGTGATTGCATCTTTTGCAATTTTAATTCCTTTTCCATATGCACTTCCAACTTGCATACCGCCAGAAGCTTGAGGATTGTAAACAAAATACTCGTCAATATTTGGAGACTCAAACATTGTGAGTTCTTTTGCTGGATCTTGATTTACATAGGTTAGATTGCCAGCATCATTGATTGCTCTCTTTTTAAGTTCACGAACAAACTTAATTTTTAATGCATCAATATATCTAACTTCTTTAATTCCTTCTTCTGGATGCTTTAAATCAATGACTTTATGGTAGAAAATTCTTCCGTCAACATACCAATTTCTAAAGATCTCATGGGCTTTTTTATCAAAATCCATAATTTCTTTGATGTATTTAAACTCCTGTCTAATAATATTTTTGATGTTATTATCAACATCTAGATTGGAGAGTTCAATTTCAACTGGAGAATCATTAAGATCTGCAACAATTGCTTCGTTTACAACATGTTCAATTGCAGTATCACACTCTGGGTGCAAAGACATCTCACGATATCTTTTTAACAAATCATATTCGGTTCTATAAACACCTTCAATATCTACATATTGCCCATAAAAGCTACTTGCAACATAAAAATCAGAACCGTCCTCATTGTTTTTGGGGACGGGACTGATCGTAGTTGGAGATTTTACTTCACCGCTTTGAATGTTGAAACCGAACAACTTAGACATTATAATTAACTATTAAATCTACTGATCTATTTATTTAACGTCTGAACCACCGCCAGCCTTGAGAGCCTCCCACCATTGAATTTCAAAAGTAACATCATATTGTTCAATGGTGTCAGGAGAATCATAACTGAGTGAAATGCTTCCTACGCTAGATGGGAAACAACCATACATCTTGTATGATCTTAAGATAGGAACATTGCCTGATGATCCAGAAGCTTTATATGGAGCTCTTCCAAGTTGATGAACAAGTAAATCTTTTTGATAGTCAGCAGGATTTACATAACCAGAAGTATTTTCATGTCTGTTAATTCCATTCATCCACTTTTCAAACATTCTTCTGATTGCAAAATCAGTGTCATTGATAACAGTAATTGTCCAAGATTCAAATGTTCTATCTCCAGCAACATTTAAAACTCTTCCTCTAAAAGGAATGGGGACTGTTCCAATTGTTGAACCTGGAAGAGCTGCAGTTTTAACTAACATTCTCAATTTATCGGTAAAATCTGTTACTCCGTCAGGCTTAGCAAAATTTGGTACAGGAATTACACACTCAAATAGATTGGCTCTTGCGCCGCCACCAGTTAGTTTGGACTTGAACTTATCTAAAGTTCTTGAATTAACAGCAATTTGTTGGATGTTGTTAGCCATTTTTTTTAATCTCCTTTAAATTAGAATCTGCCAACTACTTCTTCAAACGAGATTCCCGTTCTCGTAGCAACAAAAGTAAGTCCAATGAAGTTAATTGAACGAGCAGGTTTTACATAAACTTCAGCAACAAACTCATTTCTGTCGATGACTTCTGGAGTATTATTGGTTTCATCACAAACAAGAAGGAATTCGGTGATTCCTCTCTTAGCTTCAACATCTCTTAAGTATGGTTCAACCTGAGCGACAAAACTTGTCCTAGTAAATTCATCATTAAATTCAAACAGGAATGTTTTTGCAATCTCAGAAATGGTTGATTCCAATTCTAAGAATAGTCTTCTGACGTTAATTCTATCAAATGCTGAAACATAAGACAGTGCAGTTTTATCTCCAAAAAGAATTGTTCCGCCACCAGGAGTTGAAATTATTGGATTAATTCTGTTGGTGTAAAGACTATCTCTTTGAGTTTTGTTTGGATTGTAAGCAAGTTTAATTACATTATTTAATGTACCTCTAACTTCTCCAGCTGGAGAATACCAGGAATGATCTTCTATTGAAGTTCTAACCATCAATCCAGCAATGTCAGAATTGCATCCAACATATCTAAATTTTCTAGTAAATCTATCATAGATGTACTTATATCCAGAATCAAAAACTGCATAAGAACTTGAATCAATTGAATTGAAGAAATTGACAATATTTGTTGTTTGTGTGTTTGAGTTTGTAACATTTACAACATCACCCTTAAATGGCGAAATGCAAGTAATACAATCTTTTCTTGACTCTGAAATTGCAATCAATTTATTTGCTTTTGCTTGAGTCTGTTCTTTTGTCGTAAGAGATGGGCCCATCAATAAGAAATCAACATCAACTTCATCAACATTATTGAACAATTCGTAAGAAGTTGAAAGATCTTCTAAAGTGGCAGCATAACCGTTTGCATTTGTATAATTTACTCCACCAGTCAGATTGAAAATCTGATTTCCAATTACATTGAAGTAAATTGGAGTACTGGTAATATCCTGCCCCCAAAGTCCATCTGCTGTCGAAATGCCGGAAGCATTAAATGAAACTTTTCCATTTTGAGGATATCCAGCAAAAACATAATTTGAATTTTCTGCAATGAAATTCTTATAATATCTTGATTGTGAAGATACTACTGAATTTTTAGCTTTAGAAAGGTTGGTAAACTTTTCTACAATATTTCCAACTTCGCCAGTTACTGCACCAGTATCATCAATTATAACAACATGCATTGCATCATTGTATGATTTTCTGGCTCTTGCAAATCCACTAGTTCTTGGTTTTTGAGCTAAAGATCTCCAAAAAATTACTCCACTCGAAAGTGTTAAAGTTTGATTGTCGTACCAATCACTTAATGTAATTGATGAATTTACATCTGTTCCGATTCCAACTCCTTCGATAAAAAGTTCATTTTGAGAATCTAAATCCCCAGATTTTAATTCATAAATTGTGTTTTCTTTGTATTCAATATTTGTTGTAATTCCAGATAGAGTAGTACTACTCCATTTAACATAAATTTCACTATTTCCGACTCCAGTAATAATACCGTTTAAAACGGTATCCGTATCTAAAACTGAAGTGACTCCTACTCCAATGACAATTCTATTGAAAGTCATTGGAATTGTAACTGCATAACCAACAGCAGTGAAATCAGTTGCTAATCCAGAAATTGTTTGATCAGCAAAATCATCAATTACACAAACTTTAAGGTTATTTGCCCAAGCTCCTGGATTCTTTGAAGCCCATTCCCAAGATAAATCATCAAAATGATTTTCCAAATAATCAGTATCATTAGCAATGTTAAGTGTAATTGATCCAGTGGTTCCTACACCAACATTAGAGTTATTTAATTGGGCATCATTAGTTCTTACTACTTTAGCGATTCCGCCATATGATAAGAAATTTTCAATAGCAAAATGATACTCTACTTGATCTCCAGAAGAAACTGGCCTTCCGAAAGTTTCAATTAAATCTTTTTCTGTTCTAATAGTAATTATTTCATCCACCGGCCCTTTTGGAAAAGGTGCTGCGATACCAGCAGAGAATTCATTATCCGTTAAGTTGGAACCTCTTGTAAGATCAACCTCTCTTACATCAATTCCTGGAGACACCAAACCTATACCTAGTGCCATGTTTATCTACCCCTGAGTAAATCATTGATCTGTTAATATTTATGATTTGCATTTTTTTCATAGGGGAAACAGTGCATGAACAAAATTACCAGTCAGGATATTCCCATCCAACACTTTTTTGTGAATTTTTTCTTGACTCAATAATTCTTTTAATTGTACAAGATTTGCATTCATAAGAATATGATGATGGGTGAATTCCCTTATTTTTCCTAGTAGTATAAAAATCCGTCAATAAATCTTTTTCCAGATTACAAACCCTACAAATTCTAGTTGAAAAGAATAAATGTTCCAATGAAAAATTCTTTTCTATGTTCATTACTTATACTCCCACATGTAAGCTCGATCACCATACTCATCTAGCTTCCATACATCACCAGAGTTGTCTACAAAGGTATTTTCATGATCATCTAAACCATCTAAAATAAATCCAAAGGGAGCCATGTCTTGTTCAATCTGGTTCTTTTGTTCCTCATAGATGCGTTTACGAACATCATTCTCAGTCATCTCCTTAAAGTAAGGTTGAACAACTAACCAAGAGAAGATCACAAGACACATTGATAAGTCATCATTTGCACCTTCTTCAGCTTCAAATGATTGATTCTTTTGAATAAAAGTTGTCAGTTCCGAAATGATATCATAATCATTGAACATTAACTTGTCATCTTCTACCAAAGTCTTGAGGTTTGAACATCCAATCTTTTTGACTGTCTTTGACATCTTCAATCCAAGTTGAGACTTATTGCCAGAGAATCCTTGCCCAACGATCTGCCCAGCTCTACCTCGCATGGCGCACATTAAGATGTGATCATACTCAAGATCAAAATGTAGGATATTTGCAACTTGTTCCCCAATGTCGTTGATTTCAACCAACACATAAGCTTTATTATATGCCTTTGCAACATCTTCAATGATGTTTGGGAACAACATTGGTTTGATTTGATTGTTTCGATATTTACCAACTACTCTCCAAGGAAAACTTGTAATATCAAAAATGACGAAAGCTGAGTAGTCACTTTCAACTCCTCTTGCAACGTCAACTGTCATAATATAGTTATGATCTTCGATTGGTTCTTGATAGATATCCAATCCTTTATTTGATTGAATTGGATCATCAAAAACCATTGACTTGAGTTTTGATGCAGAAATCAAAGTATCAGAAGATCCAAGGAAGTCACACTCAAATTCCTGTTGGAACTGTTGAGGTGAAGTGTTTGCAATCGTTTGTTCCTTCCATTTTGCGTCTCTACCAGGAACTTCACTCCAATGAACCTCTGTTGGAATATATTCGTTTCTACTCCTCTCGGCGTCATGCCAGAGGCGGTAGAAGTGATTCATACCTTTAGGGGTAGATACAATAATAACCTTTGTTGTTTTACCAGATGAAATGGTAGGATAAACTGAACTGAAGAAATCGTCAGCGATATGATTTGGAATGAACGCAAATTCGTCAAGGAAGATGATATTGAATGACATACCACGAACAGCAGATGCTGATGTAGATGCTGCAATAATCTTTGATCCATTCTCAAGTTCTAAAGATGCCTTGTTCCAAACCATGACACCTTGTTGCATCCACTTAGGTAGATTCTCATAAGCCAATTGAAGTCTTCCCAAAAGATCTTTTGCAGTTGAAGCTTTGTTTGCAAGAATACCTACATTCACGTTAGCATTAAAAACAACATAATGCAATAGATAAGATACACAAGTCGTTGACTTACCTGACTGACGAGGCATCTTACAGATATTGAATCTGTTATTATGGAAATTATTAATTAATTTTTGTTGAAATGGATAAAGGTTAAAAGGAACTAAACCTTCATCCAGAGAAACAATCTTGATATAATTTTTAGCAAAGTATACTGGATCATCCTTACACTTTAAAAATTCTTTAATTTGTTCCTCAGTAAATTCAATCGGAACATTTGCTTTCTTAAGCTGAGGGTTGCCCAAATAATGTTGATCATTACTCATACATTCTCTTTAAATAATTATCCATTTGATTCATATTATTTAATCTTGTTTGCCAACCATTTCCATCTGTGGTTCCTTTGGCTGGGTTGATGCAAGTATCATCTTCAAATTTGTCACATACTAAACTTGCAAGTTCTGTTTCATTACCCTGTTTATGTGTTCCTACCCAGTAATGCTGATCCCCGATCCAAGTAGCACCACATTTAGGGCAAACTTTTGTGTTCATAAGACTTACCATAAGACGATAATCTATTATATAGACAAATCACCTTTTGTAATGTATTGAAATGAACATTTTTATGTCAAATCATAAAATGTTTTTATCCTTGATACACTACAGAAGTTGCGTAAATATCATTTCCACTATCGACAGATATAATATTAGTTCTTTCTTTTTTGATTAATAAAAATGATTCGGACGGCAGATAAACTGTTCCAACAGTGACTCCAGCACCAGTTTTTTCAATTATATAGTGATTTCCAGATCCAGTATGTTGAATTAAAACATACTGTGCTCCAAGTCCATTAATATCTGAAACTGTCGTTCCTATTCCTGATAATTGTTGAGAGTTTCCTAAAATTTTAATAGGTCCGTACATTAGTTACAATTCCAACGACGAAGTGCTTTGTTGATTCTTGAATCTGGGTCTCTTGCAGTTTTTGCTGATGTATTTTTTGCTTTGTGTCCTTTCATACGTGAACAGAATGATTTACGTCTTGATGCTCTTTTACCAGTTGGATTTTTTTCAGTCACTGCGGTTTGAAGTTTTGAACCTGGATTCTCACGGCGATAAGCATCCACTGTTGATTGACTTAATCCATCAACTCCATCTTTACGATTTTTTTCTTGCCAATCTTCACCGATCACTCCGATATTGAGTAAATAATTCTTTCTTCTTTTTTCTTTATCTGGATCTAAAATAATTGCAAGAGCTTGTTCTGCAAAATTTTCTTTTACTGGTTTTGCATGAGGTGCTGATTGCCCTCTACGATTTGTATTAGTTCTATCAGAACCTCTCCAACCTTGAACTTGCGATGCAGTTGCCTCACCTTTTCTTGGCCCTCTGCGTTTTAAAACTGTAATTTTTGGGCCCTTTGGTTCTTCTGGTTTTGACTTAGGCTTAGTTCTTTCTGAAGCAGGCCTTAAAGTTTTACCACCACCTCTATCTTCTTTGTATCTTCCAAGAACTGCTTCATCAATTTCAACCTCTTCAGCAGCTAGAAGAGTTGGTTTGGTTGGATCAATTCTTGAAGGCATATAAGCATTTAACAATGCACCTGGATATACCTTATGAATTGCATCCTCTACTTCTTTTCTGGATGGAATTGTAGGAGTCGAGAAGAAGATTTGAAGTCTGTAAGTTGATCCGTGCCAAGTTAAAATGATGGTATAAGTTCTTCCATACTGTTGAATCTTATCAATGTTTTCTCCTAAAGGATTTTTAGGCCCTTCTAATCCTGTTTTATCTACGGAGAATCTTGAAGGTTTTGGTTTTGGTTTTGTTGCACTTGATGGAATAGTGTCTCCCACCTTATAAGATTTTCCTTTAACTCCTCCAGAATATGCTCCAGTTTGACTTGCACTGGACATCACATAATTTTGTTCTTTTACACAAGATCCTGGAGCAAACTTTTTAGTTCCTTTTTTTCTCTTATAACCATCCCAACACGCTTCAGAAACTTTTTCATCACTTTGCATATAATCTGCTGCAGTATCAATGAAATCTGCTGCTCTTGTAATCTTAGATTGAACCCATGCAGGAATCTGTTGATTTGGTTTTTTTATAAGTTTTCTCAGAATATTGATTGATCTTTCAATCTGATCAAACTCAACATTTGACATGTATCCTTCTTCATCCTTCTTTTTACCAGAAGCAACCTCTTTATGATCTTCTGGGAAAAACTCTTCAGACTTATTGCCCCAGTTCTTAGCACCTTTTTGACGACACTTAACAAGTGCTCCAGAGGCATAAGCACTGGGCCAAACACTATATCTGGCTTTTACTTTATGATAGCAAGCATCTTTCTTACCACTACCCCTACCTTTCTTGTCTTCTTCTGACATGAATTCTTCTTTTTTCATTTTTTTAGTTGGAGAATCTGTTGAAACATAAGTTGGTTTTGCAGCTCCTGACTTTGATTGTTGCCCAGGATCTGCTTCTTTTTTTCTTCTCGATGCAGAAAGTCTTTCTGCCTTTGTCATGCTTGATCTTTTTGAAGAAGATACACACTTTGGTGTTCCCTCCCCTGGTTCATCACTTGCACAGGTTCCACCAGTTACTACGTTTACCCAACCAGGCTTTCCATCCTTAGATCTCGATCCCTTGAACCACTGATGAAGATTACCCTCAGAAACCTTTTCTTCAGGTGACTTATAAGGTTTGACTGAGCCCTTTGGATCCCTTTCTTCCTTCATAGAACAATCACTCATTCCATGCTTAGGGCACATTTTACCCTTAGCAGTTTTATTGCATTTAGCTGGCGTACACCCACAATGCTCTAACATTTAAATTAAAAAAACCTGTAATGTTATTTATGATTTCTTGTCAGTTGTGTTGCTCTGCTTGATCATCTTAAGAAGATCAGCGGTAGAACCAACATACAATGCGTTTGTAACATTGTTGGGCCCTTGATACTTGTTATCAAGATCTTTCATATTCTTATGGAGATTCATCAACTTGTCTGTTACATCTCCAAGGTTTTTAATCAACTGCCCTGCAACTTCATAAGCCCTTGGATGTTGAGAACTATCTGCAACTTCAAGAATCCCATCAACAGCCATTTGCCCTTTTTCGATTAGAGAGTAAAGTTGCCCCCTTGTGTATTCGTAGTCGGACTGTTGTTGATTTGTTGGTTTTGTGAGTTCTGATTTGTCAACTTTTGACTCTACAATTGAAGTCTCCACATTCAACGCTTCTCCAATTTTATCAAATGATTTTGACATAGATTACTCTCCAACATCTATACCCTGAGATGGACTATAATTTCTATAGTCCTCAAAGATTGAAGTGGTTTCATTAAATCCAAAATCATCACCATATTCAATTAGAGGATCGTCAGCAGTATTAACTACTCCATCATCATTATAATCTTCAAGTGCTTTTGGAGTAACTGTATACCTCATTTCTCTAGTTCTTTGTGGATTCATTGAATAATCAACTTGAACTTTTTTGATAAGTCCTTCTGTAGATTCTGCAACTGGGCCAAATAAGAAAGTTTTTGATGTAAAGGTTAAAGTATGAATCAGAACTCTTCTTTCATCGTATCCGCCAACATAGTTGTCTTGGAAATTAATAGAATCCAATACAATTGGAATATCTTTTTTTTCTCCAATAGAGTCAACCAAATCTATAGTAATATTGATGGATGGTTGAAAATATGGTAAAATTTGTTCTAAAATTTGAAGACAATCTTCATTTAATTTTGACATAATATTGAGTTCAAAAATTATATTGTATGGAACCGGCATGTAAACTTTGAGTGGAGTTCCATCCGTTTTAGATGTTTTAAAAGTCTGAACAATTCCAGTTTTTCTTCCTGGATCATACTGTATCCCTCTCATTTCAAAAGAAAGTCTTGGTAGAGTCAAAGTTTGTTTTGAAGCTAAATCTGGTTGTTGTTCAATTCTAGCTAAGAACTTTTGAATAGGCCCATATGCAATGGGAACTTTCATAATGCTTGCAGCATCTTTATTCGAATCTCTATGAACTATTTTGATATTATTGAATAGTGTTCCAAATCCAATAACATTCTTCCTAAGAATTTCGTGATAATAGTAAGTTCCTAACATTAGAATCTATCTCCCATGTTTCCATATTCTCCAAATGGATTTGATTGTTGGAAATCAATAATCAAATCTCCTGCATCTTCAAGTTCTTCATTTTGACTGAATATATCTATAAACTCATCATCTAAGTCGTGTGAAGTATTAATTGCAGAAATAACATAAGATCCTGTAAATCCAATTCCAGGATACTTCAATGTGCTTGCAGATCCAACAATAACTTCTCCGATTTGGAAGTTGCCTGTGACATTTGATACATGAAGAATCTTTGTATCGAAATCCCAATTCTTGACAAGAGCTGTAACAGAACTTGCAGCTCCAGTAACTGTTTCTAGTGGAGTAAAGTTTCCAGTTCCAATTCCTGCAGGATTTCCAATTATAATTGTTGGGGCAACGGTGTAACCAAAACCTGCATTTGTCAATATAATAGATGTTACAACTCCTGCAGTAATGTATGCATTTGCAGTCGCACTGACTCCCGTTCCAACATTTCCAACAAAAGTGACGGTTGGGTTAGTTACATATTTCGAACCGCCAGAAGTGACAGTAATAATTCCAACAGAATTTTGTGTGCTGATTCCAGCAGTTACTGCAATTCCTGTTCCACCACCCCCAATAAATCTTATGGTTGGTGGTTCACTATATCCATATCCAGGATTTGTAATCAAAACATCGCTTAGATAAAGTTTTCCCGTTTGATCATTTCTGGACATGACTGCAGTTGCACTTGCATTTCCGCCAGACGGAGATGTAGTGATTGCTACAATTGGAGTGTTGGTATAGTTTGTTCCACTATTGTTAATGTAGATATCTGTAAGTGATCCAGTTCGTAGGGAAGTAACTGCAGTTGCAGTGGATCCAATACCAACTAAAGTGAGTTTGACTGAATATCCACGACTTAAGAAGTTATCATCAACTTCTTCCACTCCAGTGTTAATGACTTCATCTTCATATTCAAAGACTTCACATCTCAACTCATAAACATAAACTTTATTGAGTTGATAAAACTCAACTTCATGTTCCACAAATTTAATTTCATAGATTGTATCTGTAAGTGGAAAATAAAGTAAATCTCCTTCACAAGGCCTAGTGCCTAGAGGAATATCTGGATCACCAATAAGAAATGGAGATATGAAATCTTCATACCTTTCTTTTGATATAATTAAACTGAGTTCATCTTTTGATTGAACTCCAAACTTAGTTAGTATATCTCCAGCTCCACCAAAACCTTGATAATTTGAAACATAGGCTTCAAGTGCAAAATTATCATCAAATCTTGCAAGGATATTTTCTCGAATGATATCTTTATTTGAGATATATTGTCTTGGCATGTAGATGATCTCAACACCATACATTCTCAGTTGTTCATTGATCAACTGTTGAACTAAGTTCTGTTCTGACTTGCTTCCTTGAAGGAAAAAGGGATTGAGTGCCATAAATTAACCAATCATATCCAATGGTAGAGTTTCAAATTCGGTGCTCATTCTTTGTCTGATTTCTTCAAGTTCACGAACAGCATCATCATAAATTTGTCTTCCATTTAACTCAACACCACCTGGAAGTTTGACTCCTTGAAACTTAATTAAGTTTTGCCCCCATTGTTTTTTGATAAGTGCAGTTAGATATAACTTAATAAAGTAATCATTATATATTTTTGGAAAATCATTTGGATCTAAAATGCGATAACATTCTATGATTATATACTCATCAACTCTGGCATTCGTCCAATTCATATCAATATATAATCTTCCCTGTCTTTTATTGAAACGAATGGCTTTATCTGGGCTTAAAATCCAGTTGATTGTTTCAAGATAACTTTTTGTCATTGAATATTGTAAGAGTTCAATGGAAGTAAAGTTATAAACGTCATTTAAGAAAATTTGATATGCAACGTTAAACATACCAACCGATAAACTACTTGTATCTAATTTAAAGATACCATTGACTCCAATGACACTATCTGGGATTTGAAGAAAACTTCCATCCTCTTCAAATTGGAATGTGGTTGATAATCCAACAGTGGATGTGCCAGTGCTTGTAATAATGCCAACAGGATTATCAATAGATCTTCCCTGAGCTCTATCTACTTCTTCTTGAGTAATTTTGTGCTTTAGATATACTTTTTCAACACCATCAAAATGTCTTTCGTTGAAATACTGCAGAGCGTCATCTACTAGATCATCAATCTGATCATCATCGACATTAATTTCTAAAACTGGAGCGCCTAGTCTCCTTAGACAATAATCAATTAGCCCTTGTCTAGAGGATGGTTTTGCCATTATTGATACTTTTTTCTATATTTATGAAAAATCTTCAGTTTTCTTTCTCGATCTTGATGCCTTGAGTGACTCTACTTCTTGAGTCAAAGAAGATACCTTTTGAGAAAGACTAATAACTCTTGTTTCTAGTGCAATTGATTGTGTAATGGATTCATTCAATCTTTTTTGATAAACTGAAATGAAAGTATTAAAATCGATATCATCCATAATTTTCTCCAAAAAATTAGGGGAGGTTTCCCTCCCCATCAGTTATTTAGAACGTACCGCCATCTACAATTATATTTTGAAGATGTCTACCTGTGACTCCTCCAATAGTTGCATAAGAAACAACAGCTTCACCACTTCCTGCAGTATCTGTAACGTACAATCCCTTAAATTCAACATCAGCATAATATCCAGAGTCAACTGTTAATACTCCAGAAGATTCTCCAACTCTAGATGCAAGAACAATTCTATTTGCTGAGTCATCCCAATAAACTGCACCCAATCTTGCTGCAGTATCATAGTAGTGAAGAAGTAAACCAACGTCTTTGTTGACATCAGATCCTGGTGCAGATCCATCAACTTTTGCTAACTCAATTAAGTTATCTTCAACGGTTAATGTTGTAGTATTAACTTGAGTTGTAGAACCACTTACATAAAGATCTCCATTAATAGTAACAGATTGATTACTTAAAGTAATTGCAGAGTTACCTGTACTGGAACGAATATCATTTCCAGTTACCGTAACATCCCCACCTACAATCAAATCGGTAGAGAATGTCGATACTCCCGTTACATTAATACCACTATTTGCAACTACAAGTCCAGTTGCATCAGAATAAGTTAGACTTGCATCATCTACAAGAGATCCACCAGATCCAGCAAGAACAACTCTTCCTGAGGTTAAATCCTCGATAGTTGCAGATGCAAGAAGTGATTCTCCACCTACATCTAAACCACCATCAAAAGTACCAATTCCAGAGAAATTAGCATGTCTCCATTGTTTTGAAGAATTTCCACCAATATCATAAGTTGCATCCGTAGTTGGAATTAAACTTGAAGCAAATTCTCCAGCAACTACGATATCATCAGTATCACCATCACCAAGATTGATGGTTCCACCTCTAAAAGTTACGACACCAACAAATTCTGAATATCCACCAACATGAAGATTTTGTTTAACTGTTAGGTTTTTGGCGATACCCATACCGCCGTCGAGTTGAACCGAACCAGTATTCTCATCTCCTAGAGTATTATCAGTGGTATCGGTAAATGTGGTAATTCCAGTAAATGTACCGCCTGGAATTGCGTTAGTCCAACTTAAAACTCCATCAGCATTAGTAGTCAATACATGAGTATTGACTGGGGTTGATGGTAAAGTATATGTGGTAATCCCAGTATGAGTATCTGGAGTTTTAAGTCTTATACTATTTGAAACTGCTCCGTCTTTATTTACAAGGGTAAGTTGTAAAGAATTTGTAGCGTTTTCCTTTACCCAATATCTAGAGGATCCAAAAAACTTATTATTTCCGTTGGTTCCGTCTAAACCGACATAAAAGTTAAATTCATCAGTGATAAAGGCTGGTTCCCCAGTGTTCAAACCTACGGCAGAAAAAGCACTTTGCGTGCCTCTTTTAAATCTAATTGTTGGATTAGCCATGCCCTATTCCGATTTTAATTACTTTATCTTTTACTATTTATTATTTTTTAAAAATTACCACCATCAAAATCTATATTTTGTCCTCTATTAAGGTCAGTATCTAAAACATTAATGAAATCATCAGGAATTCCACCAGGAACTGCATCTTGTAAAATTTGATCTGGATCTACAAATTTAAATTTTTGATCTGTAGAGTTATATTGCAAAACATAATTATCTTGCAATCCTGTATCATCTACATCACTCAATCCAAGTAAAGATGAAACTTCAATATTCGCTGATATTTGTGATGAAATTACTTTAGATGTTTGTGAAGGCCCAACTGTAACTTTTAAAATATTTGTGGGTTGAATTTTAATGTTTGTCATTGGGTACTAACTCCTGCAGTTACTAATGCCATTCCTTCTACTATTCTAATTTTGGCATTATCAGAACCAGTTAATAAAACATCATAAACATATCTTCCTGGTTTTAATGAAGATGTCTTTCCTGAAGTGAGTCCAATCGAAACTGAACCAGTAGAACTAACAATACTTACAGTAAAACTAGTTTTTGATGAACTTGCCGGATGTTTAGCTAAAGTAGCTGTGCCAGTATATCCTGCAAGATTCAAAACGGTATTGTTTGAATCTTCTACAAAATAAGTGTTAGTAAAACTAGCACCTTGTTCAATTACAATATTGGATACTCTTGCTGGCATTACCCTAAGGGATCATTTATTATTATTTATAGTTTATCCAAAATCTTAGTCATTAGTGACTTTATTTCGGAAAGTTCTGTGTTAATATTTTCAATTTGATTTTCAACTTCTTCCATTCTATTCAATTCTTCTAGTTTTCTCTGTCGATTATAGAGATAACTCTTATATTCCTCTTTGTTGCTGTTTATAATGGCTTGACTGGACTTGTCTCTGACAAGCCCAGGATGCCCTTCAACTTTTATATAATCTGTCATATTATGCAAGTGCTAACACTCTGAGATCTTTAATCAGTGGAACATTTGCTTGGTTTGTAGTAATCATAACAATTTTAATTTGGAAAGCATCAAAATCTGGAAGATCAACAGCAGTAAAGGTATAATCATCAAAGTCTTTAAGTATTGCAGATTGTGCTGATGCGACTCCAGGATCTGTATCTGGGCGCCCACTGTTATTGAATCCCCTCCAAAGTTGATACTTGCTTGGAGAGTCCGATCTAAACACTTTATAATATACTCTAAAGTTTGATCCCGTAGGCCTAAATCCAGCAAATTGAACTTTCAATGATGTTCCTGGATTTTCCAGTCTTACAACTTTCGACAAGTAAATACAATCATGATCATCTTCCGTATCAGTCTTCACTCTATGCCCATTTAGATATAATTCGTCATCATCATTGTATGGATTATTGATCCTATTTGTAGTTGTAATTGCAAAGGCTCTATCGGTATCAATTACTGGAGAAACATCCCTATCACTACTTCTCATTTCAACCTCAATAGTTAGAGATCTTCTTCCAGGAACATCAGTCAGGAACAGATTTTCATTTGGTATTGAAGTAATTAGTCTTGGATTTGGGAAATAATTAACTTGATTTAAAGTAATCGAATCGAATCCTTGATCTATAAATGAGACTGGGCGTTGAGTTCCAACTGAAGTTCCTGTGAAAGTTCTAGCTCTCGCAGACAATCCAGTTCTAGGTGGATTAAAATATTCAATTAATGGTGTCAAGGCTTCATACTGTATATTCTTACTCGCTTGAACATTTCTTCCTCCAGCAAGTTTTGTATCTCTAATCCTCAGTTCTCCAAGAGGAGCTCCAGCAGTTCTATTAGTCTTATTTGTACCAGCGTTCCTGTTTATCTTTAAGTAATATGAATTTAGAGTAATGTCAGCCTTTTCCCTATCATCTTCACCAACATCGACGTTTGTAAAATCATGTGTAGTGTTTATTCTGAATAGACTGACTCCAGAAACTTCATATTTTCTGACTCTTGTTCCAACTCTATATGAGTTAACAGGAGTATCTAATCCAAATCCATCATTTACACCTCTTTCAGAAATAGTGATGGAATTTTGAGCAACGTTGAAACCAGTGTATTTAATAATTTCAGATCCAATTGTAAGATATCCTGGGTTAGTTGAAGATACTCCAACATTTTCAAAAGAAGTAAAGATTCCAACATTTTCAACATAGATTGGATTGAGTGACTCATCAGCTACTGCTTGAGTCAATAGACTAGATCCACCATCTGAAGCGACTCCTTTAATTTGGACTCTATTATTTCTAGCGTGCATACCATGATTACTTTGATATACCTTAAAGAATAAACCTTGTCTAATTCTTTCGGTTTCTTCATCAGGATCTGATGTCATATTATTAATAGTTCCAAATCCAACAGTAGTTCCATCAGGATTTACTACTCTCATATAATCATTTTTATTGAAGTTGCCTTGAATATCCTCAACAACCATAGCATTTACCGAAGTAATGATGCCAACAGTAAATACTACATTATCACTTACTCCAATATTTACTAAAACTTTATCACCGACATTATAAGAAGTTCCTCCAATAGAAATATTAACGTTGGAAACTGTTCCATCAGAAACAGTAATGTCTCCCCTTAATCCCTTACCAAGTTTAGATAGTGGTAATCCTCTCTGAGAATCTGGTATTGATACAAAGTTTACATTATAATAAGTAGAAACTCCAGAAGCCGGAGTTAATCCAATTCCAGTATTATTATATGTTAGTGAAGTTGTTCCAACTCCTACAGCACCACTTGTAATTACAACTTTTCCTGTTGCATTTGTGGTGTCTTGTCTGATAGTAACTCCAGAGGTTAAAATTCCAGAATTTGCAATTGGAGATTGGAATTCAAATATAGATTGTCTGGATAAGAAGAGAATTGGATTTGTTCTTAAAACTTGAAGCCCATAATTTTCATAATCAAGTTGTGAATTATAGAATTTTGCAGTTCCTGATGTTGAGAATCTGCACTTATAGAATTTAAACTTCAAATCTTCAGTGTTACTTGGAGTCCAAGTTCCACCTAATTTCGATTTAAATAGACTTATTACTAATGGTTGTTTTGAGGCTTTTACTCGGTTAACTCCTGTAGTGGTTAAATCATCTTGATTATTTTGGGAAACAAAGACTTCATAAGAATCATCTGAGGTAATAACAACCAAAGCATACTGAGTTCCTGAACCTTCCAAGTAAACTGGAGACTCAAATCTGAACGTTGTTGCAACAGTTCCATTACTTGATACACTTACTTGACTTGGAATTTTTGTAACTTCTGACAATGGAACTACAGTTTTTGTTGGAATTCCATTTTGAACTGTTCTGATTTGAACAGTTACTGGTGTCAATGCATCATCATCTTCATCATCATCA
>Ga0169931_10002481_pt1 | contig 30056 bp, 33 predicted proteins | sample Kivu_15m_20L_FD_129675 | JGI IMG/M metagenome (GOLD analysis project Ga0169931, IMG submission 129675) | Freshwater microbial communities from Lake Kivu, Western Province, Rwanda to study Microbial Dark Matter (Phase II) - Kivu_15m_20L... | ecosystem: Environmental > Aquatic > Freshwater > Lake...
ACCTCAGGACGCACCTCGAGGCGAATCCGGCCTGGTCCAACGACCATCGCAATAAGATCTATCGAGGTGCCAAACTCCTCATATTCAATCGCCACCGCACCATTGCCGGTGGGGACAATATAAGGCACTTTCCCCCCCACGATGAACCTGCTTGCGCGGCCGTGCGTCGTGACGAGTGTCGGCTCCGCTAGGATTTTTACAAGATCATTTCGCCGTAGGGCGCGAATAAGCGATTCCAAGTTGTAGCTACCGAGATCGGTCGAAAACCGCGCGTTCGCCTGGAGTGCAACTGGTGTAATGGCCGGAAACCCGGAAGCAGGCGGATCGATCAAACCCCCAGTACCGAGAACAATTCCGTTCGTATTCAGCGGGTTCGAGAACGCCCAGTCAATCCCAAGCTCACGAAATTTGGTTCGTGAAACTTCCATGATCTTCGTGTGCAGCATGATTTGCTGGACACCGACGACCCGAACATTGGTCACGACCTCGGTGTAAAACTGCTCGACGATGTTGACCGCCGAATCAACATCGTCAACGTTGTTCACCGTCCCCGACAGCACAGCTCCGGTACCCTTCGAAAGAGGAGTCACCTTCAAACTGCTGCCTGGGAACTGACTTGCGAGGATTGCCTCAACCTCCCTCGCATCCGCGGAGATGATAATTTCCAGGGTGTAGCTTTGATCGTCCCCATCCCACAAATGCACTTGGGTCATCCCCGGCTCATTCGCGGAGATCAAAACCTGATTGGCCGATACAGGAGTCGCGGCTAGCACATTATCATCGCGAACGTGATATTTTATGATCGGTCGATCAAGGGTGAGGATGCGAGTGCTACGCACAATCATTTGCAAGGAGTCCAGTCCTCGCTTCAGATGATGATTGACGACCGAAGCAGGGATGCTCGAACTCTGGGCGAACGCACTCGAGTGGACGGATGCACACAACATGCTCAAAATCAAAGCAAGCGAAGCTTTGAGGCGATTATTGCGTGATACCATGATTGCTACTGCGTCCTTTGCTAACCGACATTCCGTTGATCGATCCGCTCTGTGGGCATGGGCCGAGAGCTGTCGTAGACCCTGCCGTCAATGCCCAATACCGAAACGGCTCTATAATCCCTCCTTCAATTCCTTCGGTAGTTGCACGCGTCGAATTCTCTGAAACAGCAGAGTTACCAAAAAAATCGGTATTTTCGGCATTCCGTGACAACCTAAACGTCAAGGATTCGTTCCCGGGCTCACCGGTTTCGGTCCCTGAGCCGCTCCTAGGGTTGAATCTTCTTGACTTTTGTCTGAAACCACCCAGGGAATAGGGTTTCCCTCACCCCATCGGTAAATCGTCACCTTACCATCGGACCCAATCTTCGTCATTTCGTGAATAATCGCTGCCGGTTCTATATTCGGCCCTGATGGGACAGAGGGTTGAGTCGCAGGCGGGGAAGTTGCAAGATTTGCAGTATCTGGGGGGGTCAGTTTCTTCTCTTTTGACTCTTGCTGTCCTTTTAACCACTTGAGGAACGCCTTCCCTGCAGGATTGGGGGCATTTTCCATGTCTGCGGAAGCTCCATCGTCCGGCCTTCCGACATTCAAACGGAGCGAGCCTATTTCGTTTGCCCATGTCCAGGCTTCCGAATCTTCCTTGTGTATCAAGAGCGAGATGGTTTTGGGGGTCGAGCTGGGGCTGACATCCGCAGATGGATCGGGGCGCGATGTTTTCCCATCGATCGCCCACACTCGAATTCCCTCAAGGACGATCTGCGTCGATGGCTCTTCAATGAAATCACTCTTTTTGAAGAATCCCACAACATCAACTCTGTCACCGGGGGAGAGGAGCGCCGCCACGCTGCTCGCCCCTTCCGGGCTGAATGCAACCACGGTCGACCCTTTAGGAATCTTGGTCGTGACGTCAGCGCGTTCGTCCATCAATTTCCGAGCGACGATCGGTTCTCCCTCGAAGATTCGCTGCGAGGCGAATTTTCCTTGAAGTGTCTCCCAATCGACGAAAATGTCTTCGGGAACGCGATCAGCGGGCCATCGCTCGAGCTTGAGAGCCTCGGGAGTGAGCTCCTCGGCGGGGTTGATCGTGCGACCAGCCACATAGATTTCAACAAGCTCCTCGACCTGCGACTGCGCCTTCATCATCTTCGAGAAGCCGACTGCAGCGATCGTACCGAAGACGAGGGCGATAGCGAGCGGAATAGTCTTACTGGAGATCATGGAATGTGCTTTGAGCAGAGCGAATGGTCAAAACTTCGTCACGTGCCGCAGAAAAAGCCTGCGCCGAAGTCTGATTGGCTATCCGACCAGTAAAAATCGAGGTTTTTACTCGGCACTGATAAGAACGCTATGATCGCTAAATTGCTGCAACCCTGAGCATACTCCAAGAAAAACGCATCGAGCTTTTCGAGCCTATCCGAAAAGGGGTCGGCTCCTCTCCGGCACGGCCCAAAAACTAATGAAATCGACTTATCTCCAAAGGGTCAGACCCCTTTTCGGATAGGCTCTTAGATCAACATCCCGGCAAAGGCAAAGTAGAGAATCGACCCGATGGCCATCGGTATCCCATACGGAAGCAGCTGCATGGATGGCTTTCGCTGTCGAGCAATTGCTGCCAGCTTTTCCGGTTGCCGAATCGAGAGCCATTCACGGAGGATTTGACGCCCAATCTGCCAGTGATGAGCATACCTTCCTGAGTGGACAATCATCCCCAGTGCGATCACTCCACCGATAATCGTTGTCCAAACAAACGCCCACCATGTTGCCGAAACGCCTAGCCACGCTCCAACACCGGCAAGCAACTTAACATCTCCGCCTCCCATTCCTCCCACAGCACGGAGAAACACGAGAAGCGACAAACCGACAGTTGTTCCTAGTAAGCTCGCCCCGAAGCCCGAAACCCCTCCATAAATGAACCCATGAAGCCATCCACTGAGGATGAATGGAAGCGTCAGCCAGTTCGGCACTTTAAGTATCCGCCCATCGATTACCGCTGCGACGACGAGCACAATACTAACCAGCCAAACCGGCCAGAACTCCAGAATTTCCGTAGCGTCAAATCGCATCATCTTCGGCTCCAAAGTCATTGCATTCGAGTCAATCACCGACTCACAGAGGCCCAGCTAAACATGGCAACAAGAATTGATGTCATGCAACAGACCAAGTGGACAAGGTTTTCACCTGCGCCAGCAGGCAATAGCGGGAAACTCATGGTTCGGGTACTCCTCAAGCGTGTACGCTTGAACGCAACATTTTTAGATCAGTAAAAGTGCAGAGAAACTTGTGCGGCAGATCACAGCCATTCAGTTCCCCAAGGTCGTACTGATTCTCTGAAACTGGGTGTTTGCTCTTGTTCCAATTGCTTGAATCGAGGCTATGCAGACGACGACGATGAGCGCTAACATCACTGCGTACTCAACCGCGGTCGGTCCATCTTCATCAGTAAGCAATTGGATAAGTTTCGCGAAGTATCGGTTCATCTTCATCTCCTATAAATCTTTCTTGGAGTGATGTCTCTCCGCTTACCAAATCGGAAACCGGGGCGACGCGCAAAGGAGCCTCAGAGAAGCTTTTGCGATTGCCGCTCCAGCTTTCGCAGGACTGCCGTATCGAACAGCAGCCTTGACGAAAATATCGAAATTACCTGTCACATGAGGTAACCACTATGGACTTGCATCCACGGGGTGCGGAGTCGGACAGTTGCGTTTACCCCGGGGGTGCATAGCAAGCAGACAGCGACTTAGTTGCCTAAGGATGTCGAGATTCGCTGAAACTGAGTGTTCGCGCTGGTCCCGATCGTTCCGATCGCGCCCAAGCAGACGACAACAATCAGCGCAAGCATCACGGCGTATTCCACAGCGGTCGGACCATCTTCTTCCTTGATGAAATTGACGAAATTCTTGATGAACTTTCTCATGGTTTTCTCTCCAGCAGTTTGGCGCCTTAGGAGCGAAACGCTCTTCATTTCAAGCTCCATCGGCAAGTAACTCTCGTTTCGCGGAAGAGCCATACGACAGCTTTCCGACGCTACAGGAAAACTAGGTTATCTCTCGGTAGAGTCAAAAATTGTCCTTTGCATAGCTCTTGATCTTTTCCGTAGTTTCTCCGGTTCGCACAGTTATCCGGGTGTTGCGGGTTGTGACGGCGTGCAATGGCCGTCGAGGGGGCTCTCGCGAGCGGCATGACGCGGATTTTTCGTCCTGCTTGACCGCTGTGCAGAAGATCAAATGACGGTATCTTTAGAAGACAGTGGTTCTTCCCAACCCCTCGAAACGTTGTGAGCTGGAATTGACCAGATTCAGTGGGGGGGATGTCCATCTCCCTAACAATCGCGAGGATTTCATGAGGCTCCGACAAGTCTGTTGTTTGACTTTTGTGCTGGCTGGGACAGCGATCTTTTTGCACCGCGGCGCGGCTCAAGATGCCGCCCCTGTTCCGGACGCTCAGGCTCCTACCGAAGAGTCCTCGCAGGGTGGCGAGGGTGCCGCGGAAATAGAGAAGCCGACAAGCCTAGCGAGCTATTACATCGGTCTGATGATCGGTCAGCAGATGAAGTCTCAAGGGCTTACGCTCAAGGAGATTGACCTCAAGTCCTTCACGATGGCCCTCTCCGATGAGCTGTCCGGACGGAAGCCACGACTGGACGGTGGAGAGATTGACAAGGCTGTGGAAGAGGTGCGGACGTTAATGCAGTCTAAGGCAGAGGAAATGCAAAAAGCGGCAATGACCGCGGCGGCGGCAAGCAAGGAAAAAGCTGAAACTTTCCTCGCGGCAAATGCGAAAGCTGAGGGAGTCAAGGCCCTGCCGAGCGGTCTGCAGTACAAGGTGCTCAAGCAAGGGTCGGGACCTTCGCCGAAGACGACCGACACTGTCCGTGTCCACTACACGGGGAAATTGCTCAGTGGGGAGGTTTTTGACAGCTCGGTCCAGAGTGGCCAACCGGCGGAATTTCAAGTTGCAGGGCTGATTCCTGGTTGGCAACAGGCTCTTCCGCTGATGAAAGTTGGAGATAAATGGACGCTCTATGTTCCGCCGGATTTGGCGTACGGTCTGCGTGGGAGTCCCCCTGTCATCGGACCCAACGAGCTGCTCGTTTTTGAGATGGAGCTGCTGGAAATCGTCAAGTAATCATGGCTTGCTCGGAGCCTCTCCGAAAAGGGGTCTGACCCTTTGGAGACAAGTCAAATCCATTGGTTTTTTGGGCCTTGCCGGAGAGGGTCAGACCCCTTTTCGGAAAGGCTCTGAGCCATTCTCCCTTCAACATGTAGGTGACTTCGCGATGCGCGAGAATTCTATGCTCAAGACTTTTTTGCAACTCCTGTACGTTCTGCCCATCGGCGCTTTTGCAATTGTCGGCGCAGCCGAAGCTCGCGATCCGGGATCATCGACCGTAAATCTCGCGGAGCCTCCCGGTGAACTCGTTACCGACCCGCTTCCGATCGCCGTCGAAGTCGCCTATCCAAACCTTCGCATCAACCGCCCGGTCGTCATGACCGGTGCGGGAGATGGCTCAGGGAGATTTTTTATCGCATCGCAAACCGGTCAGATCTACGTGATCAAACAGGTTGATCGTGAAGTCGAAGAGCCGCAGTTATTCATCGATTTATCTTCGCTCGTCGAATATAAAGATCGCGAGAATGAGGAGGGATTGCTGGGGCTCGCCTTTCATCCGAAGTTTGCCAGCAATGGACAATTTTATGTCTACTACACGACAAAGAAGCGTCCCCACGTCTCGTACATTTCAGAATTTCGTACGTTTCAGGACCAGCCCGAGATCGGAGATCCTCAGTCGGAGCGGGTCCTGATGGAAATTCAGCAGCCGTATTGGAACCATAACGGCGGAACCCTGCTGTTTGGACCAGACGGTTACTTGTACATCGGGCTTGGAGATGGCGGTAAAGCAAATGATCCACTCGCATCCGGCCAGGATTTAAGCAAGTTGCTGGGGTCGATTCTTCGTATTGATGTCGACCGCAAGAGCGGTGGTTTTCAGTATGCCATTCCTCCCGATAATCCATTCGCGGATCGCGCAGGAGTGTGGCCTGAGATTTTTGCCTATGGTCTCCGCAATGTCTGGCGGATGAGTTTTGATCCCGAGACAGGAAAACTGTGGGGCGCAGACGTCGGTCAGAATGATTGGGAGGAGATCAATTTGATCGTGGCAGGTGGAAATTACGGATGGAGCCTTCGTGAAGGAGGGAACCCTTTCACCTTGAATGGGAATGGCTCCGGTCCACGGGCCGAATTCGTTGATCCGATCGTCGAGTATCCGCATACCGACGCTTGGGGTAAATCCATTACCGGAGGGGCTGTCTATCGCGGGCAGCAAACTCCTGAGCTCCGCGGTTACTACCTCTATGGCGATTATGTGAGCGGATTTCTGTGGGCGCTGAAATATGACGAGCAGAGCGGGAAAGTGCTTGAGAACCGCCCGATCCACTGGCAGAATCTGCCAGTCTTTACTTTTGGACAGACCGATGATGGGGAAGTCTTGATGAGCACGATGACTTCCGGGGGAAGGATCTATAAATTCGTCAAGAAGTAATAGCGGCAACTCGTTGCGGCACCAGCGGAAGCCAAATAGTGAACTGCGTTCCGCGGCCAACAGTACTTTCGACACGAACTCGCCCGTGATGTGCCTCGATGATCTCTCGACAAACGGCGAGGCCAAGTCCCGTTCCTCCTTTGCCTGTGGCATCCGGACCGCTTTTGCTGCTGAAATACGGATCGAAGATCCGCGGAAGGATTTCTGCGGGTATCCCCAAACCGGTGTCGCGAACCGAGAGGATGGCGTGGTTTGTGTCGGTATCTTCAACGAGCTTGATGAAAATCGTTCCGCCGTCGGGCATCGCTTGACGGGAATTGACCAGCAAATTGATCAGCACTCGGTGAATGTCGTTCCCATTGACAAGTGCCAGCCGGCAGGGGTGGTATTCCCGCTGGACCAAGATGCGATACTTACGCATCTCCCGCTCCAGAAGAATCAGCGCGTCGTCAATGATCTCCGCAAGCGCAGCCGGGGTGATCTCTCCGCATCGATTCCTGGCCTGAGCAAGGATCGTATTTGAGATCTTGGTCGCCCGCTGTGTCGCTTCAAGAATTTTCCCGAGCGCCTTGTCGCGAGCACTTTCGTCCCGGGTTCGCAGCCCTAATTTTGCGTAGTTCAAGATCGTGGTGAGAATATTGTTAAACTCATGAGTCGCGGTCGCTGTCAATTCCCCGAGCGATGCTAGTGCCTGGCTGCGGCGAAGTTGGGTCCGCACAAGCTCTAGCTCTTTCCTAGTTTCCGCAAATTCGCGCGACTCACTCATGGATCCTCGCCTTGTTTTTCTCCCTCTGGTCTCTTTGGCGCACCCCAACAGCGCCTCCGACCCCCGAGGAGACTATCGACGAACGGGAAGGAAGGTCTGTAGAGAAGATCGGAACAATCGCTACGGTTTGTCGCTCCGGTCCAAAACGCCCGACTGTCTTGCGTTCTGAAACGGTAAACTGCTAATCAGGCGAGGAGCGGGCGAGGTTGGTTGCACAGGATGGAGAGAGGAACCGAAGATGAGCGAGTACAGCACTGGAACTCGGAGACAACGAATGGAGGAACTCCTTGCCGAGGCGGCTGGTCTTGGGTTTTGCATTCGTCGCGAGTGGCTTGGGGGTGAGATCGGCGGAGCTTGTGAAATTGCGGGAAGAAAGTGGATATTTATCGATCAATCCCTTGCCATCGATGAGCAGATCGAACAGCTTCAATCAGCTCTTTCTGAATCGATAACGACGAAGGGGATCCGATCTCGTTGATGGAAATATCGATCGACGGTGTTCAGTTCCGCAGCTCAAGAGGGGGGCAATCATGTTTCAGGGAACATCGGACGTACAGCCTGTGGCCTTCGTTACGGGGAGCGCGGGACGGCGCGTCGGTCGAGTAATCGCCGATCGATTTGCTGCCCTTGGGTATGCGATTGCGATCCATGGACGCAGCGAGGGTGCAGAGTCGCAGGAGTACATCGATCAACTGAGAAGGCAAAATGTTTCGTACTGTGCCGTCTATGGAGAGCTGGAGGACGCGGATCGATGTGAAGCGATGGTCCGGGAGGTCCACGACCATTTTGGACGCATTGACATCCTGGTGAACTCGGCGGCGATTTGGTACCCAACTTCCCTTGAGAAGATAACCAGTCAAGAACTTGCCCACTACTTTGCGGTCAACGCAACGGCAAGCTTTCTACTTTCCCGAAGCGTGGGGCTGCTGATGGTCCAGCAGGAAACTGGAGGGGCAATAATCAATGTGAGCGACTGGGCGCTTTGTCGACCCTATGTGAACCATGCCGCCTACTTTCCGAGCAAGGGTGCCGTAGAAGCAATGACTCGATCGATGGCAATCGAGCTTGGTTCAAGAAATACACGCGTACGGGTTAACTGTGTTGCCCCTGGACCTGTGCTGTTCGCACCAGGGTTATCGGAAGAAGAAAAGCGTGCGGTCGCCCAGTCGACATTGCTCAAGCGGACGGGTACGCCGGAGCATATCGCCCATGCCGTTCATTTTCTCGCTGAAAATGATTTCGTGACGGGCGTAATCCTCCCTGTTGATGGAGGGAAAACGATCTACTGCAACGACAACCTTCAAACCGGTTTTGGAACAGGCTAGGTTCCAGCCGCAAAGCCCGCTCCATTTCGACACTAGCGGCTCGGCATCTTGCGAGGAAAGGGGGGATGCTGTGCGGCGGGAGGCTCGATTCCTGTTTCTTCTCGATACTGCAACCGCTCTCTCCGCGTAGCATAGAACCGTAGCCAATTCTCGATATCGTCTTCCTCCAAACAACGCCAGTGAAGGAAATTACGCGGAAGGTCAACCTTCTTTTCCCAGGCCGGAAGAATGTCTCGGTAGATGATGCGGTAGAGCTGGGCATCATCAAGATGCTCGGTGCATTCGAGCACAATTCGCTGCGAATAAAGCTGCTGGATCGTATTCCAGAGGATTTCGTGGAGACGATCCGCAGAGACCTCATCCGGATGTGGCAGGACGAGTTCGGGATTGAACCACTTGCTGATCGGCATTGCCGGAGCACGTTCCCAAGCGAGCATCGAGGCAAGATACTCATTCTCGACGCTCAGCGGCATCCGGCGATCTCGATCGATCGATAAAGAGTCGTCAATGTAAGGCTCAAGCTCGTCTCTCAGCTGTGCATTGAGCAAAAGCAGCTCGACTTCGTCCAACATCGGGCGGCCAGAATCTGACATAGCGACAGGTTCTCAACGACAGACCAAAGAAAAGAAGCACCAACCGCGGAGATCAATAACCTCCCCACACCCCTCTGAATTTATCAGCCTGTTGATTTTGCTCAACGCTTTGATCACTAAAAATAGTGTCGAACCGAGGAATTTCGCGATGAGCCTTCGGAGGAATCGTTACCAGCCGTAAGTTTTCCCACCTTTGCTCGCTGTTTTCGTTTCAAGGAGGCGCTGATAGAGGGCGAGGTGGTTTTCGACCATCGCAGGCACCGTGAAGGACGACCGGATCGTTTCATGGCCTGCGCGAGCGATCTCCAGTGCCATCTCGGGGTGTTCCCACAAATGCTGCGTCTGGCGCGCAAAGTCCGCCGCATCTCCTAATTTAACGAGTATTCCGGTCACATCATGAGCGACTAAATCCCGATTGCCTGGGATATCGGTGACGACACAGGGAACGGCCGCCTGCATTGCTTCCATCAGCGCATTGCTCTGGCCTTCATACCCACTGGCGACCCAGAAGGCCTGGAGATGGGGAAGAAGATCGGATACATCTTCACGCGCGCCGCCGAACTGGACCCTTCGGGGATTGGAAACGGAGTCTCGAAATCGCAGCAATTCCGCTCTTTGCGGTCCATCTCCGACAATAAACAGAGTCGTATCATCACCACGGAGATTGTTGAGCATATCGGCCGCCCAGATGAGATCGCGATATCGCTTTTGCGGCCACAACCGTCCTACCGCCCCGATCCACTTGCGACCGGGATGAAGCCCGAATTGCATGGCGACTTGTTCACGCGTTTTCATTGCCGCGGCTCGTGGTGGAAGACCGTTGGGGATCACATGGAACAGGTCTCTCGCGATCCCGCGACTGGCGTAATAATCCACCACACCCGCACTATTGGTCGTCATCGCATCGCTGCATCTCGCCAAGTAGCGGTCAACAAGGAGATGTCGCCAAGTCTTCCATAGATCAACGCATCGTTCCGAACCGATAATGACGGGAACTCCGATTCGCATCGCCGCGTATCGCCCGTAACTATTGGCGGCAAACAGAAACGTATGAACGACATTTGGCTGTAATTCTCTGAGGACGCGTTTTAATCTCCAGAAGGCAGTGGGATCGAATTTGCCCCGTTTACCGATCAACGTGTACGGTACTTGACATTCCTTGAGTGTCGTAAGACGTGGACCACCGCGCGTCAAAAGGACCACATGTACAGAGATCTTTCGCTCGACAAGACCCGCGGCCAAGAGAGCGACTTGCTGCTCGGCCCCGCCACGGTCCATCGTCGGAATCACCAGTGCGATTCGTAGATTCATCCCTGATCTTGCCTCACCAGTCGCGGAGGCACCGACCGAGAATCCTCGATCAGTCGACGGAAAAGAGCACCCATTTGTTCGATGCTTCGCAGTCGGGATGCATCGCGCTGCAGGAGAGTGCGGAGCTCGAGGGCATGGGAGTGCATTCCTGCGCAGTCCGCCAGCATCGCCTTGAGGCGTGTTTGGAAGGCGTTCGAGTCCTGCGGCGGAAACATCTCCGGACAGCAATTCGTGAGCCTGTGAAAAAGATTTCTCGTCACCACTGTGTCGACCACCAAAACTGGTGTCCCAGTGCTTAGGGCAAGCGGCAATCGATGCTCGAGGCCATCATCGTCACTGGCCAGAACAAACAAATCAGCCGCTTGGTAAATCTCCTCATCGTGTCCGAAGGAACCAGGCATTGCCACATTGTGCCGAATCCCTAGGTCCTGACAAAGCCGATGCAACGACTCCCGTCCGGAACCATCCCCAAAAAGCCATAATCGGAGATCGGAACGCTGTTGCATCAAAGGAGCGATGGCATTGACCGCCCAGTGTAGTGGCGAATGAGACTCCATCTTGCCCCAAAGGAGGATCACGCGCGCATCGGCAGGAACAAAAAGATCATGATTCGTCGCGGCAAGAGCCTCCCTCGCGACACGAATTGCAGCAGCGTCACGACGAATCGGTGGAGGGACACCATCCTCGATTTGAGCAATCTTCTCTACGGATGAGCCGCGGGCTACAAGTTCGCGTTTGATCGCTGCAGAGGGCGCAATCAGGGCACGGGCCGAGAGGCTCTGCCGAAAATATCTCGTATTCGCACGAGACCGTTCCGCCCAGTACAGATCACCTTCTTTTCCGCCACCCCTGCAGCGAACTACCGTCGGGCGATGTGCGGCATCTCCACAGAGCACTGATAGGGCACCCTCGGCACGCATCGAGTCCGCATAGATCAGATCAAACGCAGGCGCATGTTTGCGGAGCCACCGCTCGATCGAACGACAATATGCAATCAACGACCATTCTCCTCGGGCCGCAAGCACGGGGCGGTGGATCTCGTACTCGTGATAGGTCAACTCAATGGGCCACTCACGTGCGAGTCGCGGCGTGAGCACAGTAGGGGAAAAACCAGCGCGGCTGAGGCCCGCAAGAAACGAATCCAAACGACCGATAGAATCATCCGCCAGAGGCCAAAAACGCGGTGTCACGACAAGGAGGCGATAAAGTGGCGAAGTCTCCTGCCGGCAAGCAGAGGACACATTACCGGTCATGTGAGGCTATCGGGGTTTCATTGATGAATTGATGATGCTGCCTCAAATCTTCTTCCTCCATGACCGCAAGAAAAGGGAGGTTTCGATACAGATCCTGATAGTCTAAGCCGTAACCGACAACAAATTCATCGGGAATTTGAAAAGCGACGAAGTCTGGCCGGATTTGGACGTCGGCCGGACGCTGCTTGTGAAGGAGCACCGCCGTTCGCACAGAACGAGGCCCGAGCTGATGGACTCGAGTCACAATTTCCTGGAGGGTCTTGCCGGTGTCAAAGATATCGTCAACCAATAACACATCCCGATCGCGGATATCGATAATCATCTGCGTATCGACCTCAAGCAATCCACTGGTCGTCCCACCTCGATAGCTGCTCGCTCGAATGACACCAACTCGCAATGGCATCTGAAGCCGTCGAATGAGATCTGCAAGAAGCACCAGAGCGCCGGTCATCACAGCGATCACAGTGAGCGGGCGGCAATCGTATTGTTTTTCGATCGACGCCGCGAGCCTTGCGACACCATCGCGAAGCTGTGTTTCGGTAAGAATCGTTCTCATGTCCCCTCATGGGGTGTTAGGTTTACACTCTTTTGTAACGTCCTGAGCCGGTCCAATTGTCGCGCCGCCGAACCCGAGTCTATCGTCTCGGCCGCCAGCTGTACTCCCTCATGCAAGTCCTGGACGCGGTGTACCAGAAGAAACGCTGCGGCGGCATTTGCGAGAACAATATCGCGACAGGGCCCTAAATCCCCGCGAAGGAGATCGCGAATGATCGCCGCGCTCTGCGGTGGTCCCGCAGCTTGAATTGCTGGAAGCGATACAGGAGAAAGCCCAAACATCTCTGGACTCCATCGATGGACGGCGATTCCCCCTCCCACCGTGACTTCATGGACTTCCGTGATGCCATCAAGGGTGACTTCATCCTGGCCATCCAAACCGCGAACAATAAACGCTCGCTCGGTACCGAGCTCGGCAAGCGCGGCAGCGAGGATTGGCTGTTTTTCTCCCAAAGGGGTACCCAACAACTGATGTGTTGCTCCGGCAGGATTACATAGCGGGCCGAGCAAATTAAAGATTGTTGGAGTCGCGATCGATCGACGCAGCTGAGCAACATGACGCATTGCCGGATGCAGACGCGGTGCGTAACAGAAACAGAGTCCAATCTCGGCTAAGCTCCGCTCAACGATTGCCCGCTCCGCTTCGATCTCCACCCCCAGCTCCGCCAAGACATCGGCCGAACCGCTGCGACTGGTCGCTCGCCGGTTTCCATGCTTGGCCACCGGAATCCCCGCTGCCGAAACAACGATCGCCGTCGCCGTACTGATATTGAAAGTTCCGGTCTTGCTGCCACCAGTACCACAAGTGTCGAGCAGGATATCGCGACGATGCTCCGGTAAAACCGAATCAACCCGAGGATTTCTAATCGGAATCATCCGGCCGCGGAGGGCACGAGCAGCCCCGACCAATTCGCCGGCGCTCTCACCTTTGCGAGAAAGCGCGATCAACCACCGCTGGACCTCTTGATCTCCTTCGCGCGTCGCTGCTCCAACAGCACCTTCAGATGGTTCTCGATCGGCAGCAGATTGATCGAGCAATGCTTCCACCAAAGCGGACATTTGGTCGGCAGAAAGTTCATCCCCTGCTTCAGCGATGCTCGCCGCCCTTCGAAAGTCCATCATTCGCCGTCAGAACCCGCAAAAAAGTCATACGGAGGCCCGGGGAGCCACAATTCACTAGAATGCCGCAGGGAAAAATCCCCCCTCCCCCGAGCACCCCTTTCGATCGTACAATACTCGTCTATGGCGAGGAAGATAATAATCGACTGCGACCCCGGGATCGATGATGCAATGGCAATTTGCCTTGCTCTTTTCGATCCGCGTGTCGAAGTGTTAGCGTTAACGGCCACCGCAGGTCGGATCGACGCCGAGCAAGCGACCACAAATGTTCAGGGGATTCTGAACCGCCTGGACCCGCCGAAGTATCCTCGAGTGGGCGCTGCCCAACCGCGGGAAAATGCCCCTGTTGAAGAGGATCTCTCGCTCCATGGGCCGGATGGACTGGCGAGTTGTCAATTTGCACCCTCCGATCGTCAACATCGTCCCAGTAGCGATAAGGTAATCACGGAGATTCTTCGCCAATTTCCTGGCCAGGTCACGTTGGTTTGCCTGGGACCACTGACCAATATCGCCAAAGCCTTCCAGCGTGATCCCGGCCTTGAAGAGATTGTCGATCGAGTGATTATCAGTGGTGGTTCGGTAGCTTGGGGCGGAAACATCACCCCCTCTGCCGAATGGAATATGTTTTTTGACCCCGATGCGGCTCGAGCTGTGTTTCATTCCGCAACGACGAAAAGCTTAATCCCTCTCGATATTACCGAAAACATTCTTTTCGGTTTGGAGTTAATCGAGCAACTCCCCATGCGCGATTCACGGGCGGGTCAATTACTGCATCATTGCGTTTCTTTTGCTTTTCGCGCTTACCATCAGCGCATGGGCAGAGAACTGATCCCTTTTCAAGATGCGGTCGCGATGATTGCGGCCATCGAACCCGAATTGTTTCGCTGGACGGGAATGGCCGGAGATGTCGAGACGCAAGGTTCAATCGCTCGTGGGTCGACCGTCTTCGATCGTCGCCAGCGGCGCGGATGGCAATTCAATATGGAGGTTGCGGTTGAGTTCGAACGAACCGAGATCATCGCCCAAATCGTCCGCGGATTACGCTATGCCGGTCAATGCACGGCATAAACGCTGGCTCTGCCCTCCGCACGTTTTTACCACGACCACTCCTTCTTCGCTTGGTTCTTCTCGGCTGCACCCTCCGAGTACGGATTCGTTTTCACAGCATTCTCAAAACCAAACGAACCTGATCCCAGATTCTTCGGCAACTCTTTCCAGCCAGGTGCGCGCCCGCCATGAGATTGTTCCTTTGGCTCCGAAGTCAAAGAATTCGCGGCCCCTTCATGCGGATCGCTACTGGGTGATAACGACGGAAGATTCAACGATCGTAGCAAATCATCAAGGCGATCGACCGCGTTGTCCGCAGACTCCTCTTCGGACGAATCGGACTGGATCATCGCACTGACGATCTCCAGCTTATCATTCTCTTGAATCGCGTCCCGCTCGACAAACTGTGCTGCGAGATCCTCAAAAAGCTGGGGGGGAGCCAAAATGGTGATTGCGAAAATCAGGAGCGCGAGATAGAGAGCTGTGCATAATGCTGCCGATAGGGACTGGACGAGATACGCTAGCAGTGCGCGAAACATGCCCGTATTGAGGAGAATCGCCATCGTAGTGACCGTTCCAATGAGCCCGAGGATCGCGGTAGCTACCGTACTTCCGTCGCCGATGAAAAGATGTCCGGAAACAGAAAAACAGCCCCCGACGATCAAAGAGAGCAGTAGAACTAGTCCGCAATAGCAAAACCCACGCTGCTGGATTCCGCAAATCGCTATCGACATGCGGAGGCAAACGATTTGAATCGTCGTCAAAATCGGTACAGAAAGAAGAATCACCCCAAGTGCCCCATAAACGAGGTATTGGGGGAGTGAGTTCAAGTCGAAGTTCGGGTCCATGGAGCTGATTTCTTCGTTTGAGAGCCTTTCCGAAAAGGAGTCTAACCCCTGTGAAGAGGGTCAGACCCTTTTTCGCAGAGGCTCTGAGTGAATCCTAGCTCACGTTGCCTTGCATCGACGAAAAATCAGGAGCGAGCAATGGGCGCGCCTGAAAGAGTCCTTCCAGCAAATCCGACTCCCTTCCAGCTCGCGAAGGAATCGAAAGGCAGTGGGCTCGCGATCCTGCTTTCAGCTGTCCGAATGACTCCTGTCCCAATGCCCGCGCGGCACGCCATGTGATCATTTCCAGAATCAGGCGTGGATCAAGGTCCGGCCGCATACGGCAAAGATACTGTGCCTCTGACCAAATATTCAAATCGGGGTTACTCGCTCGAGAGTCGGTACCTAGGGCTACGTTCACCCCCATCGCAAGTAATTCGGCGATGGGATGACGCGGATGGTCGAAATAGGCATGGGTTCGAGGGCAGTAGATGACCGAAAGGTGTTTATGCTGAGCCAAAAACTGACACTCGACCGCGTTCAAATAGTTACCGTGGATGACCAGACCGCGGGGAGCATTACTGAGGATTCGTAAGAATTCGAGAATTCGATCGGGCGCCGGAAATAATCCGTCCTGCCACAACCCGAGAGATTCCAGAAAAATGCGGAATGGCCCGGACGCGGACTGGAGCAACTCGAGCTCTTCGGCGCTTTCCGCCAGATGCATCGCCACCGGTGCCTTCATGCCAACCGCTCGCTCGACACCCCACCGCGCCAAATCGGGTGTCGTCGAATACGGAGCATGCGGACTGATTGCCGGACAAACCCAGGGCAAACGCTGTATAGACTCCGCGAGTTCCTCCGCTTGGAAGCGGATTTGTTCCTGGCGTCCAGCCGTAAATCCAACAAGTTCGGAAAACACCACAAGCATCGGGTCGTCCGGACGGTGGGCTGGACATGTCCACGGTAACGATGCGATCTCGCCAATCAAGACAACTCCAGCGTCCCTCGATTCCTGGATCCCTTGATCGATTGCCCGTGCGATTTGAGCTGGATTCCGCGGATGAGCCTGCCGGTACTGGAAAACCGCCTTGATCCAATCTGGAAAACGCATTCCTGGATAACCCAGCGGCTGTGAAAGCGGCGTAAACTCCAGATGCGTATGAGGATTAACCAGCCCCGGAATGACTGCGACGTCTCCCAAGTCGGTTGCCTTTCCCGTCGGGGTTCGAGGACGGATTTCGCAAATTCGTCCCCCGATCACCTCCAGTTCTGCATTGAAAACGGAGGGACTGGACACTGGAACAACCCACCGCGCACGATAGATACCGTCAGCACGAAAGACAGTGCCATCATCTGCCACGAGGGGGGCGTTGGGAAACAATGTCAAAACTCCACCGGCTCACACGCCGCTTTTTCAACCGATCTCCCGAGATCGTTGCTGAAGCACTGCTGGGAAAGTCCATTCTACGCACTACTGCAGATGGTATCGTCGGAGGCATGATCGTCGAAACGGAGGCTTATCTGGCCAAAAACGATCCAGTCTCCCACAGCCATCGCGGGGTCCGGCCACGAAACCGGTCCATGTTTGCAGCACCGGGCACATTGTACGTCTACTCGATACATGCCAAATATTGTATGAACGCTGCGACCGAAGGAGAGGGGATCGGTAGCGCAGTCTTGATTCGCGCTCTTGAGCCTCTCTGGGGGATTCCGCTGATGGAACGTTCGCGGGGCACCGATCAATTACGATTTCTTTGCCGTGGGCCAGCGCGACTCTGCCAAGCACTACAGATCACAACCACGGATGATGGGCTGGACCTCTGTGCGAGCGACTCGATTTGGTTCGCACATCCACAACGTCCGCATTCCAACCACTTTGTCGGCCGCAGCATGCGGATTGGAGTGAAAGAAGACAACCCATTGATGCTGCGTTTTTTTCTCGATGGAAATCCTTTTGTGAGTGGCCTCCGGCGCGACCATTCGCGACGACCAGCGACTCTTCGGAGTTCATCAGAAGAAGAAGCTCGCTTATAATTTCGACGGGAACTTTATGGCCCCTGCGGCACATTTCTCGCCACCCAGAGGGCCAATTGCTCGCGAAAAATCTTGCTGTTATGCCGGATATCGACCGGTAGTTTACGCGGGTACAGGACAATCTCCGAGATCTCCTCCGTCTGAGAAGTCGATTTGCTACGCTCCTTGAGGTCATCCAGGAGACGTTTTTTTTCCTCGCGCGTACGGGGACGAGACGAGGCATGCGGCTCTACGACCAAGACCGGGGTTGCAGCGCCCTGAGGGCCCCGTCCAACAAGCGCCGTGCGGTAGACATCCGGATGCTGGTTGAAAATTGACTCGCATGGGATCGTAAACAGCGTCTGCTTCGGGGTACAGACGCGATGCGATTTGCGCCCACAAAACCAGAATCGCCCACGATCGTCCAAAAACCCTACGTCTCCCATCCGATGCCAAAGGTGGGCTCCATCGCGGACCTTGTGCAGTGCATTCTGATCCAGTCGCGTCACATACTGCGTCGTGACGACGGGGCCTGCCACCATGAGTTCTCCGATCTCACCAAGCTGGACATCCCGTACCTCTTCGATCGACCTAATCGGTCGATCCTCGATCGCGATCACTCGCCAATCAATCTGATCAAACCTTGAACCGACGCAAATGCCCTTTCCAAGTGCACTCGCATTTGCCGTCTCGTCGAGCACTTCGCGAGATTCGATCGACGCGATGGGCAATGCTTCAGTCGCTCCATAAGGCGTATAAATATCAGCGTCTGGAGCGACGATGCTGCGAAGCCGGCGAAGAACTGTTGGTGGGACCGGAGCACCAGCCGAAAGAACTCGGCGCAAGCTTGGCAGCGTTTGATTATTCTCGATCGCCCAACCGGCGACACGATGCCAGAGTGCGGGAGAGCCAAATGCCTGATCAATCTCACAATGCGTCACAAGTTCGCATAATTTTTTCGCATCCACGTCTGCCGGGCGAGTCGGATCCATTTCAGGGATCACCGTCGTGACCCCCATCATTGCATCGAACAGTCCGAAGAGCGGAAAACAAGCCAGATCACGTCCGCCGGGTGGAATCTGGTAACGGGTGCGGATGAGGTCGATTTGATGATTGAAGATCGAATGGGTGTATCGCACACCCTTCGGTGGACCAGTGCTGCCTGTGGTAAAGATAATTGCCGCATCATCATCATCGACCCGTGTCGGGAGAGTACTCTCCGCCCGCCCCAGCTGCGACACTTGGCGGAGCGTTTTCCCTCCCCAAAACCAGCGTTTCCCCACCGTTATGTTCAGCCGCGCATCGCGAAATTTACTTCCCAAGATCGTTCGGATGGCATGCGCCTGAGGAATGGCGAGGAACCCATCAGGTCGTGCTTCTTGAAGGCAGCGAACAAGATTCTTCCTCCCCATTCCTGGATCGACAAGAATGGGAACGAGGCCTGCTTTGAGGAGCGCGAAGGTAAGCCGGATAAATTCGCCACTAAAGGGCACCGCCAGGACGACTCGCATCCCAGGCTCAAAACCCATCCGGAGCATGCCCCGTGCCAGTTGGTTGGTTTGGGCGTCCAGTTCCTCAAAAGTGGTGACGTGGTAAACCCGTCCCGCAGGTTCGATGATTGCGACGCCAGTTGGGGTCCGACGCGCCCAGCGCTGCAAACGGCTCGCGACGTTTGAATCCTCAGTTTCCACTAGCGCAATCCACCCTATGCATGATGCAATCCACTTTTTTCGCGATCCAGCAAGCACTCGAGAATGTGATCCGCGATGCTGGACTCCATCACGCTTTGTGCACCTCGCCATCCAGGAACCGCATTGATCTCAAGGACTTGCGGAATACCCTCGCGGTCATCGATCAGATCAATCGCCCCGACAAGCAGACAGAAATCCGTTGCCACTCGACTGGCGAGCATTGTCAGGTGCTGGTCGAGTTCGATCCGCTCGCAGGATCCACCTTGCGCGACGTTGGTCTTCCAGCCTGATGATGCACGACGACGAAATCCAAAGACGTTACGGCCGACGATGAGGAGACGAGTATCCACGCCTCCGGGAGGTACAAAACGCTGAACATAAATCACCGCCTGGAGCGACTCCAGCGTCCCAAACGTCGTCCAAGCGAGTTCTCGATCCTGGAGCCGCATGACTCCCCGCCCTTCACCACCGAAGATCGGCTTGACGACCACGTCCCCTCCCAGCGTATCAAATGCTTCGAGTGCTTCGCGCCTGGTTTGCACGACGATCGTTTCCGGGACTGGATAGCCGAGTGCAGCGACGCGCGCGAGCGTACGAAATTTATCAATCGCCAGCTCCAAGGTGCTCGGTGGATTCACGACATCAAACCCTTGGTCGACGTGACAGTGCAAGGCGGAGAGACGCATTGAAATATGCTCAAGAGAACCCGCTGGCATCGTCCGCGCAAGAATATGGTCGTAGTCTCGCAGTCTTCCGGGGAAATCGTGCGATCCCCCTTCCTCCACAGGAGCGAGAATCTGGCACCGGATTGTCGTTTGACCGTGGGAATCAAATGCAGCCGCAAGCGACTCGTATCGAGCCCATACCACTGCGATCTGGTGACGCGCTGCAGAACACCGCAGCTCGTCGGCATGCCAGCCGCGATCGGGACCAAGTACCAGTAACGATGCTTTTCGTTTCAATTCCCCGCCCCTGTCCCAGCGATCGATGACGCCGACTCGTCCAGACCGAATGAACGACTCAAGACTTCCGGCGCGAATCGACCAAATGTCTTCGATTCGCCAGTCTGGCAATTGATCAGTGTCACCACCGCAGGGCTGAATAAGTGCGGATCCACTTTGTAAAAGTCATAGTCGTAATTTTTGAAGATTTCTGCGAAAGGCCGACCATGATCATGGCTCGTCTGGCTCGGAATCTGGGGCCCAATTTGCTCGATAACCGAAGGCTCCATATCGACCCAAAGGGTCACATGGGCGCCATAGAGTATCGCATCATTGGTGCGCCCAATCCCATCAACAATCGTCCGCGCTGTGGGGGGAAGGGGTGCGACGCCGACACCACTGTGGATTTTATGGGGATCGATTCCCAACGAGAATACTTTGTGAAGCGCCGTTTCAACGCTCCTCGCAACAACCTGGACAGTGCCCGCGAGCGAAGTAACTGGAGCAACAGCAACCATCACTTGGTCCGGTGTGACCGAGCACTGCTCGGCAATCTCCTGGACGACAGCGGCTGTTGGCAGTACCTGAGCTTCAAGCACACCCACGACTTTGAGATCGACTTCGGTCTGGCTTGTTTCGACATGCGAAAGCTGAAGTTTTTCCAGCACTTCCTCCTTCCCCCGAGCAAGTCGCATCGGACCGCTCCCCATCGCAAAGTAGCTTCCGGCCTGCACTGGCCACCCGGCATATTGTCCACCCAAACAAGCCCAAACGGGATGGTCCGTGGCGACGAGCACGCCGAGCGGCAACAGTCGCGAATCGACTCCTCCAGGTGGAGAGTGGATCAGCCGCACTTCGGCCAAATCCGCCAAACACAAGCGAGCCAAAGAGAGCCCCGCTTCGATGCCTCCACGCGCGTGAACGCCAAAATCGACAACATCGGCACCCTGAATGCGGTGAAGATCGACATGCAGGAGAGCCTGCTGCTGCAAGATGGTCTCGAATAACTGCTGCGCTCGCCAGTTGAGTTGCATGAGGGTTCAATCAGGTTCCTAGGGGAGAGTTGGTTTAAAATTCATGAATTGGGGCATTCCATGCCGAACTATGCTTGCTGTCGACCAATAAGGTCCTAAAATTCAGGAGTGGGGTAACCTGCCGATGGCAGCCCACAACTTCTCCGGTCGTCCGTAGGCAGAGGGATCATTTTAAGGGTTGGCCTGGACCACACGAGTGGCAAGTGCCGTAGCACGCCCGGTCCACGCTATTCTCCCAGCGGCTCCGTTTTTTGCCGCCTACGACTGGAGATTTTTTGACCGGCCAAGCGGATGAGAATCTGCTTGGCCGGTTTTTTTTCCTCCTGTTTCCAAGCCAAGCACCTAGCGTTCAGGATATTTTCTGTCCGGCGTATCTGGCAACTCGCTCGAGATCGCGAAGGAGCAACTGCGGGGTCTGATACCGGTCTTCGGGCCGCTTTTGCAGCAGTTCGAGCACGACCTTTTCGAATCCGTCATTGATTCCCAATTGGTAATCCCGGGGCGGACGCGGCTCCGCATCGCGAATCATGCGGACGAGATCCGGCATTGATTTACTTTCAAACGGGGGCCGGCCGGTCAGCAGGGCGTAAAGTGTTGCCCCAAGTCCGTACAAGTCCGCACGATGATCGATCGTCACCCCGCCCTCGGTGCATTCAGGAGGGAGATAACTGAGATTGCCAATAATCTGTCCAGCTCGCGTGACCTGTTTTGCCAGCGCCCCCTCTGTTGCTTTTGCCAGCATCAGGTCACCCAACAAGCACACTTTGTCTGCATGCCGTCGCAAGATATTCGCTGGCGTCAAATTCCGATGGACAATCTTGTGATCGTAGGCCTCGGCCAAAGCACGCGAGATATCCACGGCAACGCGGAGGGCGATCGTCCAATCGAGCATCCCGCGAATTCCAATATGCTCGATTACTTTTTCAAGGCTTTCCCCATCGACGTATTGCATTGCGGTCCAGCAATAAGGCCCAGACTTTCCGGCCATCAGAATCCGGACGATGTTGGGATGATGAATCGGCATCATCGCCTTCATTGCCCGCACAAACCGCTCTTTCTGCTCGTCGCTTTGGTACAAATCCGGAGTCAGTATTTTCAGTGCAACCTTCTCACCACTCTCGGTGTCGGTAGCCTTGAAGACAGTGCTGCTGGAACCCTCCGAAAGCACACTATCAAGATGGTACTTATTGATCGTTTGACCCACGAGGCTTTTCAGCGGCGCGTTCCCCAAAAATGCTCCTGGAATCTGTACGGTGGAAGCGTCCGTCGCACTGGAACTCTGGAATCGCAACTGGACTCCCCCAACACGAAAAACACCCCCCGTTTCCAGTTCCGCATGCTCAATCTTTTCGTTTCCAACATACGTGCCGCTGGTACTGCCAAGGTCGGCAAGCTCCAGCCGGTTTCCACGGAGTGTTAGATTCACATGGGAGCGGGAAAGATGAGGATCGGTCAGCTTGATCTCTGCTTGCTGTCCTCGCCCCAGCAGAACGGTTTTTCCCTCCTCGATGGAAAAAGTCTTTCCCTGATCTGCACCGGTGAGCACGGTAAGCTGTCCAGACATGCGGTATTTCCTCTTCGCTGAAAAACTAGCCCTTAAGGATGCCCATTTCGACTGGCGATTTCTCGGTGCATGAAAGCTAACCCGTTCTTGGCCAAGTGCAACTCGTCATCGAACATTCTCCGCCAAATTCGCGTCGCCGCGGCGAGCTCCGGAAGCGCGAGGCCAAAGGCTTCGATCACCAGCCAACTATCGTACCCGGATTCCACAATCGCATCAAAATTTTCTCCCCATCGGATGTTTCCCTCTCCAGGGGTACTGCGGTCGTTTTCGCTGATGTGGATATGAACCAGCTTATCGCCTCCCGCACGAATGGCCCGAGGAATGCTTTTCTCTTCGATATTCGCATGAAATGTGTCGTACATCATTCCACAGGCCGGATGCGCCACGGCCCGGACAAAGTCCGCCGCATCGGCATGGCAGTTCAAAAAGTAGCACTCAAATCGATTGAGGCATTCCACCGCCAATTGAACTCCGACTTTCCCGGCATACTCGGCCGTTTTCCGCATGCTCTCAATTCCCCAGTTCCACTCCTCGCTCGTCCGCCCTGCACCGCTGAAGTGTCCGAGTGCTGAATGGTAGGGCCCACATAATGTCTGCACTCCTGCCGCAGCACAGCAATCAAGCGTTTGCTGGTTCAGCTGGACGCCGCGTCCGCGGACCACCGGATCGGGGTCAATCGGATTGTCGGCGAGATTTCGCACGGTAACGGCCGTCCGCTCGAGACCCAAATCGTCCAGTCGCCGACCCCAAGCCGCGTAATCAAGGTCGAGATTAAAGATCGGGATCTCCACGCCATCAAACCCCATCTCTTTCAGCTTCTCCAGCGTCGGCAGCAGAGATTCATTGAGCTCCCCAGTCCAGAGGAGAAGGTTCATGCCGTACTTCATCGCTTGTGCCCCTATTGCATTGAGAAGAAATGTCGAAACGAGATCAACCCCGAGACGTTAGAATATCCACCATCGTCCTAAGATCGTAGCGGATTCCGACGTAATCGAGCAGTCGACACAATCCTCGCAGCGCGACGCCAAATCCGTCAGGACCACTGAAACCCCCGAACTGCCCTCCTCCCTTCACGTGCGGTTCCAAATCGAGGAAGACTCCGGGAATTCCGCGTGCGGCAAGCCTCGCTTGCAGTGCCGGGAGATAATCTCGCAAATCGCGAAGAATCGCCTCATGCCCCGTATCCCCCATATCCGCTGGGACGAAGCAATTGAGCGACGCTTCATCGACGTGCTCCACCCGGCCACGAGGATGAGGATCGCGGTAATCCTTGATATGCAGCCAGCCGAGCCCCGCTTTCATCTCTAAGTACTGTGCATATGTCGCATCGGCGGAAAAACCCTGAGTCACAATATTTGCCCCATCGAAGATCGTCACCAGCGCCGGATGGTTGACGCGACGATGAATCTCTGCCATCAGTTGCCCGGTCTGTCCAACGAGGTTGGCCTCGACCTCGAGCCCAAACGTGAGCCCACGGCGATCACAAGCCTCCGCAATTTGCCCCAGTTGGTCGCAGACCTGGGCGAGATGATCCTCCGGTGCTGTGCCCCGCGGATGATAGAACGAAAAGCCACGGACGAGCCGAGTGCCAAACTCCTCTGCCCGATCGCAAGCCACCGAAACATCATGACGAAGGTAGTCCGCGAAAGGAACAAACCGGTTTTTCGTTCCATCTTCGATGTCTCTCAGTTTTACTTTCCCAATCGGTGAACCAATCGAGCACACCTGGAGACCATAATCTGCTTGAAGACGCTGGATCGAAGCGATTTCCTCACCGTCGAGGAACATCACATTCTTGATCCCCTTCCCAGCATCGATGAAGCGGAGCGAATAATAACGAAGGCCGAGCGCTGCAAAAGCAGCAAACTGCAGTTCCGCCCGCTTGTCGTTCGCCGATTCGTCAGCAAAACCCGAAAGCAGCACCATTGGGAGGACCGAATTCATCGTGTTCCTTCGCTCGAGAAAGATTGGACGGGCAATCGATTCATTCAGGGCGGCCGCATTTCGAGTCGTAGTCGACCGTAATGACGCTGTGCAATCCTCCGCGTGGAGTCCAGCGACTTTCGACGGTTGCCTTTCTCGGCTGGACAATCGCCACAAAGTCATCCATGATTCGGTTGGTGACCTGCTCGTAAAAAATACCCAAGTTACGGTACGCCTGAAGGTACATTTTCAGGCTTTTGAGCTCGACGCACTGCTGATCGGGGACATAGCGGAAGACAATCGTGCCGTAATCGGGCTGAACCGTTTTCGGGCACACCGAAGTAAACTCGGGGGCGTTGTGCTCGATCCAGTAATCGCGCTGCGGGACTGGATTGGGAAAGGTTTCGAGCAAGTGCGTCAAATCATCGGCCACGGTAATGAACTTCCTGTATTAGAGCCTCTCCGAAAAGGGGTCTGACCCTTTGGAGGTAAGTCGATTTCATTGGTTTTTGGACCGTGCCGGAGAGGGTCAGACCCCTTTTCGGATAGGCTCTTGGACAAAAAATGGACGTGCTCTCATCCGACGCCTCGAATTTCTCAAGTGCCACAGATTCCTCAAGTGCCACTGGCCAGCAGCGGCGGCTTCGCGTCAGCGAAATGTTTCAAAGTCGGCAAGGGGAAGGGAAACTCACGGGACAGGAGAGCAGCTTTATTCGTTTGAGTGGTTGCAATTTGCGTTGCTGGTTTTGTGATACTCGATATACCTCGTGGGAACCCGACGGAAAGTTTCAAGAGATCGATGCGATTGTCCAGTGGGCAGTTGATGGAGGACTTCAGCATGTGGTTCTGACCGGAGGAGAGCCGTTGTTGCCGATGGCGGTCGAGTCGCTGTGCGATGCACTTCGCAACGCCGGACTGCACCTCACGATCGAGACCGCTGGGACGGTCGATCGGCCGGTGGTTTGCGATCTCCTCTCGCTGAGCCCGAAACTCGCCTCGAGCAACCCGCAAGAGACCGATTTTCCAAACCACCCTCCAGTAATCGCACAACGATGGATTGCGGCACACCAGCGTCGACGCTGGCAACCGTCAATTTTCCGTAACCTTATCTCCCGTGCGCTCGACTACCAAGTGAAATTCGTGATGAATTCGCCCGAAGACGCGGGCGAAATTCTCGATGCGATTTCCCAACTCGAGCTCTCCGCCAAACACGTTTGGATCATGCCCCAATCACGATCCCCTGAGGAACTTCAAGCACAATCGGCATGGATCAGCCGGTGGTGCCTGGAGACCGGTTTTCACTTTTGCGATCGCGCTCATCTGCGTTGGTACGGCGCTCGTCGCGGAACCTAACCTTGCCGTCGCTACTCAGTGACCGTGACTTCTTCTTTCACCTTCTGCACAAAATGCGGTGCTTTGCCACCTTTGCTCAGCTCCTCGGCCTTCGCAACCGCTTCCTCTTTCTGATCAAACTCAAATGTGGCCACTCGCTTCAAATTCTGGCTGAAAACTCCCCAGTACAATTTCATCCGTATGTCAACCGCGGCTTTCGCCTTGGACTTCCGCTTGGTGGGGGTCGCAGCCGCTTTTTTGGCCGCCTTCTTCTTCGGAGCTTTAGCTTCGCGGGCCTCGGCAGCTTCCGCTTCGGCACGGAGTTCCTTTCGATTGACGACGCGTTTAGCCATAGAAAATCTTCTTCGCTGACAGTGGAAAGAGCAAAAGAATCGGGAGAAAAACAGCACGCCGAGCAGGAGGTACCCGACCCCGCTCGAGCAAGTCGAAGTGTATCGAAAGCGACAACTTATTGCCACGCCCCTTTTATTTTCCATACCTTTCCACGCCATTCCAGGCCGTTCCAGACGTTCCAGACAGCGGCAACTGGCTCCACACCGATCGAGCTCGTTTATTGCGAGCCGGACTCGCCGCTCGGCAAGTCGCTGGTATCGGGGGGGGGCAGCGATGATCGCCGCTGCGCAAGATAACGCTCGCGGGCGACGCGATAAGCGACAGGGTTCTCGCCCCCTGCTCCATCCGATTCAGGAGTCCCGCTGGGCGAGAGGGTCGCCGCGGTCGACGGGGGCTGCGCTGTACCCTGCGCCGCATGCAGCAGCCGTTCCAAAAATGGACGACACCATCCGCACCCCGTTCCGGCACCTCCACATTGGCTGATTTGGCTGGCGACGCGGGGCTGATGGATGCGAATAAAGCTCTTTATCTTCCGTTGAGTGACATGAAAGCAAAGGCAGACTTCATCATCATCGTCCATGGGGCGCGATCAAGCATGACAAAGGAATGAAAAAAGTCCCAGCAACTGTGACTCGATCCGGCTCAACGCGTTGCCAGATCGATCACCACGCGGCACGCATCAAGGAAATCTGCAAGGTCCAGCTTTTCCTCAGTCGTGTGCACTTGTCGCTGCCCACAGCCGAGCGTCACCGCGTGGATTCCATGTCGGAAAAGCCAGTTTGCATCGAGGCCCCCACCTGCAACTTCAGCGAACGGATGGCGTCCGATCGCCAGGAGTGAGGCGCGAGCGGCAGCGACGCTCGGCGCCCCCTCGTCAAGCCGGAATGAATCGTAATCGACATGCGACGAAAAATGGACTTCTCCACGCCGACCGTCAATGGCACAAACCTGCTCCACAGCACTCGAAAACGCTCGCTCAAAGGCCGCGACAATCGCTCTTCTCATCACGCTGTCATGGCTTCGGGCTTCAGCGCGAATCGTCAACTGCGGCATCACGACATTCGTCGCCTCCCCACCCTGCACCACTCCAACGTTCGAAGTTCCACTCCCCTCGCGTCGCTCGACTCGGCCAATCCAACCCTCCCGCAACAGGTCGGCAATTGCCAGGCTCGCAATCGAGCTCGCATTGACCCCAGCCTCTGGAGCAATTCCAGCATGGGAGGGGATTCCCCGAATATCCACGGACATCCTTTCCCCGCCCGTCGCACCGACAGTTAATTTTTCTACATTGCCACCATCGAAATTGACTGCCAAGTCGATCGGGCCAAGCTGATCTCGATCGAGATGTCGGGAACCCTGCAGCCCGATCTCTTCCTGAACAAAGAAACAAAGGACCAGTGGAAGATGCGGGACCTGAGACCGCTTCAGCTCGCTCGTCGCAGCAATGATCGCCGCAACCCCCGCCCGATTATCAGCCCCTAAACCGGTCGTCGGGTCCGCAGACTGAATCATCTCGCCAACGCGCTGCGGCTTACAGCCAACGCAGATCGGGACCGTGTCCAAATGGGCCGAAAAAAGAACGGTTGGACCTGGTTTCGTGCCGGGAATATGAACAATCATATTTCCTACTTGGCCACGGACCCTCGTCCGTAGATGGGCCTGATCGAAAGTGATCCACTCGCGACTTACTCCCGCTTGCTGCAAACTCCGCGACACTTCTTCGGCAATCAGTCCCTCCTCGCAGCTCTTCCCGGGCACTGCCATCAGCCGCATCACCAATTCCGTAGCGGCTGCCGAATCCAAAGGAACCATGCTCTTCAATTTCCTGTTTTTGGTGGTGAATCCGTAGATGCACGGAGCGTCCCAAGGACCGGTCGCGGGAAAACCGATTCGCTCGATCGTTGGCGATTCTCAAGTGGCAAAGCACCGCGCGGCGCGGCGTCGACCTCATCAACCACGGGGAGATCCTCCAGCGATTGTAGACCCAGCACCTGCAGTAGCCGCGGCGCTGGGTAATATGTGGCAACTTTTTTCCCTTCCCCTCGCACTTCTCGCCGCATGAGCACAAGCTCTCGACGCACCAATTGGTTGATCGTGGAACTTGGATCCTTTCCACGCTGCCGCGCTAGCTCCGCCAACGTAATCCCCGGCTGATAGGCTACCAGTGCGAGGCAATCGATCGCTCCTTGGTTTAGACGCGTTTCTCGAACTTTACCATAAAATTGATTCTTGAGATCACGAAAAGATGCTTGCAATCCCAGGCTATATCCGCGACCCCGCTGCTGAATCTCCAGCGGATGACCACCACTACGGTATTCCTCGTTGAGCTGCGACACACAGCGCTCCACCTCCGCTGCCGAAACGCCTCGCATCGTGCCCGCAATTTGCGCCGCGGTCAGGGGAATATTTTCAGGATGCCCCACAAAAAGAGCCGCTTCAACGATCATCTGAGGATTAACCCCAGTTTCTTCCTCTCCCTGAGCAGGGCTCTCTGCACTCTCCTTTGCCGCATCCGCAGGCTCGGGCTCACCGACGGTCTGGCCCGCAGAAACTCCAGTCGGAATCAGCCCCGATTCGACCAGCGCACGAGCGTACGCCGCGCTTAGATCATCAAGCGTAAACGACTGCTGTCCCTGATCTTCGTGTTTCAAAGCGACTCGGCTCCAAACTCCAAGCGACCCTCTCTTGCTCAATCGACTTTCCACCAGTCCAGTGTAGCCATCGCGTCGACCGGTGCGGAGAGCAACTCCACGCGAACTGGTGCCGGCGCGAACCGGCAGCCGGCGCGAACTGGTGCCGGCGCGAACCGGCAGCCGGCGCGAACTGGAGCGGGCGGCCGCAAATCCGATTGCCGCTGGCTTCTCCCCCCCAAGATGAAAAACGAACCAACGCCTTTTAAGACAGCCCTTATGGGTGGTTGAAGCTAGTTCGCTGATCGGATTATCATGCATCGGGCAGCATGCCGCACGGGTGGTTCATCGCAAAGATTGGCGTTGCAAAGCTGAGGCATAACGATAAACTGTGCGAAAACACAGTCATGGTCTTCGGGTAATCGTCTTCAGGAAACAGGATGCGGCGTTAAAGCGAATGGCAGTCACAAAAGAGCGGAAAGCTGCGGTTATTGGTCAGTTTCAGCAATCTCGAGGCGACTCGGGATCGGCCGAAGTTCAAATTGCGTTGTTGACAGAGCGTATCAATGGGTTGACAGAGCATATGCGACTGCATGGTAAGGACTATGCGTCTCGTCGCGGTTTGCTTGGACTGGTCAGTCGTCGTCGGCGGCTCCTTGATTACGTGCGTGACCACGATCCGCAGCACTATTTGGACATCATCGGGAAGCTTGGAATTCGCAAGTAGTTCCGCGGGAAAAGTCTTCTCGAGATTCCTCCTCCCTGCCCCGCGATTCGTATTCCCAGCGGTTTTGCCCTGCAGAGATTTGTCCGTGCGAGGGCTGATCGCTAGAGGCCTTATGAGGTCAGGGTGGCGGGTTCGAAGAATCATCGCGAGGTTCGTCGACGACTGAGCCTCGTGATTGTCGGACGGCCTGAACGGAATTCGTCAGGATGTGTAACCCCAGCTTTGTCGAATTCGCATGTGAGCACAGGGAGCGATTCGAGATTCTCGATTGTGCGTTCGCTGTGACTTGGGCCTTTTTCAAGGCCATTGCGAGCGATGAACATGGGCGATGGTTGAGGTTGCTGGTTTCGTCAGTAGGTATTGAGGCAGGTAACAGTAGGCAGGTGACAGTAGTGGCAGGTGACAGTAGTGGCAGGTGACAGTGGTGATGAGGCAATCGGCAAGGTGTTAGGCAAGTAGTAATAGGTAATAGGTAGTAGGTAATAGGTAGTAGGTAATAGGTAGTAGG
>Ga0169931_10002482_pt1 | contig 30054 bp, 33 predicted proteins | sample Kivu_15m_20L_FD_129675 | JGI IMG/M metagenome (GOLD analysis project Ga0169931, IMG submission 129675) | Freshwater microbial communities from Lake Kivu, Western Province, Rwanda to study Microbial Dark Matter (Phase II) - Kivu_15m_20L... | ecosystem: Environmental > Aquatic > Freshwater > Lake...
CCTAAGGATTTGTTCGGCTGGCACTCCTACCTTCACCAGCAACAAAGGCTGAATCTTGGTGGGGACTACCATTTTGAGGTACTCTGGAATTCTCTGTTGGGCCTCATCCAATTCTTCCATTAACTCCGAGTGAGCCAAACGCGCCTTTTCGGGAAGCAAATCCCAATCAATTTCTGAAGGGATCACCGATACACAAATCAATTGTGCCTCTGCTTTGGCCGCTATTTTTTTAGCAGTGAGTAGCGCTGCAAGCGCATATTCTGAAAAATCAAATGGAACAAGGATTCTTTTCATGGCAACTGGCTTTTAGTATACTTGTTGCCAAAAATCAAGAAAAGGAAAGGAAAATAACCTGCTTAAAATCAGTTAAATACCTGATTTAAATTTGGGTTAAGTTCCAAATTAAAACGTATACTCCATTTTGAGGTTACAGCGACCATAAGCACCGCATTCAAGTGGACAGGGCTCAAAACCGAGTCGATGGTAGAGTTTAATGGCAGCCTTCAACTTGGTGTGGGTGTAGAGGTGCACTTTTAGTGCCCCTTTTTGGTGTGCAATGGCCAAGATGTGCTTTCCAAGCAGTTCGCCTGCTCCTTTTCCTTGAAAGGCTGGATCTACCCCCATTTTGATCATTTCCCAAACTCCCTCCTCGCTAGGGATTAGGGCTACTGTGCCCGCAATAGTGTCCCCAAGGCGTGCAAAAATGATCTCTCCACCTTTCGCGATAATGGTCTCTTCTGGATTTTCGAGTTGAGCCAGGTCAAAGGGCTCTAAAGAAAAATACTGGCTTACCCAAGCCTTATTGATGGATTCAAAATGCGGTTGCAAGGCAGAGGAAAAAGGAATAATTTCAAAGGAATCTTGAGCCATACACAGAAATTTTCTACCAAAAGTACAGCAAATCAAGTAGCTTAGAAATCAAAATAATCCGGTTCTTCATGAAAAGCACATGCTTCTTACTCAGCTTTCTACTCTTTATTGGGATCATGCATCCGACTGCTGCACAAACTCCCGCAGAAAAAATCCAACAACTGGGTTTGCAGGTACCTGAAATAAGCCAACCTATTGCCAACTATGTGAAGTGGAAGCAAGTGGGCAACCTGCTTTACTTGGCTGGATCTGGACCAAAAATCTACGGAAAAGTAGGAGCCGACTTAACTACCGAAGAAGGCTATGCGGCAGCCAAGGCTACCGGTTTAGAGATCATTGCCGTGCTGCAAGCAGCGACAGGTGATCTGGGAAGAATCAAACAGTTTGTCAAAGTATTGGGAATGGTCAATTGCACACCGGACTACACGGCACAGCCAGCGGTCATCAATGGTTTTTCTGATTTGATGGTGGCCGTATTTGGAGAAAAAGGAAAACACGCTCGATCGGCGGTTGGGGTAGGCTCGCTCCCCAATAACATGGCGGTAGAGATCGAAGTGATTGTCGAACTGGAAGACCAGTAAACCAATTGCTTGCTAAAGAGCCCTCCAATTTCTAGGCTTTAAAACAAACTTCCCTGAAAAGGATGGCCCTCTAATTCCAAGAGGGCTTTTTTCTTGTCCAAGCCACCAGCATATCCAGTAAGGCTTCCGTTGCTCCCGATGATCCGATGACAGGGTAGAATAATCAAAAGCGGATTGGCTCCTATGGCCGTACCAACTGCGCGAATGGCTGCTGGATTGCCCATCTGCTCGGCCAACTTCGCATAGGTAGTCGTTTGTCCAAAAGGAATTTTACCCACGGCCAACCATACTTTTCGCTGAAAGTCCGTGCCTCCAAGGCCTATGGGTAGGTTAAAAACAGTTCGTTGTCCCAGAAAATACTCCTCCAATTGCTTCTTGGCTTCCAGCAAGAGTGGGTCCGTGAGATCCCCCTCCGGCTGCTGCTGGGTAAATTTCAATTCCGAAAGGCATTCTTCTCGGATGCTCAATTGAATGTTTCCTATTGGGGAAGAGAGGATGGGCATGAAGGTGAGTTTAATGGCAAAAAAAGTGGCCTGCCTGCCGAAGGTAGGTTAATTGGTTAATTGGTTAATTGGTTAATTGGTTAATTGGTTAATTGGTTAATTGGTTAATTGTTAAATGTTAAATGTTAAAGCCTGCCATTGATAGGTCAGCCTACCGAGGTGAGGTGAGGTAGATGTATTTTTTTTTAACTGATGCATAGGCGGTATTTCCAGACCTCACGTACCTGCGTCACCTCCACCTCAAAGGGAGGATAGATGGGGTTGGCAGAGCAGAGCAACAAATTTTGATTGGCTTTAATGCGGTTGTAAGCCAGTTTAAAGGTGACCCCATCCTGTTCGGTGACCACCACGTAGCGTTCCCCATCCTTCAAGCGAGTCCAATCCTCCTGGTATTCACAGACGATCCAAGCACCATCTGGAATCGGCAGCATGGAATCCCCATCTACTTGAAAAACCCGGTGTTTTTTGTTGGCAGGGAGAAAAGGCAAGGAGAACCTCGGTAAGTCGGAGATAAATTCCGGATCGGCAAATCCTGCCAAGTAACTTGCCTTGGCCCGTTGTGAAACTACTTCAATCAACTCCCGCCCCGATGCATCTACCGTGGTAGAAAGAATGCGAAGATTACGCCCTCGGAGAAACTGGTCCGTTTCCAGTAATTCCCGCAACTTGTATTCCGAATAGGAAGCCAAATCCTCCCGAGCGAGCACATCCAAGGACACCTTGAAGTAATCGGCAATCAAAAGGAGTACCTCCAAGGGTGGGGTGATACTCAATTCGTAGCCGGCCAACTTGGATCGGGAAATTCCCAGGGCCTGAGCAAGCGCCTCCTGAGTCAAGCCCTTCTTTTTGCGGAGAAATTTTAAGTTAGTATGGATGCTCATTGCCTCAAATTGTAACATTCTTGAAATACAGTAGAAATAAACTGGAAATTAACCCCGCAAGCGGGGCGAAATAACGATTACAGCTTCCCGGAGAATTGCTCTTTAGCAGCATAAGTTGATTTAATCATATTATTTAGCCTTACTTGAATTCCGGATTTTATTTTATTGATCTGTTCAAATTCTTGATCCAAAACTATCCCTCTTTCAAATCCTAGATCAATCCAATGGTCCACACCTTCGAATAAAGAGGCTCTGGAGATGTAATAAAAGCGTGCTTTTTCGGAAAAATGAAATCGAGCATACCCCTCAGCTACGTTTGCACCCACGGAATCAACAGATTCCAACATTTGATCTCCCCAAATTTTTCGCTGCTGGTACGCGAGCCGTTGATAAATCTCCCAAGCCATGGAAGACAGCCTTCTTGCCATACGATATACCTCCAATTCCTGTAGCGGAATAAATTTTTTATTGGTTTCCATATCAAAAAATAAATTAGTTCTTCTAGGTTTATTTCTCCCCGCTTGCGGGGACTATTTCTATCCTATTTCTACTGTATTTCTCATTCTCCCCGACAACTTTCGTCTCTAAACGATTCAAATATAGAAATTTTGTTTAATTTATAAACATTAAAATGTTTAAATAATTAACAAATTAAATGGAGGAAAAGCGAAGCATTGTACACCTAGATCTGGACACCTTTTTTGTGTCTGTAGAGCGGCTTTTTGACGACCGACTCAAAGGCAAGCCTATCCTCATTGGGGGTGCAAGCGACCGAGGAGTCGTCGCCTCCTGCAGCTACGAAGCACGAAAGTTTGGCGTCCATTCCGCCATGCCTATGCGCACCGCTAGGCAGCTCTGCCCAGAAGCAATTGTCGTACGGGGGGATTTTGAAAAATACAGCCAAAAATCCCAAGAGATCACCGAAATCATCCGGGAAGGAGTTCCCCTATTCGAAAAAGCCTCCATCGATGAATTTTACATCGACCTCACGGGCATGGACCGCTTCTTTGGCTGCTTCAAACTAGCCCATCAACTCCGGCAACGCATCATCCAAGAAAGTGGACTCAACATTTCCATGGGGCTTTCCCAAAACAAAACCGTCTCCAAAATTGCCACAGGCGAAGCCAAACCCAACAACGAAAAACAAATTCCGATCGGACAAGAGAAGACCTTTCTCTCCCCCCTTTCCGTGCGAAAAATCCCCATGATTGGTGAAAAAACGGCCCAAACGCTCTACAACATGGGAGTAAAAAAAGTGCATACCCTACAGCAAATGCCTGCGCAACTCCTCGAAGCCAGCTTTGGAAAAAACGGGAAAATGATCTGGGAAAAAGCAAATGGCATCGACCTCAGTCCAGTAGTTCCCTACACGGAAGCCAAATCCATCTCCTCCGAAAACACCTTTGAGGAAGATACCATCGATACTCGCCTGCTCGAGGCTACCCTCATCGCCATGACCGAGCAGCTCAGCACCAAACTCCGGAAAAAAGGACAGCTCACCGCTTGCATCACCGTAAAAATCCGCTACTCCGATTTTGAAACCCACAGCATACAGCAGCGCGTCCCCTTCACCGCCGCGGACCATAGCCTCCTCCCTATCGTAAAGGAACTCTTTCGCAAGCTCTACACCCGCCGCCTACTCATCCGATTAGTAGGCGTACGCTTCAGCCACCTGGTCTATGGCAATTACCAGATTCAGCTCTTTGAAGATAGCCAACAACAAATACAGCTCTACCAAGCCTTGGACAAATTAAACGTCAAGTATGGGGACAAAACCGTCTGTCGAGCGGTAGCCATGGGGGTAGGAAGGAGAAGATTTAATCCATTTAATGGAATGGATACTTAGCCATTAGACCCCATCGCATGATCCTAGTTTGGGATACCAAACACAGAGTTTTCAAAAAACCTACTTAATTTGACTACCTATTGAACCTAATAGTCTCTATGCCTTACCTATTTACCACCCCACGATTAGGATTTCGCCGCTGGAAAGCAAGTGACCTGGAGGCATTTACCGCCATCAACACGGATGCCGAGGTCATGCGCTTTTTCCAAGGACCACTCCCCAAAGCAGATACCGAAGCCATGATGGACCGGATGGAAAGACTTTATGAGGACAAAGGATTCTGCTACTTTGCAGTAGATGTCCTAGAAAGCCAAGCGCTTTTGGGTACAATTGGCCTGGGATGGAAAACCTTTGAAGCAGACTTTACCCCTACCGTGGATATCGGCTGGCGGATCGGCAAGCGCTGGTGGAACCAAGGCTTTAGCACCGAAGGAGCCGCTGCCTGCCTGGACTATGCCCGGCAACTCCAAATTCCGAAAGTGGTAGCCATGGCTTCTATTGGAAACCTGGCTTCCATCCAAGTCATGAAAAAAATAGGCATGGACTACTGGAAAGAATTTGACCATCCCGAACTGCAGGATTCCCCCAGCATCCAACGCTGTACTTTGTACCAAATCGCTCTCTAAAACCTACTCAAAAACTCAAAATCAGCCTAAAAGATGCCCTATTTTAGCGAACAGCATTTTCAACACTTCAGTCCCTCGGATATCCTTGCAGGAGAATACGATGCCTGTACCTTTTCCAACTGTAACTTTGCTACCGCCTCTTTCCAACAGGCAAGTTTTGAAAATTGCCACTTTGAAGACTGTGACCTGAGCAACATCAAAGTCGTCAAGGTAAATTTTCAGAATGTCCGCTTTACCCGTTGCAAAATGTTGGGAATAGCCTTCGCTTCTGCAAATCCCTTCTTGCTCGAACTCCACCTTGAAAACTGCGTACTCGACTATTGTAATTTTTACAAACTCCCCCTCAAAAAATCAAAATTTCTGCAATCTCGACTGCGTGAAGTAGACTTTTCCCAGGCCAATCTGAGCGAAGCAAGTTTTCTGGGGTCTGACCTCCTCGGAGCAGTATTCGAGCAAACCAACCTCGAAAAAGCCGACTTTCGGGAAGCCCTTCACTACCGAATCGCACCCGAACTCAATGTCCTTAAGGGTGCTCGATTTGATCTCGCTGGCTTGCCCGGCCTACTTGAATCCTATGGGATCAAGGTGAATTAAAACTAGAAGTCCTTACTTTTTAAAGTAGCTGTCTCGGATGGCCTTGAATTCGGAACCTTCCTTCCATCCCGGCCAGCGGGTAGAATTTGCAAGATTACGACCGACTTGATACAGCAACTGCACATCGTCCACTGCACCATCCAGATTCCATCGCTTTGGATCGTAGGCATCAGCCGGTTTGTGGTAATACTGAGCCACATATTCCTCCTGAAGTTGCTTTCCATACTCCTTCCCTTTCTCCACATGGTCGATTCCTGTTCCAATGTACAGGGCTGGAATGCCTATTTTGGCAAAATTGAAATGGTCCGATCGAAAATAGTAGCCCACCACAGGATTGGGTTCAGGGGCAGCATACCTTCCCAATTTTTTGAGTTCCTCATCCAATATATCCTCCATTTCAGATTGTCCTACACCTATGACGGAAACATCTTTCATTTTCCCATAAGGATTGACACCATCCATGTTGATGTTGGCAACCGTCTTTTCCTTGGGAAAGATCGGCTGCTTCGCATAATAGGCCGAGCCCCACAACCCTTGTTCCTCTGCAGTCACAGCCAAAAATACGACCGTTCGATCGGGTTGCTCGTCTGTCTTAAAGGCTTTCGCCAAAGCCAAAAGGGCTGCTGTCCCAGTGGCATTATCCAGTGCTCCATTGTAGATACTATCCCCCGATTCATCAGGCTTGCCTATACCTATATGATCCCAGTGAGCCGAGTAAATAATCACTTCCTCAGGAGCTGTTTTCCCAGTGATTTTGGCAATTACATTTTTGGAGACATTGTAGATAGGCTTGACCCTAAGGCTAGTGCTGAGACTCATTCCAGTTGAAAATCCTTGAAAACCAGGTCTTCTAGCATTTTGCAAGAGTTCAGACTCCTTCTTTCCCATTTTTTCAAACAACTGCTTCGCAAAGGGCAAGGTAATCCATCCTTCAAATCCCAATTTATACTTGTCTTGGCCTCGATCGTCGAGGTAGAGCTTGGACGCTTTCCAACTATTCTGAATGTTATTGAATCCATAGCCCGCTGGAATCGTATTGTGCACAATCAAGCATCCCAATGCTCCTTGGCGTGCTGCCTCCTCGTATTTGTACGTCCATCGACCGTAATAGGTCATCGTATTCCCTTTAAAAAACGTGGAGTCTTCGGACCCAAAACCAGGATCATTGATGAGCACTACTACTATTTTACCTTTTACATCCAAATTTTTGTAATCGTCCCATCCATATTCAGGAGCCACAATTCCAAAGCCAGCAAAAACCACTTCTGCATCCTGAATACGAACTAGGGAATCCGTGCGCTGAGTCCAAATCACAAAGTCTTTCAACCCTTCCCCGACTACGGACCCTTGGACACCTTTAAACTCCAAGGATGGTTCGGGATAAGTGATGATGGAGACCATGGGCACCTCTTGAAAATAAGAATCTCCGTTGCTCGGCTCAAGCCCCATTTCCTTGAATTTATTCTCTAAAAAAGAGGTTGTGAGTTGCTCCCCTTCGGTAAAAGGCATGCGGCCCATGAATTCATCTGAAGAAAGGGTGATCAAATTGGGCTCTAAATCTGCTACCTGGAATTGGTAGGTTTGAGATGGATCGCTACAGCCAATCAAAAAGCCAGCGAGTAGTGCAAGAGAAAGAAGATTTTTCATAATCAAAATCAAGATTTAGCCTGGAATCAAGCCCTAAGGTAAAACAATTACTGCTTGATTTGCTTCCTAACAACCAATTTGCATGTGCCCTATTGCATTGCCTGAATTTTGACGTACCTTTGAGCTTGGCGGCACGACCAGCTCCTGCTGAATCCCCCAGGTCCGGAAGGAAGCAAGGGTAGGCGGTTGTAGCGGTGCGATGCCGCCTCTTTTTTTTCGGGTAGGTCAAATTCCAGCCCCATTTCGCTACCTTATCCTAATTAATCTTCTAACTTTGTCTATTGACCCTAGGCTAGTACTTCGCTTAGGCCAAGGGCATTTTTATTACCAAAACCCATTGACATGAAATTCTTTATCGATACCGCCAATCTTGATGAAATCCGAGAAGCGCATGACCTAGGTGTATTGGATGGGGTGACCACCAATCCCTCCCTAATGGCCAAAGAAGGAATCACAGGAGAGGCAAACATCAAAGCGCATTACAAAGCAATTTGCGCTATCGTGGAAGACAAAGTAAGTGCCGAAGTAATTGCCACGGACTACGAAGGAATGGTACGTGAAGGAAAAGAATTGGCCAAACTGGATGATAAAATCGTGGTCAAAATTCCCATGATTCGAGATGGTGTAAAAGCGATTCGCTATTTCCATAGTGAAGGAATTCGTACCAACTGTACACTTATCTTTTCTTCAGGACAAGCCTTGCTGGCTGCCAAAGCAGGAGCAACTTATGTTTCTCCTTTCATAGGGAGACTAGATGATATTTCCTTCGATGGCCTAGACTTGATTGGTCAAATCGTACACATTTACCAAAACTACGGCTACGATACCGAAGTACTCGCGGCATCGGTTCGTCATACCATGCACCTGATCAAGTGTGCTGAATTGGGAGCGGATGTAGTCACTTGCCCCCTCAAGGTGATTACAGGTTTGTTGAAGCATCCACTTACTGATTCCGGCTTAGCTCAATTCCTTGCAGATCACGCCAAAGCAGCAGGAAAGTAAGCCTATCCCACAAAACAGTCTTCACCACTATTCACAAGGGACATGTACATCATCAAGGTTAAAGGAAAGGCAAAAATTCCCGATTACATTCAGGTCCGGGACGAGAATTTTGTGCTTGTAGCCTACTTCAGAGCAGATCGACCCATGAAAAGTGTGGAGAAATTCGGCTTAGAAGGCAAGGAAGAACAACTCGAAGAATTAATCAAATCCCTTCCATTCGGAAAACTTCAAAAACTAGAACTTTAAATCCATGGATTTCAGTACACTCCCTGTGTTGTCCATGACACAGGCCACCATCTTCCAAGGAGAAAACGCCATCCTCAGTGAGGTTAATTTTTCTGTGGAACAGCATGAATTTGTATTTTTAATCGGTAGAACCGGAAGCGGAAAAAGCTCCTTGCTCAAAACCCTTTATGCCGACCTCCCTCTAAAATCAGGAATAGCCGAGGTGGTAGGTTACTCTCTTTCAGAAATTAAAAATAAAGAAGTTCCCTTTCTCAGAAGAAAAATCGGAATCATCTTTCAAGATTTTCAACTTTTTACTGACCGATCTGTTTTTGAAAACCTTGCTTTTGTATTGAAAGCCACTGGCTGGACAGATCCCATCTTGATCAAAGAAAGGATTGGGGAGGTATTGCTCCAAGTAGGCCTTGTAGAAGCACTCAACAAAATGCCGCATCAACTTTCCGGAGGCGAGCAGCAACGAGTTGTCATTGCGAGATCGCTTCTCAATAATCCTTCGATTCTCCTGGCAGATGAGCCTACGGGAAACTTAGATCCAGATGTGGCAGATGGTATTTTTAAACTTTTCCAAGACATCAACAAAAAAGGCACAGCCATTCTCATGGCTACGCACAACCACGACCTACTTCGTAAGTATCCCTACCGTGTGCTGAAATGCGAAAAAGGAAAATTACTCGATAGTACAGTGGATGAAGTATCTTTTGGTTCTGCCCAGTAAAGAACACATGAGAACCTCTTTTCGTTAATTAACTCTTTAACTTTCGGATGTATGAAATTCGCTCGTTATCAAATCGCTTTCGTATTCAGTTTCTTGTTCCTTGCGCTTTTAGGCTGCAAGGAGGAGGAAGAGACGCTACCAAAAGTAAAGGAGGAACCCAATCCAAATATTGCCATCAACAACTGGATTTTAAAGGTAATGAAAGAGGTATACCTCTGGCTTCCGGAAATGCGCAGCCCCATTGCAAATACAGCCGATCCGGCAGCCTACTTTGAGGCTTTACTGAACCGTCCAACCGATCGTTTTTCGGCAATTTATCCAGATTACAAGGCCTTAATGAACTCCTTAAGTGGGATTAGTTTGGAAGCAGGATACGAATTTACGCTTTACCGGGAAAGCGCTTCCAACAACAATGTAATCGCTGAAATCACCTACATTAAAAAAAATAGCCCCGCTGCTGTAGCTGGTATGCAACGTGGCGACTACATTTCGAGAATCAACGGAACCCAACTCACACTAGACAATTACAAGGTCCAACTCGGACTTATCGACAAACCACATACGCTCATTACCCTTCGTGTAAATAGCACCAGTGGAATTCTTGAGCCTCGATCAGAAATCTCTCTTGTTCCTGTGCAACTGGCTGAGAATCCCAACTTTTTAGATTCTATCTATACCATTAACGGAGAAAAAATTGGTTATGTGGTTTATCATTTTTTTGCACCGGGCCCAGGAAGTAACAGTACCGCTTACGATCAGGAGATGGATGCCATTTTTGCAGAATTCAAAACCAAGGGAATTCAACATTTGATTCTTGATTTTCGGTACAACGGCGGGGGCTATGTCTCTTCAGCAGTAAATCTAGCGAGCCTCATTGGACCGGGTGTAACTTCAACCAATATCTTTTCAAAAACCAAATACAACAGCTACTTGATGCAGTTTGACAACTTAAAAAATGTGCAAACTCCCTTTAAAACAAAAGCGGAAAACTTAGGTAAAATCTTGAAGAATAACCGAGTTTATATCCTTACGTCGACCCGAACAGCCTCTGCCTCTGAATTGATTATCAATGGCTTAAAGCCTTACATGGATGTTTTTTTAATTGGTGATAAAACTACCGGAAAAAACGTGGGCTCCGTGCCTTTTGAAGACGAGGAAAACCCCAAAAACCCCTATGGCATCTTGCCCATTGTCTCCAGAAGTTTCAATAGCCTGGATCAATCTGAATACACCAATGGATTTTTACCCAATATCGAAGCGAAGGAGAGCACAGAACGACTCAAGCCACTTGGTGACGTAAAGGAATTGCTGTTGCGAAAGGCCATTGAACAGATCACAGGAATTCCCTCTGGAGGCAGATTTCAGCAACTGAATCGTCTAGATGTGGGTAGTTCTCTGGATGCCAAGGTGAGAACTGGAACTCAAATTGAGTCAATCCCTGAGCAATAATTTACCAAACTAGTGGAAAAGGCTCTAGTTTCCATCCTGATGGAAAATCAAGCATGCTTAGAAATAAAAAATGCCGACAGCGTAAAGCATTGTCGGCATTTTTTGGAGGCAAACTTAAGCCCTAATTGGCCTTGGTCATGTTTTCTTTTGCTTGATTGAAGTTAGGCTCTAAGGCAAGTGACTCCGTAAAAGCAGCCTTAGCCTCTGTTTTTGAATTTTGATCCAAGAATACCAAGCCTTTCAGATTCAAAGCAGCAGCCTTAATGTTGACCTGTTGGGTCTCCGTGTCGGAAATTGCAAATCCGATTTTTTCATCTGGCTTCGCTACTTTCATCAGCATGGTCAAAGAATTCATCGCTTCTGCATAACGCTTCATGGAATACTGCAAATAGGCAGACTTATACAAACTAAAGTTATCCCCAGTCAACAAATGAAGACTTTCATAATAAGGCAATGCACGATCGAAAGCGCCCAATTGTTCTAGGGCATAAGAAGCAATTTCCAAAGCGCCCACATTTTTATCATTGAGTTTCAAAATATCCATGGCTACCAAGGCAGAAGATGTGTATTGCCCTGATTCGAAGTACAGGCTACCCAAGGCCTCCATGAAGCGAAGGTCTTCTGGATTTCGAACAATCAAACTGTAAAGTTTATCCTTTGCAACCTCCAAATCATTGTAGCGAAGCGCGGCTTGATAGGCCATCTGGTCTACCATATTGAGTGCGCTTTTTACTTTTGGGTCAAACTTCGGAATGGAATCGGTAGTGGCTTGGGCCATACTCGTTCCCATACTCAGGATAATTAAGGAAATGAAAAGAGAAAATTTTAACATGATAAAACGACTAATTAAGGTTTTTTAATGGGACAAAGTCCTTTTTCTTTGGCGATTTGGAGCATCAACAACCGAGCCTCTTCCGGATTATTTTGAATTCGCCCCTCCAATATAGCTTCTTTGATTTCTTCTTTTATATCTCCAATGATTTTTGAAGGGGAAATCCCAAAAGTCTCCATAATTTCCTCTCCACTTACTGGAGGCTGAAAGTTGCGCACCTGATCCTTTTCTTCTACTTGTTTGAGCTTTTGCTCCACATGATCAAAGTTTTCCAAGTACTTCTGAACCTTCTTGTTGTTTTTGGAGGTAATATCCGCCCTACACAGTGCCATGAGGTCATCGATATCATCTCCTGCATCGAAGAGTAATCGCCTTAAGGCCGAATCCGTTACCTCATCTTTGACTAAAGCAATCGGACGTAGGTGAAGACGAACTAGTTTTTGCACATACTTCATCCGCTCATCTAGGGGAAGTTTTAAGCGCTTAAAAATTCCTGGTGTCATGCGTGCACCCTTGTCCTCGTGCCCATGAAAGGTCCATCCTACCTTGGGATGAAAGCGTTTGGTAGCAGGCTTGGCAATATCGTGGAGAATAGCTGCCCAACGAAGCCATAGGTTGTCCGTAGCCAAACAAAGGTTGTCCAGCACTTGGAGGGTATGGTAAAAATTGTCTTTATGAGACTTATCATCCACCGAATCTACTCCTTGGAGTTCTACCATTTCAGGAAAAAACTCATGCAAGAGCTTGGCGGCAAAAAGCAACTTAAACCCGTAGGAAGGCTTGGAGGTCAAGATGATTTTATTGAGTTCGTCAATAATTCGTTCAGCAGAGATGATTTGAAGACGAGAAGCATGGGTGGATAATGCAAAAAAGGTTTCTGGCTCTATGTCAAAATCCAATTGGGCAGCAAAGCGCACCCCACGCATCATCCGAAGTGGATCATCTGAAAAGGTAATTCCAGGCTCAAGAGGGGTTTTGATTCGCTTGGCTTTGATGTCCTTGATCCCATCAAATGGATCGACCAATTCTCCATAATTTTCTGAATTTAGGGATATAGCAATCGCGTTGATGGTAAAATCTCTGCGTTCCAAATCCTCTAGTAAGGTGCCATCTTCAACCAGCGGCTTTCGCGAATCTTGGCGGTAGGATTCCTTTCGGGCGCCTACAAACTCGAGTTCCCAGTCGTCCAACTTCAGCATGGCTGTACCAAAATTCTTAAAAACTGAAAGGGGAACATGAAATTCAAAGGTCTTTGCTACTTCCTGTGCCAGATGAATCCCAGAACCCACGCAGGTAAAGTCAATATCCTTGCTGGGACGATCCAAGATCAAATCCCTCACATACCCACCCACAACATAAGTTTCCAAGCCTTCTTTCTCCGCAACTTGCGCTACCTGAGCGAAAATAGGATGAGCCGCTAACTTTTCCTTCAGATTCATCCTTTCCTAATTTTTACTTCACCTTCAGGCCCCAAAAATAATTCCTTCGTCCCTGCATGGAATAGCGGAAAGTGGAGGTTGGTCTTCAACTCTGCCTCCACACCTTGTTCCACCGTAAACAAGACAGGATGGGCAATTTGAAACAAGAGTTTATTCCAGTGAGGTTCTCGGATTAATGCAAATCGAACGAGTCCATCTACCACTGCACCTTTTGGCAAATGTGGATTTACAGGACTTTGGTAGATGGTAGGTTTGGAAGCAAAATCGACAATATCCAAGGAAACTTCGGAGAAGGAAACACAAATTGTACGAATTTGAAATACATCAAAAAGGAGGTAGATACCCTTCTGAATCACTTCTTCTTCGGCAAGCACTCCCTTTCGCAAACAAAAAGTCTTTCCACTTCCCTCTTGAAGGTACACTTTCCCATTTTCTTTGAAAGAGGATAGAATGGTAGCATGATCTAACATGCAGCAAAAATAAACAGATTATCTGGCTAGACTACCAAATTGAAAAATCATTCCAACGATGTAAATAGAGCAGGCGATTTCAAGGCGCATTGTCCAGTGACCGCAACCATGAGTAGAAACAAAAAAGGATAGCCATTGCTATCCTTTTTTCTAAAGTGATGAAGTGAAGATTACCCTCTCAACCAATTAATGAAGGTTTGGTATCCTACACCAATTTCACGGGCGAAAGCTGCTTTTGTCTTTTTTCCAGCGGCTTCCACTTTTTTCCATTCTTCCATGATTTTTCCTTTTTCAACATCTGAAAAAGATCTGCGCTTTCCTTCAGACTTGCCAGTAGATCCACCATTTAAAGAAGCAATCAACTCATTTAAGTCAGCTAGGAATTTGCTGTCTGTTAGAAACAAGCCTGCAGCCTCAAGTTTTTTAATTACTCCATCCTTAGGATTTACAGGAGTCACGGCAATACCCCTGGATGCAGCTTCGTGAAGGTCAATTTTTTTGCCATCAGCAGTTACATACACAAACCCATCAGATTTCTTTAAATCTACAATGGACTCTTTAATCAGTTCTCTCATGTTTTTTGTTCGTTTTAAAGTTTAAAAATGAGTCGCAATATAATGTGAAAAATAGTCACCACCAAAAATTAAAATTGATTTTTTAACAATAATTAAGCTATACGGCATTGAAAGGATAGAAGTGGATTAAAAATGATTTAAAAAAAATCTTTTTTAATGAGTTGAATTGATATTTTGATCATACAAATTACTCCTACAGCAACTAAAAAACATAAATTTTTAGCCTCCATTTCTGAGAAGAGAAAGATTTTGGATTTGAAAAAATATATCCAATGGAAAAAAGTAGGATGAAATTCCAAGTAGGAAATAAAATTCTAGTTAAAATACAATGAAAAGAAAGTTATCCTTAAAACAACTAATTTAAGTGATATATTAAGCATGCTTATTGTCAGTATTTAATTGAAAAATACAAAAGAACTGGAAGTAAAAAATCAATAATTGCTACAAAGTAAAATATACTTAACGAAAAATCCATTTTAATGGTTTATAAAAAAAATAATTTTTAACTGGGTCTACATTTTATACAAAAATCAAATTGAAAAAGTACAACCAAAAATTTTTTTGAGGTATTTAAATTAGGCGCAAAATCCTTCCTCAATTTTTCACTCAAAAATTTTTACTTCCCGTAGCGTGCTGATTTTTTTCCTAAAAAATTCCAACATCCTTTTTAAAGGCAATTCATGAAATTTTTCTACCTTTATACCCCATAAGAATTCAACTTATTTCAACCCCTCCTCCACTTCTTATGGCTTCAAAAACGAAATACATTTTTATCACCGGAGGAGTTACTTCTTCCCTAGGAAAAGGAATCATTGCCGCTTCACTTGGCAAATTACTCCAATCCAGAGGATTAAGTGTGACCATTCAGAAATTTGATCCATACCTCAACATCGATCCAGGAACCTTAAACCCTTACGAGCATGGAGAGTGCTATGTGACCGAGGATGGTGCAGAAACAGACTTGGATTTAGGACATTACGAACGTTTTTTGAACGTAGAAACCTCTCAGAGCAACAACATCACTACGGGAAGAATCTACAATAATGTAATCACGAAGGAGCGTAAAGGTGAATTTCTTGGGAAAACTGTCCAAGTAATTCCTCACATCACGGATGAAATCAAAAGTAATTTCTACAAGTTGGGGCAGGATGGAAAATACGATGTCGTAATCACCGAAATAGGAGGCTGTGTAGGGGACATTGAATCACTTCCCTTTATCGAAGCAGTACGCCAAGCACGTTGGGACCTTGGACCAGGAAATTTTCTAGTGGTCCACTTGACCTTGATTCCCTACCTGAAAGCAGCTAAGGAATTAAAAACAAAGCCTACCCAACATTCTGTTAAGCAACTCTTGGAGGCAGGCATTCAACCTGATATTTTAGTTTGCCGCACCGAACACCCACTCCCGCAAGATGTCAAACGCAAATTGGCACTCTTTTGCAATGTGCAACTAGATAGCGTCATCGAAGCCATGGATGCTGAATCCATCTACGATGTACCGCTTCTTATGAAAAAAGAGAAACTGGATGAACGAGTGCTTTCCAAACTCAATCTGAAGCCCAAGTCCAAATTAGATTTGAAAGACTGGAAAGACTTCCTAGGCAAATTAAAAAACCCCACTGCTGAAGTAAACATCGGTTTGATCGGAAAGTATGTTTCACTACCAGATGCCTACAAGTCCATCATTGAATCCTTCACCCATGCTAGTGCAGCAGCGGAATGCAAGGTCAAGCTAATCCTCCTCTCTTCCGAAGAAATAAACAAGGACAACTATACTTCCAAGCTAAAGTCACTGGATGGAATCCTAGTGGCTCCAGGATTTGGAGAACGAGGATTTGAAGGAAAGGTAGCGACGGTCAAGTATGCCCGTGAAAACAAAGTTCCATTTTTTGGAATTTGCCTTGGGATGCAAGTGGCTGTGATTGAATTTGCAAGAAATGTGCTTGGCCTAGGGCATGCCAACTCCACCGAGATGGACCCCGAAACACCGCATCCCGTGATTGCTCTCATGGAGGAACAAAAGAAAATTGTCCAAATGGGAGGAACTATGCGCCTAGGTTCGTATGCTTGTGAACTCAAAAAAGGAAGCAAAGCAGCCTTGGCCTATGGAAAAACCAAAATCCAAGAGCGCCACAGGCATCGCTATGAACTTAACAATGCCTACCTAGACCAACTTGAAGCAAAAGGGATGTTTGCTTCTGGGAAAAACCCGGAAACGGGATTGGTGGAAATCGTAGAAATCAAAAATCACCCTTGGTTTGTAGGAGTTCAGTTTCATCCCGAATACAAAAGTACGGTTTTGAAACCGCAACCTTTGTTTGTGGAATTCATACAAGCCGCACTCGATAAAAAAAATAACAAATAACTGGCGCTAATCTCCAGACTTAGCTAACTATCATGGATAAAAATCAAGCAACAGGTTTGATCCTTTTTGCAGCAGTCATTCTCACCTATTCGCTCTTTTTCGCGAATAGTCCAGAGCCAAATCCTGTGGAAACCAGCCCCGCTTCTACAGATTCAGGTGTAGAAACCAATCCAACCAACTCAAATCCAGCAACTGGGCCGCTTCCCGATAGCGTCCTCAACCTAGAGCGCCAAGCCAAATTTGGTGAACTTGCTACCTGGACAGTAGGTGAAGAAAAAGCAATTCTTCTAGAAAATGATGTAGTCAAAATCACCCTTTCTAACAAAGGAGGAAGTATCCAAGAGGTGCTACTCAAAAACTACGTCAGTTGGAAAAACGAAGCCCTTTTCCTATTGGATAGCGCACAAACCAGCCTCAATTATTCTTTAGACACACGGCTTGGTCCAATCAACTTGAATGAACTTTACTTCGTGCCCACCGTAAGTTCTGAAGAGGCAGAAGGTGTCAAACAACAAACGGTCACCTTCACTGCAAGTAGCCCATCTGGTCACTTGGTTCAAAAATACACCTTGAAAGAAGGGGCCTATACCTTAGAAAAGAGTTTTGAAATACAAGGGCTGGAAGGAATCGTCACTGCGAAAGCACTCAAAATTGACTGGAAAGACGTAATCAAATCTCAAGAAAAAGACCTAGCCGAATCCAGAAGAAAAACACAAGTAAACTACTATCTCGCAGATGGAACCTATGAAAACCTTGGACTAAGCGATGATCCAGAGGAAGCCAAAGTGGCTGAACCTGTAAAATGGGTTGGCTTCTCTCAACGATTCTTTACTGCAGGAATTATCGCTGATTCGGTTTTCCAGGAGGTAAATCTAAACCAAAGTACTCCAGCAGATTCCTCCTTAGTGCGGTCCATGAGCGCAAACCTTTCCTTACCTATTCGGGAAGGTCAGGCCAACCTTACCTATTATTTTGGCCCAGATCAATACAAAATTCTGAAAGCCGTAACCCCTGGTTTTGAGGAAAATGTGGATATGGGTTACTTTTTCGTGAGTTGGGTAAACAAATACATCGTAGTCCACCTATTCGAATTTTTAGAGAAATACTTCGACAGTTATGGAATTATCATCATTCTGATCGTGCTTTTGATCAAACTTGCCTTATCTCCCTTGACCTACAAGTCCTACATAGGAATGGCAAAGATGCGGGTAATCAAGCCTGAGATTGATGAACTGAAGGAAAAATACGGAGACGATCCAACCAAGATGCAACAGGAGCAGATGAAGCTTTTTTCTCAACTTGGGGTAAGCCCACTTTCGGGTTGCCTCCCCTTGTTGTTGCAAATGCCTTTCTTATTTGCTATGTTTTTCTTCTTTCCGAATGCCATCGAACTGAGACAAGAGTCATTCTGGTGGGCAGAGGATCTTTCCACCTACGATGAATTCATCAAACTCCCCTTTACCATCCCTTTTTATGGGGCACATGTGAGTTTGTTTACCTTGTTGATGACCATTTCACAGCTAGTCTATACGCATTTTAACAACCAATTGACTACGGCCACTGGACCCATGAAGAACTTGGGTTACATCATGCCGGTGATGTTCATGTTTGTTTTGAACTCCTACCCAGCAGGACTTAGTTTCTATTATTTTGTTTCGAATATTTTCACTTTTGGACAGCAGGCCTTGATCAAACTCTTTGTAGACGACACCAAAATCCGTGAAAAAGTGGAGGAGAATAAGTTAAAAAACGTTGATAAAAAGAAATCAAAATTTCAACAACGTCTGGAAGACGCCATGAAAATGGCTGAGGCCAACAAGAAAAGGTAAGTAAAATGGAACTGATTACAGTTCCATTTTTTTTTAAGTTCTCTAAATGGAAGAACCTTCAAAACCAATTCCAGGAAGTCTTGAGGTTTACTTATACTTTTTTAACGAAAGTCCTTGCCAAAAAAAGAAGAATCCTGCCAAAATTGGACCTGATTTTGCTTAATATTGACTTCTAAATTCTGGTCATACATACCATGGGAAAAATTATTGCCGTTGCGAACCAAAAAGGTGGGGTTGGAAAAACTACCACAGCAATGAATTTGGCTGCTAGTCTTGCCGTTTTGGAATTCAAAACACTGGTGATTGATGCAGACCCACAAGCCAATACTACTTCAGGTCTTGGCCAGGATCCAAAATCTGTAGAAACTAGCATATACGAATGCATGGTGGATGGAATCGATATCCAATCCATCATCGTAAAGACAAATTTGGAGCATTTGTTCTTGGTGCCTTCCCACATAGATTTGGTGGGTGCGGAGGTAGAAATGATCAACATGGACAACCGGGAAGAAAAAATGAAGGAGGTAATTGCTTCCGTAAAGGACCATTACGACTTTATTATCATCGATTGCTCCCCGTCACTAGGTTTGATTACCATCAATGCACTTACTGCTGCTCACTCAGTGATCATTCCTGTTCAATGCGAGTATTTTGCCTTGGAAGGATTGGGTAAACTCCTAAATACCATAAAAATTATTCAAACTAGGTTGAATCCTGACCTTGGCATTGAAGGTATTTTATTGACTATGTATGACGTTCGTCTTCGCCTTTCCAATCAAGTGGTAGAAGAAGTTCGAGTACATTTTAAAAGCTTGGTATTCGATACCATCATCCCACGGAATGTCCGACTCTCGGAGTCACCTAGTTTTGGACTCCCTGTAATTTCATTTGATGCAGACGGAAAAGGAGCCATTGCTTACTTGAATTTGGCAGGAGAAATCGTACAAAGAAATGGACTTCAAAAAGCAACGAATTGATCATGTCTGATTCAAAATCACCCAAGAAAAACGCTTTAGGAAGAGGCTTAGGTGCCCTTTTAGAAGATAGCCCTGCCAAAGGCAAGGGACAAGAAATTTTACCTGAGGGTCAGAAAGCAGGAATCTTTGAAATTCCGCTTACTGAAATTCAAGTCAACCCCTTTCAACCACGGATCCATTTTGACAAGGAAGCCCTGAAAGACCTTTCTGACTCAATCCAGGTGCAAGGCATCATTCAACCCATAACGGTACGTAAATTGGCCCCAAATGAATACCAATTGATCTCAGGTGAACGAAGGTTTCAAGCCTCCAAACTGGCAGGTCTTAACCGAATTCCGGCTTACGTCCGCACTGCCAATGACCAGCAAATGTTGGAAATGGCTTTGATTGAAAACATACAGCGGGAAAATCTCAATGCACTGGAAATTGCACAATCCTACCAAAGACTGCTTGTAGAGTGTAATCTCAAACAAGAAGAATTGGGTGACCGCGTGGGAAAAAACAGAACAACTGTCAACAATTACCTTCGTTTACTCAAACTCCCTCCAAGCATTCAAGCCGCAATTCGGGACAATAAGTTGTCCATGGGTCATGCCCGTGCCTTGATCAATATAGAGGATGTGGATAAGCAGTTAGCGCTCTTTAAAAAAATCGTTGCTGAAGAATTGAGTGTCCGCCAGGTAGAAGCCTTAGTCAAAGCGTTAAATGAGGGCAAACCCGAAAAAAAGGCTGCGGATTCAGGACTAAACCCTGTTCGAAAGTACGAATTGACAAAAATTCAACAGCGGCTTTCAAGTCATTTTGGAACCAAAGTTGCCCTCAAGGCAGACCAAAAAAACAAAGGAGAAATTAAAATCCCTTTTTCCTCTGCCTCCGACCTCAACCGCATCCTTGAAATCTTAGAAATCATCTAATGGTTAGCTCCTACGCAACTTCCTCAGCCAATGGGCTTCTTTGGAGCCTATTACTGGTAGTTTGCTCGTTAGGAATAGCAACAAGTACCGTCCTCGGGCAAACGGATTCCTTGGGACGCGTCCAAAAAGTACAGGAAACGAAAGAAGGAGAAGAACGCTCTCTGCTCCAGAAAGATCCCAAAAAGGCTACCCTACTCTCGGCAATCTTGCCAGGTGCTGGCCAAGTATACAATGGCAAAAGTTGGAAAGTACCCATCCTCTATGCAGGGATACTCACCGACCTGTACTTCATCAATTACAATCACCGGAGATACGAAAGCTTCCGCGATGCACTTTTTGCCTTGGACAAAAAAGAACCCAATCAATTTCCTTCCTTAAATCGTGCTGCCTTAGTACGAAATGTGGACTATTGGAGGCAAAATAGAGACCTAACCCTACTCCTATTACTTGGAATCTATGCGCTCAACTTGGTAGATGCCAACGTAGATGCACACCTTTCCGGATTTGATGTTTCTGAGGATTTGGCCTTACAAGTAGCCCCACAGCTTGGCACGGTTTCTGCGTCCAATGCCATGGGAATATCACTAACTATTCGATTTAAGTAATGAATATCGCACTACTCGGCTATGGCAAAATGGGAAAGCTAATTGGCGAATTGGCTCTCGAAAGAGGACACCACCTTGTAGCCAGGATTGATGAGGACAACCGAGCATTGCTGCATAGCCTAGATCCTAAAACCATTGATGTGGCCATCGAATTTAGCCAGCCCGAAGCGGCACTTGCCAACATTCGATGGGCGATTACCCAAGGCATCCCGGTCCTTTCTGGTACTACAGGCTGGCTAGCACACCTTCCCGAAATCGAATCGCTAACTCATCAGCACCAAGGTACTTTCTTTTATGCCTCTAATTTCAGCATCGGAGTGAATGTGTTTTTTAAAGTCAATGAACTGCTGGCTCAATTGATGAATGAAACGAATGGCTACCAGGTGGCTATTGAAGAAATTCACCATACCGCAAAAATGGATGCCCCGTCTGGTACAGCCATCACCTTAGCCGAAGGGATTCTCAAGCATTACGCCAAACTCAAAACTTGGAATTTGGTTGGAGCAAACCCAAACAATCCAGAATCATTACCCATTACATCCAAACGAATCGATCCCGCTCCAGGTACCCATCACATTCGCTATACTTCTGGGATTGATGACCTGGAAATCATCCATACCGCCCATAGTCGTCAAGGGTTTGCTCTTGGGGCTATCCAAGTTGCTGAATGGATTTTGGGAAAAAAAGGAGTACTTTCGATGGACGATTACCTATCTTTTTAAGACAATTGTTTCCCAATGAGCAAAACTAAACCAAAAAAATCAGCCTTTCGAGAGTGGATCGATGCGCTGGTATTTGCTGTAGTAGCGGCCTCGCTTATCCGATGGCTCCTCCTTGAACCCTTTACCATTCCTACCGCATCCATGGAAAAAACCCTACTTGTGGGGGATTACCTTTTTGTAAGTAAAGTGCACTATGGAACTAGAATCCCTAAAACACCTTTGCAGGTTCCACTAACCCATCAAAAAATCTGGGGTACGGATATCCCTTCCTACTCTGATCTGATTCAGCTCCCCTACTACCGATTGCCTGGATTTACTTCTGTGCAAAGGAATGATGTAGTGGTGTTCAACTATCCAGTAGAATTCAATTTTCCCAACGACCTGAAAACGAATTACATCAAACGAGCGGTTGCAATTCCCGGAGATGTAATCGAGGTCCAAGAAGGAGAACTGTTTGTCAATCAACAAGCAGCTCCAAAACCTGAGGAAATGCAGTATTCCTACGAAATCACTACCAATAGAAGCCTAACGGTAGATTTTCTGAAGGATTATGGAATCAACCAAGAAAGTTATTATGCTGCGCCAGATGGCAGTCGCTACCTGATTTGGACAACTGATGCGAACATTGAAAAACTTAAATCCTCACCAGTAATTACTTCAGTTACCAAATCTTTGCAACCCAAAGGACAAGCGGAATCTGGTATATTTCCAAACGGTTCCAACTTGAATTGGAATAGAGACAATTACGGTCCGCTACTGGTTCCTGGAAAAGATCAAACGCTGGAAATGACCCCAGAAAATGTAATGAAATATGCCTTTACCATTGAAAAATACGAGGGACATGAACAAGTTGAAGTGAAGGATGGCAGCCTGTATATAGATGGCAAAAAGACCGATCGTTATACATTCAAACAGAATTACTACTTCATGATGGGTGACAATAGACATGATTCACTGGATTCGCGCTATTGGGGTTTTGTACCTGAAGACCACGTGGTAGGTAAAGCCTGGTTCTTATGGCTATCCTTGGACAAGTTTGAATCCATGTTCTCCAAGATTCGCTGGAATAGATTTTTCAAAGGAATCTCCTAAACAATAGGCCCCGGTAATCGGGGCCTATTCTTTATTACCAAGAAATGGGTGTTTGTCCCGTTGCAAGCAAATAAGCATTGGCCTTGGAAAAATGCTTACATCCCCAAAATCCCCGATGGGCAGCAAGGGGACTTGGATGAGGTGCCTTCAAGATACAATGCCTCTTCGAATTGATCAACTCCTCTTTTTTTTGCGCATAGGCACCCCACAGGAGAAATACCACCCCTTCCCGCTCTCGGCTAATCGTTTGAATCACTGCATCCGTGAGGTCTTCCCAACCCTGATTTTGATGAGAGCCTGCTGAATTTGCACGAACAGTGAGGGTAGCATTCAACAAAAATACGCCTTGGGCTGCCCAACGACTGAGATCTCCATTGGGAGGCATGGGAATCCCCAGGTCTGCTTTCAACTCTTTAAAAATATTCAATAAACTTGGCGGAAAAGGTAGTCCTGGAGCCACAGAAAAAGCAAGCCCGTTGGCTTGACCCTCTCCGTGGTACGGATCTTGTCCCAAAATAACCACTTTAACTGAAGGCAAGGGACATTGCCAAAATGCAGAAAAAATTTGCTTTCCAGGAGGAAATACCTGGTGTTTCTGGTACTCTTGCTTGACAAATTCAGCAAGTTTTGAAAACGAATCGCTTTGGAAAATTGGATTTAAGGCAGTTTTCCAGCTGGGTTCAAGTGCAACATCCATTACGTTGGGGTTGATTTGAGAAATAGAAATGCTAACTTAGTTGTTCAATCCACAAAACTATGGTCTCAGGGATTACCAAAGGAATTCAAGTGAGCGTTGAATCTACCTACCAACCAGATTTTTCGAACCCGCAGCAGCACCATTATGTTTTCACCTACAAAGTACGCATAGATAACAAAAGCAACCATACCGTGCAATTGTTGCGGAGACGCTGGGAAATTTTTGATGCCACCGAAAATAGAAAAATCATAGAAGGTGAAGGTGTGGTGGGTCAGCAGCCTATTTTGGAGTCCGGAGAATCCCATACTTATGTATCGGGGTGTAACTTGAAATCTGGAATGGGAAAAATGCTAGGGTCCTTCACCTTTGAAAAACTCAGAGACGGGCAATTGTGGGAGGTTGCCATCCCCGAATTTCAATTGATTGCCACACTCTTCCAAAATTAATGAAGCGTGATACTAGGCTCATGGCTTATGCTTATTTGAAGCATTGGCTTTTAAAAGAGGACAAGTATAGCCAACAGTCACCCTTTATTTTTTCAGTGTACCAAGGAGCACTGGATTGTCTAAAAAAAAAATACACTTCTTCCCTTGAAGAAAAAGTTGCCTTGTTAGTTACCTATTTCTGCCAACTAACACCTGCCAATCAAATACTAGAATTAGGGGCAGCAAATGAAACCTGCACTGGGTGCCTCAATCAAATTGCCTCAGGAAAAGTACACCCTCTTTCAACCCAAAAACGATTTTTTCAAGAAGTGGAAGCAATTTCACCTGCATTGCTTGAATTTCAAACAATCGATTTTATCCTCATCCACTCCCAATTCATTCCAGCCGATTTACCAGTGGCCTTATCCCATCTATTGCCTCAAATGAATCCCGAGGGAATTCTTTTTTTTGAGGGTATCCACCAGAATAAGGTAGTGAATGCCTGTTGGAAATATTGCCAAGCAGCTACGGGGATTCAACTTACCCTAGATTTTTTTGATTTTGGAGTTGCTTTTTTATCCTATTCGGGTGCCAAGACCCATCTGCACCTAGCCTATTGATTCAAACTAGTCTAGCAATTCTTTTTTTTCATTCAAGAGGGACTTACACAAAAAAAAAATTGACTTCGAAAAGTTTATCCCCACTTGCAAAAGAATTGGCAAAGATATTGATAAAGAAAGGGTAGGGGATTTTTATTGCGTAGCACTGAAAAACTAATTCAAAGCGGAACGGGCTACTAATAAATCTCTCCAATTTCTATTGTATTATGGACCAACCCAACAAACACCAACCGATTCAAAAATCAGAACAAGGTAAAAACTTAATTTTGGTGGTCTTGGTTCTTTTAGTGCTCATTAGCGGGACAAAATTGTATTTTGACCACCTTGAAAAAAACAAGCAAGCGGAAGAAATTATTGGATTGAATGCCGAAAATAAGGAACTCGGTACTAGGCTAGATTCGGTAGAAACCCAACTTGAAATTCGTATCCAGGAATTGGAAAAATTGGGAGCCAATGTCACCGAACTACGCTTTCTTCAGGACCAATTGATTCAAGAGAAAAAATCCAATACCCAGCGTAGTGCTCGGGAAATAGCAACCTTAAATCAGCGAATCAAAGATCTTTCTTCACTACTCGTTCAGAAAGACAAGGAGATCAATGAACTCCAAGCACGGTACCAGGCGCTAAACTCTGAAAATGAAGCCTTAAAAAGTAATCAATCCGAAATGCAGAAAGAGGTAGCTAGTATCAATCAGCAAAAGCAGGAGTTGGCCACCAAGGTAGCGGAAGCGTCCAAACTAAAACTCTCGGCAATACGAATCTCGGGAAGGAACGCTCGTGGCAAAGAATTAACGGCTGGAAAAGGATTTAAAAGCAAACAACTCAAAGGGGTTCAAGTAGTAGTCAAACTAGGGGAAAATACAGTGGCAGAAAAAGGAAGTAGAATTGCATACCTCCAACTAATCGGCCCCAACAAGTTGCCATTGTTTGATTTAGCAAAAGGTTCTGGCACCTTCAATTGGTCTGGGGAAGAAGAGTTTTATACTGTCAAACAAGAGTTTTGGTTTGACACCCATGAACAAAGCCTGGTATTTTTTTATGACAAAGGAAGCCCCTTTCCTGTTGGAACCTATGAAATCAAACTGTACGTAGACAAGCAGTTCCTTGGGAATAGTTCTTTTGTAGTGGACTAAGCAAAGAATCGCTCAAGTTTTTTTTGATTTATCTCAGGAGAATTTTCCTAATAGTTTGGAAGATAGGCGGTTTTATACTAATTTTGCGGTCTATTTATTCAAATTCCAACAAACACATTAAAAAATGTTCCAAAGAAGTTACGAGACGGTATTCATTTTAACTCCCGTTTTGTCTGATGTTCAGATGAAGGATACTGTCGACAAGTTTGTGAACTTGTTAAAAGAAGAGGGGGCAGATGTTATCAATGTGGAAAACTGGGGTCTTAAGAAGATGGCTTATCCTATTGAGAAGAAGACCACAGGTTTTTATGTATTGGTAGAGTTCAAGGCTGATCCAACACTTATCAAAAAGTTTGAGATTGAAATCAGACGCGATGAGAAAGTGATGCGATTCCTGACTACTGTATTGGACAAACACGCCATCGTGTATGCCGAAAGAAGAAGAAAAGGAGAATTTAACAAAAAAGCGGAAGCTAAGGAGGAGCAAGCCTAATGACACTAGTAAACGAACCTATCAACAGAGGCGAAATCAGAAAGAAGTATTGCCGATTTAAGAAGCACGGTATCAAGTATATCGACTACAAGGATCCTAATTTCCTTCTAAAATTCGTAAACGAGCAAGGTAAAATCCTTCCAAGAAGACTTTCAGGTAACTCTGCAAAGTATCAGCGCAAAGTGGCTCAAGCGATTAAGAAAGCAAGACATTTGGCTTTGTTGCCATTCGTAACCGACGGTTTGAAATAGGCCCACGGTGTGTCCTTCAATCAATAAAGATCATTACAAATGGAAATCATTCTAAAAACAGATATCAAAGGTCTTGGATATAAAAATGACTTGGTGAGCGTAAAGCCAGGATACGGTAGAAATTACCTCATCCCTCAAGGTTTTGCAGTACTTGCTACAGGGTCAAACAAGAAAATTCTTGCTGAAAACATCAAGCAGGCAGCACATAAAGCCGAAAAAATCAAAACTGAGGCAGAAAATATCGCTACGAAACTTGCAGAAACTACGCTTGAAATCAAGGCAAAAATCGGTGATTCCGGAAAAATCTTCGGAAAAGTGACTACACTACAAATCTCAGATGCATTAGCAACTAAGGGATTTGAAATCGACAGAAAGAAAATCGCAATCACCGTTCCTGTGGAAGGTGCTGGCGAATTCACAGCAGACATCGACCTACATAGAGAGGTGAAAACGCAAGTGAAATTTGTCGTAGTAGGCGAATAAGTCGTTCCGCAAATCCAAAAAAAAAGCCCCGCATACGGGGCTTTTTTTATGCCAATGCCGCTTCCAAATCTTCGACTAACTTCTTGGCAATAGCCTTGCTGCTTTTTTCTCGAGCAGCATGAAAAATAGCAAGTGCAGTTTCTCCCTTCGCAACTAACCCTGAAGGATTTTGATCGTTCTGGTAACTACCCCAGCACCAACTCAGTTCGGCTGCTAGTTCCTGCTGCCCTAATTTCTCCAATTTTTCAATGACCGAAGTCACCACTTTTTCCATTTTTTTTGAGTTCATCACAGTAATTTTTTAGTTGGTTTATTTTCTATTACTAAACAAAGTACCGAATTTATTTTCATTACTTCAAAATAAATTAGTTTTTATTAATGATTTAATAATTTTAATCGGTTACCTAAGCCAATTTACCTTCAGGTTCTATTCAGATACCTGGCTTAGCAGATCGAGTAACTCCGTTAAGGCAAGTCTCTTGACACGAACAAATTAGGTTGTTAGTCTAGGTAATTATCAAAAATCTTTGGCGGTAGGTTTGGAAAAAATTTGAGAGAACTCTACCTTTGTACCATCAAAAGCAAGAACGATTGCATTTGAATTATCTTGACTGATGGTGTAACTGGCAACACGTCTGATTTTGGTTCAGAAGAGTCTAGGTTCGAGCCCTAGTCGGTCAACAAAAAAAGTCCTCCCGATGGGAGGTCTTTTTTTGTTTGGGCCATTTAAAAGAACCCGAAAATACCGCATTTATTTATACAATCCGTTGAACAACATCTTAAAGGTGCCATGCGCCTGTCCGCGGAAAGTAATCTCTGGTCCAAAAGCATACAACTTACCTTTGCCCACCTGCGCTTCAAACGCGGTCACTCCCTGCTTCAAGTATTGCTGCCCCCAAGCCCAACCACTTCGCAAAGGAGGAGTCGTGCCAAACCATGCCAAGGGTTTCACTCCTATCCGGGCAGCCTCAGGACTAAGTCGAAAGACTGGACTATTGTTAAATAAGACATCTGTTTTCGCCCCCATTCCAAAATTGATAGGTGCTGATTGGTCCACCCGCATTTCCAAAACGCTTCCAGGAATGTAGAATTTTTCCCCACTCAGGCCTCTTTCTTTTCCATTGGCAACCTCTACTAAAGCATTGCTTACGGGTAATCCTAAATGATTGGCCAAAGAAGTTGCTGCTCCAGCAGTAAGAATTTGCCCCCCATTCTCCAAAAACGCCTTCAGCACAGGGATTGATTTTTCTACCGAAAGCCTACCCAGCATGGAATGGTACTCCGCAGGAATATCCTCCTTTTTGGGTTGTGCACCAGCTCCATATCCGCTACTTGCACCAGGCATTCCTGGCCCAATAAAGAGCAAGACATCGTACTTCTGGTTGAGATTACCCCCATCGATTTCCAAAGGGAAGACCTGTGCAAAGTCAAAATGGAACTGTTCCAAGATCCATCGCGTCCAGCCCGATGGCATGGAGCCTCCATAGTAATCGTATAGTCCAATCCGTGCAGGCTTGATTTCTTTAGCACCAGCTGGCATACCCCGAGCCGCCAAAGGTTTCAATCCATAACTTTTCGCAGCTTGCTCCAGGATTTTTTTGCCTGCATTGGGCACGAAAAAAGAGCCCGCTGGACTAGCGCCCACTGCGGTTTGGATACGGTAAACTTTTACCTTTCCTTTCAACAAATCATTGACCGCCTTGAAGGAATCATTGACACGAGCATCTAGAAAATACCCGGAAGCGGAAGACGGCAAAACCGAGGCCTCAGGCACGAGCAGTTGCCCGTAAGGCATTGCTTCAAAAGGTCCTTCAAAACCATCCATGATTCGATCAACCTCAATGCCCATCTGGAATGCTAGGGTCCAACCTGCTGCATCGTAGGGACGAACAGGAGGGCCTCCTGGGTATTGGAAATCGTTGGGATGATCCTGTGGCTCAAACATATCGAGCACATGGGGTCGAAATGCTTGTGCCGCCTTTACGATGTAAGAGCCCTTGGGGTAGGATTTCCCAGCCACCGTGAAATCGCTGCTTGCACGATGTACCAAAATACCAGACTTAATGAGTGCATTCAAGAATTTTACTGCCGTAGGGAAATCCGCCTGATCAGCAGATAAGATGTATCCTCTAGGATCTCGCTTTTCGGGATCGGCATAGACCGAATCGTAGAAAGCCAAAGGAATACCGGATCCATAGCCAAAGTAAGCCTCCTCGGAATTATCTGCTGCTTTCTTTCCCTTGCTTGCATAAAAAGAACTCTGGATTTCTTGTGCATACTTGGGATAGCGAGTCCAGGTATCTGTATTGCCTCGATCGATGGATTTTTTACCCATCAAATAAAAATTGTACAGCAACTCATCCCCATGACGAACTGCATGATTCAGAATCGCATAATTCATGGAGACCGAATAGTCGATGGAGGTACGGAAAGACCAAGGTCCTGGAGTGACTGGAAAAGGATTCCCATTGTTGGGAATCAAGCGATCGGGAACCAATGGAATGGAATAAGGAGAGGGATCCCCCACAATTTCAGTTAAAATACCGATCATATTATGGTAATAAGGAGTAGTCCGCAATCCCCCATTCCACCAAGTAGAAAACACAGATCCGTCCAATCGAACAAATCCTGGCTTATCCTCTTGATGCAGACGATTGATCATCGCCGCACCCACCGCATCCAAACTCGTAATGATCAAGGGATCAAAAACATGGTTAAACGGGTCCCGATAGGGAGGCCCCGCGACCACCGTACCAACAGGCCCTGCTTGATGGTGATTGTAAATGATCTGTGGCATCCACTCCACGTATTGCTGAAGGGAAATGTTGGTAGACTCCTGCATGTTGTTCATGAAGAAATCTCGGTTATTGTCGTGCCCCACGTACTTTTGGTAAAGCACCGGGATATTCTTGTTGCGCTTGGTCTTATCTGAAGGAAGCATGTACCAATTGGACATGATCTCCATCCCATCAGGATTGACATGAACTAACAGAATGATGACCTCATCCAAGATACGGAGGGTCTCTTCATCGTTTTTTGAAGCCAACTCGTACAAGGTCTCAATGAGTTGCTGCGCACCCACCACCTCATTGGCATGCAATCCCCCATCGATCCAAACAATGGGTTTGCCTTCATTTGCTAGCTTTCTTGCCTCCGATTCAGTGATTTCTGC
>Ga0169931_10002483_pt1 | contig 30052 bp, 21 predicted proteins | sample Kivu_15m_20L_FD_129675 | JGI IMG/M metagenome (GOLD analysis project Ga0169931, IMG submission 129675) | Freshwater microbial communities from Lake Kivu, Western Province, Rwanda to study Microbial Dark Matter (Phase II) - Kivu_15m_20L... | ecosystem: Environmental > Aquatic > Freshwater > Lake...
GCTGTTGGCCAGGTCGGCGATGGTGCGCGCCACCTTCAGGATGCGGTCATAGGCGCGGGCGCTGAGGCCGAGGCGCTCCATGGCCTTCTCCAGCAGCGCCTTGCCGGCGGCATCGATGCGGCAGATCTCGCGCAGGTCCTTGCTGCCCATTTGTGCGTTGCAATGGATCTTGGTGCCGGTGTAGCGTTGCTGTTGCACGGCACGTGCGGCGATCACCCGTTCGCGCATGTCGGCGCTGCGCTCGCTCTGCCGTTCGGCGCTGAGCTCGCTGAAGGGCACAGGTGTCACCTCGATGTGGATGTCGATGCGGTCCAAGAGCGGGCCGCTCACCTTGTTGAGGTACTTCTGCACCACGCCCGGCGCACAGACACACTCCTTCTCCGGGTGGTTGTAGTAGCCGCACGGACAGGGGTTCATCGCGGCCACGAGCATGAAGCTGGTGGGATACTCCACCGTGAAGCGCGCGCGGCTGATGGTGACCACGCGGTCCTCCAACGGTTGGCGCAGCACCTCCAGCACCTGCCGCTTGAACTCGGGCAGCTCGTCGAGGAAGAGCACACCGTTGTGCGCGAGGCTGATCTCGCCCGGTTGCGGGAAGCTGCCGCCACCAACGAGGGCCACATCACTGATGGTGTGGTGCGGGCTGCGGTAAGGGCGTACGCTCAGCAGGCTGTCCTCCTTGCGCAGCTTGCCGGCCACGCTGTGGATCTTGGTGGTCTCCAAGGCCTCGTCGATGTGCAGGGGCGGCAGGATGGTGGGCAGGCGCTTGGCCAGCATGGTCTTGCCGGCACCCGGCGGACCAATGAGGATGATGTTGTGGCCGCCGGCCGCAGCGATCTCGAAAGCCCGCTTGATGTTCTCCTGGCCTTTCACATCGGCGATGTCCACCGGATAGCTCTGGCTGCTGTTGGCGAACTCAGCCTCGATGTCCACCACGGTGGGCTGCACGCTGGACCGCCCCTTGAGCAGGTCAACCACCTCGCGCAGGTGTTCCACGCCATAGATCGTGAGGCCGTGAACGATGGCGGCTTCGCGGGCATTGGCGGCGGGCAGGATCACGCCTTCGAAGCCGGCCTTCTTCGCTTCGATGGCGATGGGCAGCGCGCCTTTGATCGGCCGCACACCCCCGTCGAGGGAGAGCTCGCCCATCACCAGGTAGCGCTCGAGCATGTCGGCGGGCACTTGGTCGGTGGCGGCCAGCAATCCCACGGCCAGCGGCAGGTCGTACGCGGTGCCTTCCTTGCGGATATCGGCCGGTGCCAGGTTGATGGTGACGCCCTTGCCGCGCGGAGCGTAGAGGCCATTGTTGCGGAGCGCGGCATCCATCCGCTGCTGGCTCTCCTTCACAGCGCTGTCGGGCAGCCCCACGAGGTAGAAGTACGCGCCGGGCTCCACGTTCACCTCGGCGGTGACGATGGTGGCGTTGATGCCGAAGACGGCAGCTCCGTAGACCTTGACGAGCATCTCAATAGCGGTCCTTGCGCGGCGGTTCTGCCAGATCGCGTTCGATATGATCGATGAACGCGTGGATGACCTTGATGTGGACCTCCTGGATGCGATCGGCGTAGCCATTGTGGGGCACGCGCACTTCCACCGTACACAGGTCGGCGAGCTTGCCGCCATCCTTGCCAGTGAGGCCGATGACGTGCATGTTCTTCGCACGGGCCGCCTCGGCGGCGCGCAGCACATTGGGACTGTTACCGCTGGTGCTGATGGCGACTAGCACGTCTCCCTCACGACCGTGGGCCTGCACGAAGCGTGCGAACACCTGCTCGAAGCCGTGGTCATTTCCCACGCAGGTGAGGTGGCTGGGGTCGCTGATGCTCAGGGCGGCGATGGGGGGCCGGTCATCGCGGTAGCGGCCGGTGAGCTCCTCGGCGAAGTGCATGGCATCGCACATACTGCCGCCGTTGCCGCAACTGATGACCTTGGCGCCTTGCTTGAGGCAGTAGCTCATGAAGGCGGCGGCCTGTTCCACCGCGGCGATGTTGGCCGGATCGGCGAGGAAGCGTTCGAGGACCTCGGCGGCCTCGGTGAAATGCGAACGGATGCGTGCGTCGGTGCTCATTGTCCCAAAGATGCATCAAAGCGGGTCGCCGCCCCGGTATCCAATGCGCAGGCGCTCGTCGGTCGGGCGGTCCAGCAGTTGTTTCACAGCTTCGAAGAGCTCGACCACCGCTGTATCGGTCCGCTCCTGACGACCTTCCATGCGTTCCACCCGAAGCTGCAGCTCAAGGTCGTTCTGGAGCAGCCGGGTCAGTCGGACAAAAACGCGCACGATGCGAATGTTCACCGCTATCGCCCGCTCACTGTTCAACACACTAGAGAGCATGAGCACGCCATGCTCGGTGAACGCGAATGGTGGAACCCGTTGGCCGCCCCATGATCTTGAGGTCGCAAATTGCGACCTCAAGTTGGACCACTCCGACTCGTTGAGCTGGAACATGAAGTCCTCCGGGAACCGTGTCATGTTCCGTTTGACCTGCTCGTTGAGCCGCTTGGTGGCTACACCATAGAGCTTTGCCAGATCATGTGCCAACATCACCTTCTGCCCACAGATCCAATGGATCCGTGCGGCGATCGCTTCTTCTCCAACCACCTCCGCTTCCATCCGCTCCACCACGATCGACGAATAACCTGTCGATCGATCGGCGGGTAAGTTGTCGAACACATGACGAAAAAACAAGCCATTCCCCGAAAAAAGATCCGGGTGTGATGCCCGGTCGCTCAGCGCGGAGGCTGCTGACCCAGCACCTGCATGCCTTGCAGACCGCGCTCAAGGAAGGCTTTGTAGTCCTCCACGGCCGGGGTATAGCCCACTGGATCGGTGAGGAGCTTGCCATCGGGGCTCAGTAGCGCATACAGGGGTTGAGTGGCGCTCTTGAAGGTCTCGGTCTGCAGCGTGGCCCACTTGTTCCCCACGGTGAGGATGGGCTTCTTGGTGCCGTTGCTGGTCTCGTAGATGAACTGTTCCTCCTTGGGCAACTCGCTCTTCGCATCCACATAAAGGGACACCAGCACGTACTGATCACCGATGAGGCGATTGATCTCGGGCACCGGCCACACATAGTCCTCCATCTTACGGCAGTTGGCGCAGCCATACCCGGTGAAGTCGACCAAGAGCGGCTTGCCGGTGCGCTTGGATTCCTCCATACCGCTGGCCAGATCGTGGTAGCATGAAAGACCGGCGGGGCATTCGGTCGGGTAGATCCAGCTGTAACCGGGCGAGGGCGAAATGCCGCTGAGCAATCCGACCGGAGCAAAGGTCTTGGCCTTGTCGTCATAACGGAAGCCATAGGCCATGTAAAGGGTGAAGAGCGCGAAGGCCGCCACCAGTCCCATGCGCATGGGCGAGAGTTTATTCACTGGACTATCATGCGGGAAGCGGATCTTACCCAAGAGGTAGAGCACGATGCCGATGCCACAGATCACCCAGATGGCGAGGAAGAGCTCGTAGGGAATAAGGCCCCACTTCATCACCAGGTCGGCCATGCTAAAGAACTTGAAGGCCAGGGCCACTTCAACAAAGCCGAGCACCACCTTCACACTATTGAGCCAGCTCCCGCTGCGGGGAAGGCTGTTGAGCCATCCGGGGAAGAGCGCGAAGAGGCCGAAGGGCAGGGCCAGTGCGAAACCGAAGCCACCCATGCCCGCGGTGAGCTGCCACGCGCCGCCATCCGCCGTGAGCGCACCGGCCAGCAAAGAGCCCAGGATGGGACCCGTGCAGCTGAAGGACACCAGCGCGAGGGTAAGAGCCATGAAGAAGGTACCGATGAAGCCGCCGAACTTGCTGGCGTTCGCATCCATCTTGTTCACCCAGCTGCTCGGCAATGTGATCTCGAAGTAGCCGAAGAAGGAGATGGCGAAAACGATGAAGATGACGAAGAAGAAGATGTTCAGCCAAGGGTTGGTGCTGATCTCGTTGAAGATCTCCGGGTTCACGCTGCCGAGCAGGTGGAAGGGGAGGCTGAAGATGAGGTAAATGAGCAGGATGAAGCCACCGTAGGTGAGGGCGTTCTTCAATCCACTGGCGCGATCGGTGCTGCTCTTGGTGAAGAAGCTCACCGTGAGCGGGATCATGGGGAACACGCAGGGAGTAAGAAGGGCCACCAGGCCACCGATGAAGCCGAGCATGAAGATCCACAGCAGGGAATTCTTCTCCTCGGTGCGCTTGCCTTCATCACGAACGACAGGGTTCCCCAGATCAACAGTACCGATCTTCAACTCGGCTGCGTCAGTACGCGTGGCGATGCCCGCGAACTTGGGATCGTTCGGATCGAAGGATACATCGCCGAGCTCATAGGTACCGGTACCCACACCCAGGATGAAGTAGACCGTGGCCGGGGGCAGGCACATCTCATCATCGCAGGTCATATACTCGAAACGGCCGGTGATGGGCGTGGCGGGATCATTCACCCGCAGGCGTTGCGTGAAGGTGGCCGAGCCCTTGAACTTCTTCACCGGCATGTCGAACACCGGATCGTGGCCATCGATCACTTTGGACCCTGTCTCTTCCACCGCGCCCAGACGTTCCACCCCGGGCAGGCTGTCCACGGCGATGGTAGTGGGCCAGGGCCCCATATCGCCGTAGTTCTGCTGCGAATACACGCTCCACCCTTCCTGGATGGCGGCTTGGAAGCGTACTTCGTACACACCTTCACCCACTGCGGTGGAGCTGATGGTCCAGGTTACGGGCTGTGGCGCGGCCATTTCGCCGCCGGGCGGTTGCGCCAGCGCAGCGAAGGAGAGGAACGGCAGCAGGAACAGGAACAAGGAGCGGAGCATCATTCGTCGGTGGGTTCGGCCGCAACGTTCACCGTAAAGGTGTAAACGGTAGGCGGCAGGCAGGTCTTATCGTTGCACAGCATGTATTCCACCTCGCCGCTCAGCGGTCCGGTGGCCTTGGCGGTGGTGTGGAGGGTGAAGCGCGGGTTGCCATCGTGGTAGCGCACCACCATGCCGAAATTGGGATCGTAGTGTTCCACGGGGGTCGGTTCCTCCACTCGAAGGATATAGGATCCTCCCCCTTCGACCAGTCGGAATGCCGTGGGGATCGGTCCCTGATCACTTGATAGTTGAGTGGCATAGAGGTGCCAGCCTTCCTCCAACCGTGCATCGCAGATCACCGACAGCGTGCCGTCGGACGCAGCCAGGGCGCGGATGTTCCAGTGCACGGGGCCCGTGCCGGATGCGCACGCGGTCAGGATGGCGAACAGGAGGCTGGACATGGCACTTCGGGGGGAAGCAAAACTACATCCCGCAACATCGCTTTGCCCAAGTGCCTCGCCCGACCCTTGCGATCCTAAGGGACCACGAGACTTCTATGGGATCTCGATACTGACCACCCGTGATACGGGGATGGTGGTCCCGTACTTGAGCACGATGTTCTCTGGATCGAACGCCCAGATGGTCGTCTCGACGGCTTTGTAACCTATATCGTCCTGGAACACGATACGGCATTTGCCATGCATGGCATTGCCCAGCCTTGTGGCCACCTGAAGGACTCTCAGGATGCTACGCCGCTGGTCCATGGTGATGGATACGGGCTCCGGGGGAAAGCACAGGGCGGGGATCTGCTCCTTGGGGATGAGGGTTGCGCGTGCGTCCAACATGGTCGTTCGGGTTAGGCCGTTGAAGATAACACGCCCAGAAGCCGATCGCAACTGACCGGCATCACAACCCGGTCAGCGCAGGTCCGATGGAAAGCTTCAACAGGGGACCTGGTGGTGCATCCGGCAGGGCAAGGCGACCGCGTCGGTAGCCACAACACCAGAGGATGCCGCGTTCATCCTCCAGCACACGGACGAAACCCTTGCGATGGAGCGGCACCCTGGCATCCACCAGCAGGTCGCTCACCAACTTGGTACCGACCATACCCGTGGGGGCCAGGCGATCCCCCGCTCTCCATGGCCTCAGGCGCAGCTGCCCCACCACGGCGGACGCGTCCAGGAGCAGAACGTTCGGTGCTTGATCCTTGTGGAGCTCCTCCGTGCCGGCCTCCTCGATCAGGAATGGGGCATCCTGTGGCCATGGGGGGTGGAGGGGAATGATCCACTGCCCGGGCAGGGAATGTTGGTGGGGCGACAGGAGGATCACCTCACGATCCACGCTGACATCATGCGTTAGCCCCGGGAAGCGGGCGCCGATATGGCGCTCCTGGATGGCGCGGAGGATGTCCTCCAACACATCGGGATGCAGGCGTGCGGGAGCAGCGAACCGCATCAACAAAAGCAATGGTGCCACGCTCGCTTCCACCGCATCGATCCGCAGCTCGGCACTTCCATCGGCATTGTTATGCACCATCGGACCGAGCTCCATGAGCCGCTCCTGTGCCAGTGCATGCAACTCGCGGGCCAACCGAGCGTTGCGGTGCAGTACACGGCGCGCGCCGGGCCGCAGATCCTCCATCAGGGGGAGCAACTCGTGGCGCACACGGCTGCGCAGATACGTTGCATCGCTATTGCTCGTATCCACCCGAAAGGGGATCCCGTGTTCGCTGGCGTATGCCTCGATCGCCTCCCGCGTGCAACCGAGCAGCGGTCGGACGAATGCGCCACTGCGCACCGGTATGCCGGTCCACCCGGCACTCCCCATACCACGCAACAGGGACATCAGCAGGGTCTCCACCGCGTCGTCGGCATGGTGCGCCATGGCCAGCATGTTAGGCCCCTGGGCTATTGCACGATGGAAGGCTCCGTAGCGGGCGGAGCGCGCCGCCATCTGGAGGGAGCCACCTTCCTCCAACTGTTGTGCAGCGACATCCACGCGCTCCACCCGGCATGGTATCCCGAGCGAAGCGGCCGTTCGTTCGACCAATTCCCGGTCGGCGTCGCTTTCGGTTCCGCGCAATCCATGATCAACGTGCATTACCTGCATTGGGTGACCGAGCGCATGGAGCAGATGCATCAGGACCATGCTGTCGACACCACCGCTCACAGCCACCCAGAGGGGAGTTCCCTCCGGAACAAGGCAGCGATGCCGCAGGTTGCGCTGTACAGCATCACGCATGGTGGAGCGCATCAATGACCGAGCGTGCCTTGACCTGGCACTCCTCCCATTCAGCGGATGGATCGCAATGGGCGGTAAGCGCACTGCCTGTCCGTAGCGATACCGAGCCACTTCTCCGATCGAACACCAAGGCGCGGATCACCACGTTCAGGTCAGCCGTACCATCCGGATCCATGAACCCGAGCGTTCCACTGAAGGCTCCACGCGGCCCCCCCTCGGCGGTGCGGATCAACTCCATCGCGCGCTCCTTGGGTGCACCTGTCATGCTGGCCATGGGAAACGCGGCACGGACAACATCATAGAATGAGATGCCGGGAGCCATCTTGGCGGATACCGTGCTCACCAGCTGATGTACGCGCGGATAGCTGCGCACCGCACAAAGCTCTTCGACCCGGACGCTCGCGGTGGCTGCGATGCGCGAGAGATCATGGCGCATGACATCGAGGGCCATGATGTTCTCACTGCGTTCCTTGGGGTCGTGCAGCAGCTCCTGTTCCAAGCGCGCATCGGTGGTCGCATCGGCGGAGCGCGGCCGCGTACCTTTCATGGGCTCACCGATGACCCGGTCGCCATCCACGGCAAGGAAGCGCTCGGGACTGGCGCTTAGCACGAATCGATCAGCCTCCCTGTGAAAAGCCGCAAAGGGCGCATCGGAACGCCGCAGCAATCGAAGGAACGCGGCATACGGGTCGAGGTCGGGCCAGTGGGCGATACGCTCGGTGCAATAGTTCACCTCGTAGATATCACCGCGCTGGATGTGCTGCAACAGCCGCTCCACTTGGGCGATGTAGGATGCGCGATCCGTGGTGAGCTGCCAGTCGCAGGCCAATGTACCGGTCGGCTCTTCGATCCCGACGGACAAAGTGTGCGCCAGTTCGGTCGGATCAATGCCCGCATCGGGATGGACGTGCAGGAAGGCACGCTCTCCCTGGCGATCGATCACCCAGCAGGGACGGGTCCACCGGATATACGGGGCACCTTCAGGATGGCGCGTCTCGCTGCCGTCCGGGCCAAGCCATTCATAATCCGCGGACAGCAGGTACCAATCAGGCCGGACATCACCTTCCGCAATTGGGGGAGCGGACAACATCTCCAGCCGTCCGACACCCAGCACACTGCGCCCCCGATCGGCCACACGGCGGAACAGGAAGTGCTCCTCGTTCCGCAACAACGCGGGCAGCAGCGGCAGTCGTGGATCCAACTCCAAAGGGTGTCGCACGGCGCAAGTTACCCAGCCCGCCGGGTAAGCCCGGACCTGATGCGCAGCGCCATGAGGCGGACAAGCATCACAAGCAGCAATACCCAAGCCGCACGTCCGGTCACGTCACCGGACCGGGCATAAATGGTCGGCGTCCCGTTCAACGGCATCTGCGCGCGAAAGGAGGCCGGCTTCCACCAAGCAGTGCGATCGTGGACCACGCCGCGCGGATCCACCCAGCAGGAGATGCCCGTATTGGCCGACCGCGCGACCGAACGGCGCATCTCGATGGCACGCAGGCTGGCGAACGTGAGGTGCTGGCGAGGTCCGGGTGAATCGCCCCACCAACCGTCGTTGGTGATGATCGCGATTAGGTTCGCGCCGTTGGCCACATGCGCTCCCACGTGGGCACCGAACACGGATTCGTAACAGATGGCAGGAGCGATCCGCAGTGCATGGTGATCGTCGCTCAGCACGCTCCGTTCCTCCTGGGTGCCCAATGATCCGCTCACCCCGCCAAGATCCACGCTCAACGCACTCAGCCTGCCAAGCACCGACTCGAACGGCATCATTTCCACGCCGGCCACCAGCTTTGACTTGTTGTAACACACCGCTGCACCGTGTGAAGGCAGGAACAGCGCTGCGTTGTAGGCCTCGTACCAGAGGTCAGTTCCGTCGATCGGTCGTGCCGTATGTGGAAGCTCCTCGCCGCCGCGGAACAGCCGCGCGGAGGACATGCCGGTGAGCAACGCAACACCGGGATGCGCTTGCTGGAAGGCACGAAGCCGGCGCACGCTTTCAGCCTGTTCAATATCATTCTCCCAAAGGCCATGCAGTTTCACAGGGTCGGTGCGCAGGTCGATGGTAGCAGACTCCTGCAACGCCGTCTCGGGCATCACCACCAGGGCGGTGTTGGACGTCATGGACCCCTCCGCGAGACGCAACATGCTGTCCAATTGAACAAGCGGGTCCATCCCACCGAACTTCTCGCTATACGGGTCGATATTGGGCTGCACCACGACCACCTCCGCCGTGGGAGCATCGGTGCCGTAGGTGAAGTAGCGCACACACGAGACCAGGAGCGGGCCGCCGAACAAGGCCGCAGCCAGCAGCCACCGGCGATTAGCCTGCCTTGCACCATCGTGCATCCGCAGGGCATGATGCAGTACAAGGTTCACCAGCCACACCCAGACCGAACCGCCAAGTGCCCCGGTGACCTCGTACCACTGCACCCATGCCGGTCGCGCAGCGAATACGTTGCCCAGGGTGAACCAAGGCCATTTGAGGTCCCACAGGTGATGGAGATGCTCCCAGGCGATCCACGCCACCACCAGTGCTGTATACCCGGCGGTGCGACCCATGTACCGGCGGACCGGTCTCATGAACCACCACGGCAGCAACATGAGCAGGCTGTTGACCAGCATGGGTGAGAGGCCGCTCACGAGGCGCGTGCCAAGGGGTTCGCTCACCAGGAAGAACCACCAGCTGGTGGCGGCGTTCCAAAGCAGCACAGCCACCAGCACATAGGGAAGGAAGGAGCGCCTGCTGCGCGCAGCTTCGTGCAGCTCGAGCGCGTGCAACAGGGGCAGCCAAGCCACGAATGCCAGCGGTGTGACGCCCCCGATGCCCGGCCAGGCCATTGCCCATAGCACACCTGTCAGGGCGGCCCAGCCGAGGACCCGCACACGGGGTGATCCTGTTTCCACAGGGGCGAAGGTAGCTGGGTGCCCTGCCACCGAGAACGCATCAATGAACACAGGGGGCCGCCCGGACCGGTCAGCGCAGGAGGTACATCTTGCCGAAGCCCTTGGTGAAGTAGGATGAGGCTCCGGTCTCCCGCAGCTCGATATCCTCGCCGTTGAGCTGGGCGATCACACGGTAGAGGTACACCCCGCGCGCCAGGCGATCGCCGAACTGGTCGGTGCCGTCCCATGCGAACTCGGTGATGTTCCTGCCCACGCGCAACGGGCCGAGCTCCGCGATGCCGATCTCGCGAACAACACGGCCTGTGACGGTCATGATCTGGATCCTCATCTGGCTGGGGGGGTCCACGCCCGTTACCGTGAAGACGAACCGGGTGCTGGTGGTGAAGGGGTTCGGATAGTTGAGCACCTCCGTGATCGTGGACCGGTTGATGACCTCGAAGTTGACCTTCAGTTCGTGGTCCCCCGAGGCATTGTTGCTGCGGTCCGATGCCATCACGCTCAATTGGTACATGCCATCCGCGGTGAAGGTGGGGCGGTACAGGATCCGCGCCACGTTGTCCGCGCTCGTTGCCGGGAGGAACTGCAGTTGCTCCACCCCGGTGCCGGTACGGAAGAAAACCCGCTCCAAGGCACCGCCCGGACGAGCCACGTAGACCCGGAAAAGGGCCGTGTCGGAGGGTGCGTCGTGCAGCAGCACCGTATTCTCGTCATCCAGGCGTATCTCGATCTCCGGCTTGGGTGAAACGATGTCCCCATCGAGGATGTGGGCACCGTCGAACGTGACGTCAAGGATGGGATTGATATCGTCCTGGCCCACTTCGAACCGCAATTGTGCGACGTTGTTGAAGCGGAACTGTTCGAGTTGATCATAAGCGCCGGTCAGCGTATCAATGGGATTCGCTTCGAGCAGAAGGGTATTGGGGCCGCCGAGGCCCACCGTACTGAACCGGATGGTGTCCATCAGGATCGATCCGCCCTGCAAGGGTCCGTTGCGGCGGTAGTGGACCAGGCGTCGCACATTGTTGCGGTCCACCACCCAGGCACCCATGAGCAGGCTGTCCATATCGAACGGGCTCACATTATGGACGGCCACGGCCACCCGGGCCTCCTGCCCTTCGAACAGCTCCTGCTGTAACTGCAGGAAACCGCTTGGGGGATCGATCGCGCACTCCGGCACCGGCGCGCTCAGCAATTGCCAGCGCTTCAGTAGTGCGGGATCGGGATCGCTGGCGTTATCGACGTCGAAGAAATGTCCCCGCAACTTCAGGAAGGGGTACTCACTTGCGTCCACCAGCGTTGTAAGCGTGAGCGAATCCGCATCGGAAAGCACGTTGGCGAGTTCCACCTCGGTGCCGTTCGATGTCGATCCACGCAGGATGATGCGGGTACTGTCCCCCGCATCGCGTGGCAGTTCATCCCAGTACAGCTTATCCCACGCGTACGCGGGACCCGCAACCGGAGTTGTGATGGTCCCCTGGTTTGCCGGGGTGTCCACCCAGACGGAGAGGGAGAGGAAGGCGGGATCGCCGGCAGGCCAGATGGCCGGTGCGATCGTATCCCGGAAGCTGCCCGGCACACCCTTGCGGTAATAGAAGATGTAAGCCACACTGTCCGTTAGCGCATCGAAATCCAGCCCGGGGTCGATGGTCTCGAGGTAGGGCATGAGCCCGGGAGCGTTCGCCTGCATGCCATCCTTGTCGAGGTAGAGCCATGTGTAGCACAGCACATGGTCTCCCGGCTGCACGGCGTTCTGCAGCATGTTCTGCATGCCGGCCAGCTGTGTGGCGTTGTTGCTGAGGAAGGTGAAGAAGTAACGCACGCGCGAACCGCACACCCCGTTCTGGTTCAGGTTGCCATAGTCGTTCTGTGGGTTCTCACCCTGATAACGGGTACCCCATGGTTCGAAGGTGCCGGGGTCCACCACGGCCACATGCCATCCGGGGGCGTTGCCACATCCGTTGTAGTCCTGCGGCAACAGGTCGATGGACCACTCCGTGTAAGCGCTGTAGACGCTGTCGTGGACCTGCACCCGCAGGTTGCGCTGACCTTGGAAGAAGTCAAAGTCACGACCCGGAACGTCATGGATGATGTTCGAATAGGTGTTCTTCTTGAACTGCAGGTGGTGTGCCTGACCCCACCCGTGGCGCCCTTCGAGGAACTGGAAGGAGCGTTCGTACCAATTGTAGCCACCATTGCCACTGCTATCGATACTGCAACGCCAATAGAAGACCGTGCTGTCCTGGGCAGCGTTGATGCTGAAGATGTTCGCAGGTGTCCAGGAGACCACACCACCCGGGGCGGTGACCAGTTGGGACTCCATCAACGGACTGTTGAAGAGGTCGGTGGTGTCGATCTGGAAAACGTAATTGCGCGGTGCAGCGAAGGGGTCTCCCGTGCTGGCGCGAAGGGTCTGTACCGGCTCCGGAACGATGGCGAAGTCGTATGGATGGATGGGGATGAGGTCACCGGAGGAGATGAAGAGCGCGGTGGACGCGATGTTGTTGATGGAGTTGTCCAATTCGTCAACCTCGTCGGGATCGAGGTCCACCGCGAACACCAAGGCGTTCACACCCTGCCCACCTGAATTGCCCCTGACGGGCATGCGGAAATAGGCCGTATCACGCAGGTACACGTCAGCCACGGTGGTGGCATACTCTTCGGGAACATCCAGCCCCGGATTCGTACGCACCATGGTCACCCGAAGCGGTGCATTGACCGCCTTTGCGATGTTGGTTACCACCACCTTGACGGTGACCGAGTCCATGTCGGCGGAAACGACTTCCGGCGAGAAGAAGATCTTGTCCTGTTGAAGGGTATAGTCCGGCTTGTCGAAGGAATTGAGGACAATGGTGGGATCGCCCTGCAGCGTGAACGTATGGGCCGTATGCAGGGTGTTGATGTTGGAGCTCGCGTTGAGCGTCTCAAAAATGGCGTGCTTCATGTGCTCGCCGATACTGCCCGCATGGTTCACCTGGGAGAAGCTCCGATAGAACGCACGGGAGTAATCGAGCAGGTAGGATGCCAGTGCCACTTCGGTGCTTGCCAGGAAACCGATGGGGCCCGTTGCCGGCGCCAGTACCCACTGCTCCCCTTTACTGAAGCGGTTGTTCTGGTGGATGTTGCCGATGTAGCACGAGTTGCCGATGACCAGCGGATGCTTGCCGTTCCACTGGTAATTGATGGGCTCGTCGATGGTGATATCGAAGCTGGAGGCGTACGCATGCGCCAGGAACGTCATGAGCGTGACGCCCTCTTCGATCAACGTGCGCACGGAATCGGCCGATGCGTTGGCGAAGGTCTGTGCGGTATTCTTGGTGAAAGTGGAGACCTCCCCACCGAACGACGTATCAACGGCGATGGCCTTGAGCTGGTCCAGATAGGTGGTGAACGTCTGTGGCTCGCCTGGTTGAAGGCCTCCTGCAAAATGCAGGATGTTCTTCATCCATTCACCCGGAACCTGCGATTCCAAGGCCTGCACCTTCAGGCGGTAGGCGTCAACCTCGTCGGGGGTGTAAACGCTCAGGCGCCCGACAGGGATCTCCATGGTACGCGCGTCGAACCGCAGCCCGATGGTGTAGCACACATCGGAGGCAGGGTGTCCGTACGTGGGGACAAGGCAGGTTGAATAGGCCCCTTCGGTGTTGGGTCGGATACCGGTTACCAGGGCGCTCACACGGACGTTCTGAACGGACTTTCCAACCAGGAGGAGACCCTTGGGTGAACTGCTCCACACGTTGAGCAGGTAGCGGCACCAGCGGCGGATGGACAAGGGGTGCTTGGGTACACCGCCGCCGAACTGGTCATACAGCTGGTCCACATCCACCAGGACGGTATTGTAGGGATTGCGCACTGAAGACCCGCGGTAGCCGGCATAGCTCTGCGCAGCCTGCATCAGGGAACCGTGTGCAACCATGAGCATCGCATCGGGCACCTCATTGCTGCCGAAGTCCGTGAAGAGCCCGTTGTCTCCGACAGGTGTCAACGATGGCACAGGAACAACGCTGTCAAGGGCGAAGATGAACGCTTCGGTGATGGCGGAGTCCGGATCGGCTTTCAGCACGGCCTTCCAACGGGTGCCGGAGGGTGTGCCCAGGACCCTGCGGATCGTATCCCCGAAGGAGTAGAAGACCGGTGCGCCATCCCAGTTGCTGATCTCCACATGCAGCAATCCATCACCATCGGCATCGGGTATCCCCATGGATTGCTGCCCCTCCCCGTTCAGGTTCCACAGCTTGGCATACCGGATCCATGCGCTGGCTGGCGTCTGCTGGTCCAGGTACCCCGGGTCGATGGAGCCGATCTGGCCGGGCGCATCAAGGTCATGCATCACCCTGAAGCGCAGTGCGGTATTGCCCCCGACAAGGGCCTGAGGCATCTCAAAGGATGCACGGATGACCTTCTGGCCGTTGTAAATGGTATCCTTTCCCACCAGGCCAGGGGCGGCACCGGCCACGAATTTGACATGGTGCTCCGGTGTGGACCCATAGAGGTCGTTCACGCCTACCACAACCCCTCCTATCGTGGCGTTCGGGGCATCGGCACCGTTGTATTTACGGGGCGTGGCCAGTGCGATCTGGCGGTCAAGGGAATCGGCTGAGGCGCTCGCGATGTTGAGGTCGAACCAACCCTCACCCTCCACATACATGCCGCTCGTGGCTGCGTAGGGACCGGCCGGCCCCAGGTAATACTTGCCCTGCCTGCCGGCGCCCACGCTCCGCCAATACCACGGCACAATGGGCAGGGTGCCATGCGGTATGGTCGCCTGTTGCACGATATGCGCCCGTTCAACGCTGTCATCCGCATCCCAGGTCAGGTAGTAGCGGATCGTGTCGTTGAAGAAACTGTAATGCGGATTCGCCAGCAGATCGGGAGATGGATACAACTGCGCATCAAGCCACGCATCGTTGCCCTCCACCTTGAACTCGATGAAATCCCCCTCATCGAAACTGCCATCCGCTTCGCCGGAGACGAAGATGGGTACGATGCGCTCGCGGCTGAAGAGCATCAGGTGCCGGGGATCAACCGAGGAAACCGGGAAGCCGGAAGCCTGCAGGACGGCCCGATCGATCCGCCGCATCCCCTCGCTCGCAACATCAAAGCGCCAGTAGCGGCGGTCATATTCGATCCATTCGTTACCGAACGGCAACTGCGCCTTGGCGGTCCAGGCGCACAGCAGCAACACGACGGCGAGGAGCAGGTTTCGTTTCATGTGCCTGTCCGCTTGTTGATCTCGAACTTTACCGAGAAGATATTGGAGTACAGTGCAACGCTGTTGTCACCGATGTCCGTGAGCGCATAATCGATGGAGAACCGCTTGATCTTCAATCCGAGACCGATGTTGGGCTGGATGGAGAGCGAGCGATCATCGCTGATATCAGTGATGTACTGGATGTTGCTCAGGCCGGTCCGCACATAGAAGATACGAGCGTAGCCGAGCTCCATCCCGACCCGGGGATCGGCGCTCCAGGTACCGGTCCTCAGCAGGGTATTCCTGCGGCCATCGAAGGTGCTCTCCAGCTCCAGTGCGGTGATCAGGTCGAACTTCTCGCCGAACTTGAACTGGCGGGCGGCTCCAAGCATCAGCCGCGGCAGCGTCACCTCCACGCTGTTCACCGGGATCTCATTGCCGGTCTGTGCGAAGACGTCGATGACCCGCTGGTCCAGTGTGTAGCTCCACGCATTGAAGGTACCTGTGACATCCCGCGCCACGGCGGAGAATCGCCACTTATCACGTTCGTACTGAGCGCCCGCATCCAGACCGTAACCCCAGGCCTTGCCGAACTCGCCCACCCGGCGGTAGATGACCTTGGCGCTGCCTCCGAGGCGCAGTCCCGGCACGTTGAGCTTGCGGGCATAGCTGACGATGAACGCATGGTCCGCGCTGCTGAAGGTCGTGATGCGATCATAGTCGATGTTGCCGGAAGGGTCGATGAGCTCGATGGTGTTGGGAATGTTGTCGATGCCGAAACGGAGGAAGGTGAACCCGATGGCGCTCTTCTCATCGATCGGCTTGGCCAGTCCGATATGATCGTACTTGGCGATCCCTGCGAAGTACTCACTATGCATGGCGCCCACTTGCAGGTCGCCCTCCACACCAAGCAGGCCGGCGGGATTCCAATAACCGCTGTTCACATCATTCACCACGGCCGTGAACGCATTGCCCATGCCCAGTGCCCGTGCACCTACACCGATGGCTAGGAACTCATTGGAATACTTGGGCGCATCCTGTGCCGCGGCAGGGACGAGGAAAGAAGCTGCAAATAGCACGGATGCCGCAGCACGAAGGGGAAATGTCTTCATGAACGTGTGGATGGGACGGTCCATCTCTAACTCCGGGTGATGCTCCATATTGCCCCTAAATTAACCAACTTCGGCCCCTATGGTACGCCTCCCACGCCTTCCGGACCTATTGACGACCGCGAACCTATGCTGTGGGGTGACCGCCATCCTGATGGCCGCTCAAGGTAACTTAACGATCGCATGTTGGCTGGTGTTCGCCGGGGCGCTCTTCGATGTGTTCGATGGGCTGGCGGCCCGGGCACTGGGGGGCGGCTCACCCTTGGGTGCCCAATTGGATAGCCTGGCCGACATGGTGACCTTCGGTGTGGCACCGGCGTTCGTGGTCTTTTCAGCAGCCAGCCGGGCGAACGGCACGATGTTCGACCTGGACATGCTGGGACCCTTGGGTCTGCCTTACCCCAAAGCGGACATGGCGATCAAGGCTGCGGCCCTTGCGCTGGTGGTGGCCTCGTGCTGGCGCTTGGCCAAGTTCAATCTCGATACGCGGCAGACCTCCGGATTCCTTGGCCTGCCCACACCCGCGAACGGCCTGTTCTGGGTCTCGCTTGTACTGGGAATGAAAGGGCACTGCGTTCATACAGGCCCCGGGAATGGTGTGCTGATCGCCCTGAGCGATGGGTTGATTTCGACGTGGACGTGGCTGCTGCCTGTTACGGTGGTAATGGCCATTTTAATGCTTTCGGAGATCCCCCTCCCCTCCCTCAAGTTCAAGCACTTCCGTTGGCAGGGCAACCAGGTGATCTACGTGCTGGGAGGCGCCGGGGCCGTGCTGGTGGGGCTCCATGGTATCCTGGCCGTTCCGCTGATCCTTGTCCTGTACATCCTCAGCCCAATGTGGGGGCGGGTGTTCAAGACACAAGACCCAAACCTCAAGGCTCAAGACTCAAGTAAGGCCTGACCGGAGTCACTTGGAACTTGTGACTTGTGTCTTCGCCTACCTTCCTTTGCACCTTCAATCCTGCCAACTCCATGAAGAACTTCCGCGCCTCCATCGATGTGATGCCCCATGACAACCTGCTGGATCCCCAGGGAAAGGCCGTTTCCGGCGCCATGGGCAACCTGGGCCTGCCGGAGATCACCGGCGTGCGCATCGGCAAGCACATCACCCTGCACGTGGAGGCCACCGACAAAAAGACCGCCGAGGGCAAGGTGGAGGAGGCCTGCAAGAAGTTGCTGGCCAACCAGGTGATGGAGAAGTACAGCTTCTCGCTCGACGAGGTGAAGAACTAACGATCGGCCGATCAGCGATCGCTGATAGTTACTTGGGGACCTTACGCCGCAGGACGAAATTGCGCCCCAGGTACTTTTCCCGCACCTCGGCGTCATTGGCAAGGTCCTCTGCAGTACCCTGCTTGAGGATGCGTCCCTCATACAGGAGGTAGGCGCGGTCCGTGATGCTCAGCGTTTCCTGAACATTGTGATCGGTGATCAGAATACCGATGTTCTTCTCTTTCAACTTGGCCACGATGCCCTGGATGTCCTCCACGGCGATGGGGTCCACCCCGGCGAAAGGCTCATCGAGGAGGATGAAACGCGGTTCATTGGCCAGCGCCCGTGCGATCTCGGTCCTTCGGCGTTCGCCCCCGCTAAGCACATCGCCCATGTTACTGCGCACATGCTGCAGGCTGAACTCGTCCAGCAGCTCCTCCAGCTTGCGCGCTTGTTCGACCTTGCTCTTCCCGGTCATCTCCAAGATGGCCCGGATGTTATCCTCCACGCTCAGCTTGCGGAACACACTGGCCTCCTGGGGCAGGTAGCCGATCCCACGCTTGGCCCTGCGATACATGGCCAGCTCAGTGATGTCGGTATCGTCCAGGTAGATATGGCCCTCGTTCGGCTTGATGAGGCCCACGATCATGTAGAAGCTGGTGGTCTTGCCGGCACCATTGGGGCCGAGCAATCCAACGATCTCGCCTTCGCGCACCTCCACGCTCACCCCGTTCACCACGGTGCGGCGCTTGTATCGTTTGAAGATGTTGTCGGCCCTCAGCATTTGGGTAGCTTCCGCGAAGTAAGGGTATTGCGCGTGCCCCCGGGCAAGGGATCGCTGGAGCGAAGGTCTGCCGGGCGCCTGTGCATGATCAGAAGTTCACGAACAACTTGGCACGAAGCGCGAACGGTGCGGTGTTGGCGTGGTCGTTGTAGCGCAGGCGCCAGATGACATCAAAGCGCAACACCTTCAGGATGTTCTCCACACCCGCGCTCACCTCCATGTACGGTCCATTGTACAAGGAGTACATGCCGGGAAGGAGCAACATCTCCTGCAGATGCCTGCCATCCAGATCACCGGCCACAGCCTTGAAGCCCGCCACCTCCCTCCACTTCAGGCGGCGCATCAAGGGGATCCGGTTCAGGAAGAGGCCCTCGAAGTGGTGCTCTGAAAGCAATTGCACGTAGCGATCACTGATGAATTCGAAAAAGTTCATGGTATTGAACGCCGCATCGTCCAGGTAGAAGGTCTCGTTACCGCTATGGATCACCAACAATGGATAAGGCAGCGTACCGAAGACCTGCCCGCCCTCCACCAGGGTGCGTGTCCAGCCTGCAGCGCCAAGTTGCCAGCGGCGGTAGATGCGTCCCACCACCTTGGTGTATTCATGATCGCTTTGGAGCAGACCGGGAACACCATAGGCCAGGTGGAGTTCAAGCGTGGGGAACTTGTTGAAACCCACCGCCACCCGATCGAACTCCCCGCTGACGTATTTCTCGCGATAGGCGAACCGGGTGTTCAAGCTCACCTCAGCGGTGCGGATGCTGCCCACGTTCTCCAATTGAACATCCCTGTCATCGATCACCGCCTTGATGTAGCGAAGGTCTCCAAGGGGCTGCAGGGTGCGGTAGCGGAACATGACCTCGTTGGTGAAGCCACTGAACCACTCCCGCTCCAAGCTGGCCTTCCATTCTTCCACATCGGTCAGCTTCGTATTGGGGTTGCGCCTGAAGACGCTGCCCAGCAGGTTGTCGTTCCGGTACGCTGTGATGCTCTGGCCAAGCTGCTCCACGTCATGCTTGTACGATGCCCGGTAGAGGAGACGTGGCTCCTTGCTGATGAAGCCGCGTGTGGCCAGACCGAACTTGAAGCGTTCATCCTCAAGGCCGAATGCCGTGTAGCCCTCGAACTCCACCCAGGTGCTGAATGTGTTGCTGGTTCGACCGCCCAGCCGCAACCGCATGCCTTCCACCGGATTGTAGCTCAACGTGGTGAAATAGGGACCGAACTCGAACTTGCCCCGCTCATAATAACCGGTCACGATGGTGCTCACGATGTCCACGTAAGTGCGGAAGCGCGGGATCGTCTTCATCGTATCCACCATATGATAGATGTTCAGCTCCTTCTCGGTGAGCTGCACGTGTCGGTTGCTGTCCCAATAATCGGCACCCAGGCTAAGCGGGTCGATCTCCACCACCACCTCGTCCACACCCTCGTAGAACGTGGGGGCCTTGGGCTGGTTGATGACGAATCCGCGATAACTGGCCGAGCGTCGGCCGTAAAAACCCTGTACCGCGTTCCTGTTCTCCTTGCCGGTGTCGCGGATCACGTTCAGGTCCACCACCAGGTCATCCTGGGTCAGCATCCACACCTCGTCCGCCACCGGATCGTAACGCTGTTTCACACGGAAACCCTGAACGAAATTAAGGTTCGCACCTTCCGCGATACCGGCCTCGATACTGTGCACCGCGTAGGTGGTGTCGTTGATCCACATCTCACCACTGAAGGCAAGCTCCTGGGGGCGTTTGGGCTTGAATTCGAGCTTGTAGCACCAATGCCCGTTCACATAGTTGCTATCGGTGAGGAAATACTCGTAAAAAGCCTTTCCACCATCAGCGATCGGGCTGATGAAGTTCTTACCGAACAGAACGAGGTAGTTGTCGTAGATGTTCACGTTCTGGTACATGTCGCCCATGAACTGGCTGACACTTTCATTCTCGATGCCGCTCACCTTGGTGCCGCGGATGTATTCCCGCCGGGCGCGGGGCTTTTGTCGGTAATACACATCGCTGATGCTCTCGGTTATGAAGATGGGCAGGTAGGGCTTGGCATCGGTGCTGTCGATGTTGTCGAAGATGAAAGCGAAGGGTTGGAAGAGCTTCCGCTCGGTGAACTCCTCAGTGATGTTGTTCAGGTCGAACTCGATCTTGTTGTAGGCGTCGTACTGGTACGCCTCCAGTTTCTCACGGTTGTTCACCGGCTTGTGCTGGACCACACGCCGCAGGATGGTGAAGGCCGGGTTCTCCTCGCTGGGTTTGATCACCACTTCAGCGAGTTGCACCTTGCTGGGGTCCAATGCGATATCGATCACCTGGTCACGATCGCGCTTCACGGGCAGGGTCCTGGGAAGGTATCCCACATAGGAGACACGGATCGAGTCCGTCGCGTAATAGGTATCAAAGGCATACCGGCCATCGATGTCCGTGATGGTTCCGATGCGGCTGTCCACGAAGGCGATGTTCACGAAGGGCAACGTCTCTCCCGTGACCGCATCACTGACCACGCCCGAGATGCGGGTGGTCTGGGCCGATGCAGGCAGCAGGCCGGCAAGTACAAGGATGCAGGACCAGAACGCTGTGGTGGGAAGCACCTTCATCACCTTGCGGATACTGGGCTCCCGCGTTGCAGGCTGCGTTCACGCGAACGCAGGGCCCTGGCCGCCAGCAGGATACTGAGCTCATAAAGCAGCATCAACGGGCCCGAGACGATGAGCTGGCTCACCACATCGGGAGGCGTAAGGATGGCGGCGACCACCAGGATGATGACGAAGGCGTGCTTCCTGTAAGTGCGGAGGAACTCAGGACCCACCACGCCCGCCCGTGCCAGGAACAGCACCACCAGGGGCAGTTGGAAGACAACGCCCGTCCACAGGGTCACGCTGGTCACCATGGAAACATAGCTGTCCAACGCAACGGCGTTCTGCACACTGCCGCTCACCTGATAGGCACCGAAGAACTGGATGCTCAGGGGGGCCAGCAGGAAATAGCCGAAGGCCACACCAGCAGCGAACAGAACGGTGGCGAACAGGGCCGTACCGCGCAGTGCGGCCCGCTCTGCAACGTGCAGACCGGGACTGATGAAACGCCATAGCTCCCACATCACATAAGGGAATGCGATGATGAGCCCCGCCACGAAGGAAACCACGAGATGGGTGAAGAACTGCCCGCTCATACTGATGTTCTGGAGCGAAAAGTCCAATTCACCAACGCACAGGGCCTCACCCATGCCGATGGCTTGGCCCAGGGCGCAGAAGGCGCGATAGGTTATGAAGGAGGCATGTTTCGGCGCCAAGATCACCTGATCGAACACGACATCCTTGGCGATGAAGGCCCCCACCATGGCAACGATGATGGCGATGGCTGCCCTCACAAGGGTCCACCTGAGCTCCTCAAGGTGCTCCAGGAAGGTCATCTCCTGCTGGGAACGTTCCACGTGCGGTGTGTCGCTGGCCTCAAAGATACCGGCGCGGGAAGGGTGCCGCACAGCGCGCATGTGCCATTTATCAACGGAACCGGCCTATCGATCAGGCAATAGTGAACCTTCGTACGCATGTTCCCGTATCGATCCGCTGCGGCGCATTATCTTTAAGCGTTGAAAGAGCAACCTCTCCCCGGTATTGTACGGACAGCTATGACCCACGTCGACCTTACGCCTCGCGAAGCCCTCCAGCAGTTCTTTGGTTTCAGCAAATTCAAGGGTGAACAGGAAGCCATCATCCAGAGCGTGCTCGATGGCGAGAACACCTTCGTGATCATGCCCACCGGGGGCGGAAAGAGCCTGTGCTACCAGCTTCCCGCATTGATGATGGACGGCACCGCCATTGTGGTGAGCCCGCTCATCGCCCTGATGAAGAACCAGGTGGATGCCTTGCGCGGCTTCAGTGATGAGGACGGGGTGGCCCACTTCCTCAACAGCTCCCTGACCCGAAACGAGGCGCTCAAGGTGCGGCGTGACATCATTGAGGGCCGGACCAAGATCCTGTATGTAGCGCCCGAGTCGCTCACCAAAAAGGAGAACGTCGAGTTCCTCACGGACATCCGGATCAGCTTCTTCGCCATTGATGAGGCTCACTGCATCAGCGAATGGGGGCACGATTTCAGGCCGGAATACCGCCGCCTGCGCACCATCTTCGACGAGATCAAGCGGGTGCCGGTGATCGCCCTTACGGCCACCGCCACCGAAAAGGTCCAGGAGGATATCATCAAAAATCTGGACATCCCGAACGCCAAGGTTTACAAGGCCAGCTTCAACAGGCCGAACCTGTACTACGAGATACGGCCCAAGAAGGATGTTCAGCGCGAGATCATCCGCTACATCAAGCAACACGCCGGACGAAGCGGCATCATCTACTGCCTCAGCCGCAAGAAGGTGGAGGAGACCGCAGAGATGCTCAACGTCAATGGCATCAAGGCACTTCCCTACCATGCCGGCATGGACGCCGGACAACGCGCCAGCCACCAGGACCAGTTCCTGATGGAACAGGTGGACGTGATCGTGGCGACCATCGCCTTCGGCATGGGCATCGACAAGCCCGATGTTCGGTTCGTCATCCACCACGACATCCCCAAGAGCCTGGAGAGTTACTACCAGGAGACCGGTCGCGCCGGTCGCGATGGTGGTGAGGGTCGATGCGTGGCGTTCTACAGTTACAAGGACATCGAGAAGCTCGAGAAGTTCCTGCAGGGCAAGCCTGTGGCTGAACAGGAGATCGGCAAGCAGTTGCTGGCGGATACCGTGAGTTTCGCCGAGACCAGCATGTGCCGCAGGAAATTCCTGCTCCACTACTTCGGGGAGGAGTTCGATGCGGCCAACTGCAACAAGGGGTGCGACAATTGTGCCAACCCCAAGGAACAGTTCGAAGGCAAGGAGGACCTTGAGCTTGTGCTGCGCGGGGTGAAGGAAAGCAAGGAGCGCCACCGCGCCAAGTTCATCTGCGACCTGCTCACCGGCACGGAGACCAGCGAGATCAAGAATTACAAGGGTGACAAGCTGAAGATCTATGGTGAAGGCGCCGACAAGGACAGCCACCACTGGATGGCCGTGATCCGCCAGGCCAATGTGGGGGGGTACCTGCACAAGGACATCGAAACCTACGGCAACCTGAGCCTCACCGATGAAGGGAAGAAGTTCCTCGCCAAGCCGGTCCCCATCAAGTTCGTAAAGGAACGTGACTACAGCGACTTCGAGGGGGGCGGTGAGGACGAGCCCATCGTGCGCGCCGGTGCTGCGGCCGATGAGAAGCTGATGGCCATGTTGAAGGACCTGCGTCGCAGCCAGGCCCAGAAGTTGAAATTGCAGCCGTGGGTGCTCTTCGGTGATCCGTCATTGGAAGAGATGACCATGCGCTACCCCATCACCATCGACGAACTCACCCAGGTGAGCGGCGTTGGGCCGGGCAAGGCGCAGAAGTTCGGTAAGCCCTTCGTGGAGCTTATCGCCCGGTACGTGGACGAGAACGACATTGAACGTGCAGAGGAGGTGGTGGTCCGAAGCGTGGCCAACAAGAGCACCCACAAGGTCCATATCATCCAGAACATTGATAAGAGGTTGCCGCTCGAAGCCATCGCCAAGGCCCGCAACCTTACGATGGATGCACTGCTCACCGAACTGGAGAGCATCGTTCAGAGCGGCACCAGACTTGACATCAATTACCACCTGAACGACGTGCTTGAGGTCGATGTGTTGGATGAGGTCATGGACTATTTCCGAGATGCCGAGACCGATGATATCGAGACCGCCTTCAACGAATTCGATGGCGATTACAGCGAGGAGGAGCTGCGCATGTTGCGCCTGAAATTCATGAGCGAAGTGGCGAACTGATGCGCGCGGAAGAACGACGGGTGTGAGCGGGTCAACGCCTCATCCGATACCAACCCTCGCACTCCTTCACCCTGGCGCGCCCTCACACTCCACATGAGCCCTAACGAACTCACCCTCGTAGCGAAGCACGTGATGAAGCTGCTGGTGGAGCGGCGCTTCGATGAACTGGAGCAGGCCACCGGCGGCATACGCTTTGGAGCCGATGACATGGAGGCCGCTGTCGATGAAGTGGGAAGCGTGCTCGTGATGCCCCCGGAGAACCTGTGGAGGGACTTGCGCATCGCACCGGTAAAGAACTGGCCCGGGGCCTTCAACCTGCGGCTCGAGCTGTGGACGGCGCGAGGCCGGACCTCCAATACCATCGAGCTCACCGTTCACACGAAGAACGGGAAGCCGGTGATCGAGGTGGACGATATCATTGTGGGGTAAGGAGCCGGTCAGCCAACTCGCTCAGCGCCCCGCACGCCATCATCGACGCCCCGATCGCCATTGCATCCTCGTCGATGTCGAAGGCGGCGGTGTGCAGGCCGCTCTGTGTGCCCTCCTTGTCCGGGTTGCCGGTGCCCAAACGGAAGAAACACCCGGGCATCACATGGGTATAGTACGCGAAGTCCTCGGCACCCATGCGGATGTCCATGTCAACCACCTTGTCCGCACCCACCAGCTCTACAGCCATGGCTCGCATCCGGGCGGTGAGCGCAGGATCGTTCTTGACCACCGGCGAACCCTTGACGATGCGCACGTCCACCGATGCGTTGAACTCCGCCCCCACCCGGGCACACACCGTTGGGAGCAATGCGTGCAGGTCTGAACGCACCTGCTCGTTGAAGGTGCGCAGGGTGCCATCAATGGTCACGGTCTCTGGAACGATGTTGGTGGCCCCATTGCCGATGAACCTGCCGAAACTGATCACCATGGGCTCGCCGGCAGGTACTGTGCCATGGGCCTCCTCATAGATCACGGGCAGCAGGCGTGCCGCCACCAGGATCGGATCGACCAGTCGATGGCGCACCGATGCATGCCCCCCCCTCCCTGTCACGGTGATGTAGAGCTCGTCAGCCGCTGCCATGAAAGGGCCGGGACGGAAGCCGAGCTTGCCGACAGCCAGTTCGGGTGTGACATGCTGGCCCAGTATACCCGCTGGCCGGGGGTCACTGAACACGCCTTCCTTCACCAGCAGCGATGCGCCCCCGGGCTCCTTCTCCTCCCCGGGTTGGAACACCAGCATCACCGCTCCGCTCCACTCCTTCCGAAGGCGATGCAGGGCGATGCCTGCACCGAGCACCATCGCTGTGTGCGCATCATGACCACAGGCATGCATCACGCCGGGAACAATGCTGCAGTAGTCCGGCTTCCCAACCTCCTGGATGGGAAGTGCATCGAGGTCGGCGCGTATGGCGAAGCACCGATCGGAGGGTGCTGCCTCACCCCTGATAAGGGCGATGACACCGGTGCCGGGCGACTCCGGGTCGATGCGGCCTACATTGATGCGCGTCGCGATGCCTTCAGCACGCAGTTCCTTGTCCACGAATGCGGCTGTGGCACGCTCCTGGAACGAGAGCTCGGGATGGCGGTGCAGGTGGCGGCGCCATTCCACCATGTGGTGCTGGAGCGAGGCGACCTGGGATCGGATGCGGTGGATCACTTGGATAAGAGCAATTTCAGTGCTGCGGCGAGCATCACAACGCCAAAGATCTTCCTGAGATGATCGGCGGGGAGCGTGAGGGCCCATTTACCGCCGAAGGAACCACCGATCACAAAGGCGGCCGCGACCACGCCAACCACCTTCGGGTCGATATACCCGGCCTTGTAGTAGTCGCGCGCTGCGAGGAACACTACGGGCAGCATGAGCACCGCAAGGCTGGTACCCTGCGCCTGGTGCTGCGAATAGCCGAGCAGCCATATCATCGCCGGCACCATCACCAAACCTCCACCGATGCCCACCAGACCGCTCAGCAGCCCGGCTGCCAGGCCGATGCACAACAACCAAAGGACCTGCTGTGGATCCATGGTCAGATATCCAGGCTGAGGGAGAAATGGAAGACACGCGGCAGCACGACCCCGTCATCGATACCCCAAGCCCAATCAGCGCGCACGAAGTAGCCAAGCAGGCGTGTGCGCAGGCCGAAGCCATAGCTGGCGACAATGGGCTCCCGCTGGCTGTCGATGGTGATGCGAAGGGGATTGCGCGACACCACCACCTGGTTGAACGTATTGTCCTCGGAGTAGGGGTCCGGACCGGTCCAGGCCGAACCCACGTCACCGAAGGTGGTCACCTGAAGATGGTTCAGCAGGTCTGAACGGATGGGGCGGTTCACGAAATAGCGCACGATGGGCACCCGAAGCTCGGTGTTCACCACACCGAAACTGGAACCATTGCGCGCATTGTAGAAGAAGCCCCGCATCGGCACGGACATGGTCTGGAAGAAATAATTCTGCGACAGGTCGATCGGGATGCTGTTATCAACCTTCGCGAAAAGCCAGTTATCCACGCCACCGAGGAAGTGGATGATCTTGCGGCTGCCCATGCTATGGGCCCCCGCAAGGCGGCTTACCCAGATCAGGTCGCGGTGCACCTTCAGCGAGTGTCGGAGGTCCAGACCCACCACCTGCATATCCCCTTTCTCCGTTGGATGCTGGTAGTATTCTCCGAAGACCTTCAGTTTCCAACCTGTCCAAAGATTGAGGCCGCGCGGCATCGAACTGTCATAGACATACTCGAGTTTACCGCCGAAGAGCTGGTCGAAGCTGTTGGGTACCCGAAGGCTGATGGGGTCGATGCTTTGCCTTACGTACCGGTCATTTCGGTACATCACGGAAGCACGGATGCTCGCAAGTTCGCTGAACGGCCAGCTGACCTGGTAACGTACGTTGTGGGTGACCGCTTTCACCACGCCCAGTTGATCCACGCTCTGGAACGCCTGGCGCTGAAAGGAAACGCGCTTATCCAGCCGTCGCTTCAGGTCCTCATACGCTATCAGGTAGTCGTTGTTGTTGAGGTCAAGCGCCAGTCGGAAACCGCCCAGGATGCGGTGATCCTCGAACAGGTCCGATGCACCGAGCCGGGTAAGGCCGCTCAACCCCGGGTTCAGGCTGGCCGCGCCGGCAAAGGGTTGGTAGAACTGGTTGCTGAAACTATTGTCCACCTGAGTGACCACCTGGTCCACCGTGAAGTTCAGGTTGTAGTTGCGCTGCTCCGGATAGACGAAGGGCTTGTCGGCCAGCGTATCGGGCATCACCACCGGTGCCGGGCGCGCGTTGGGGCGTGGTCGTGCCGGTGCGGCACCGTTAAGCTCGTCGAGGAACACGTAGTTCCGGATGTCCACCGCATCAGCACCGGCGGGCCGTTCCTCAGGAGGGTCCACCTTCACCACCGGGGCGGACCCTTGACCCGTTCCCTGATCCGGGCCCTGCACACCTTCGCCTGATGGACGGTCACCACGGTCGGCTCGCAGCGCCTCGTACACATTGCAAAGCCTGAATTCATAGCGCCCGTTCACTCGCTGCAACTGGGTGAAACGTGCCTTGCCCACGTTCACATGGTGCTCCAGGATGGACCGGCGTAGATCCGTGGAGCGTTCTTCCACGGTGAAATAGCGGTAATGAACAGTGGTGTCGATGTGGCTCACAGTGCTGTCATAACGAACCACGAAACGGTTGACCAGTCCGTCCGCATCGCTGAGATAGGTGTAGTGAATGCTGTCGTACCTCGAAGGCTGCAATTCGTTCACGCCGGGCGTATTCGTCAGCCGTGTAAGGATCGGGGACCGGCCCGCCACATCCAGCAGAAATACATCCTTGGCACCGTTCACAAGCCCCACCTCCGTGGTTGTACGCAGCGTGTCTCCAGGTCGGTCGCTGCTGAAGATCACACGACGGTCGTCATCCACGAAACGTGCGTCGAGGTCGTCGTATCGATCGTCTGTCAACTGTTCCTGGCGATTGCCGATGACGTAATACAGGTACAGGTCCGTGCGCCCTTCACGCACGGCACTCAGCACCAGGTTACGTCCATCCTTGGAGTAGTCCATGGAGAGGATCTTCTCCAATTGCAGCACTTCACGTTCCGCGGTTGTTCCATCGTCCAGCGAGTAGGTCCGCAGCAGCAGCTTGCCCCTTCGTTCCACCGCATAGCTCAACGCCCGGCCACTCGGGTGCCACGCCAGCACCGGGTAGCTGCGGTCCACGATGCGGTCCAGCTTCTTCTCACCCTTCACGATGCGCCGGTGCTTGCGGGTGGAGACATCGTACACCCAGACCTTGTATTGGCCGAGCTCATTGCTCACCCATGCCAGATGTCCTCCATCGGGGCTCTCCTTGAACTGGTCGTAAGTACGTGTGCGCTTCGTCCTGATCGGCAATGGTTCCTGTGGCATCACTTGCAACACACGGTCCTCCTCCAGGTAACGGCTGCGATAGAACTGATAACATTCCTGCGACAGGGTCTTGAGCGAAACCCCGAGCACATAGAGGAAGCCGCTCTCCGGGTTGCGGCTCACACGTGTCATGTACAGGATGTTCGGGATCACTCCCGGTCCGTACACATCGGCCACGTATTTCCAGATGGCATGACCCATGGCCCGTGCATCATCGCCCTCCAACCGGTTCAGCTTCGCATAGCGGCCGCTCAGGATGCCGTCACGCACCCGGTCGTTCAGCGCTGCGTCCCATGGCCGCGAGTGATAAGAGATGATACCGTCCGTGAACCATGTGGGCAGGCTCATGAAGGTGGAACTCTTGAGCATGTCACGCCAATTGCCGCCGAACATCATCTGGTCGATGATCACGTGTGCGATGCCCGAGCGGATCTGCCGTTCCAGCAGTGTATGGTCACCTTCGTAGTACACGAAGATCTTGGTGCCCACGATGCGCGTAAGGCCGCCGATGTTGTTCTCGCCCTGCATGCCAGCCAGGCCGATGTTGCTCTGGCGGAAGTCGGTGAGCGAGTTGTACACGATGAACTGCAGCCGCTCATCGAGGGCGTAGTCCATCTCCTTCTCCAGCTCCTTCAAGTGTCTGGTGGCAGCCTGTGCGGTGAAGCGCGCCAGGTCCCGTCCCTCCTTGTAGAAGAACACCTCCATGTCGGGCAGGCGGTACTGCTGCCAGAGGAAGTCCTGATACTGCACGCGGTTCTTGCCGTATTCCTGCTGTGAGCCCGAGTAGAACTGGGCACGTACGCCAACCACGGCCAGCAACAGGAGCAGGGCGAGCAGGGCTCGGAAGCAACGGGGCAGGGCGATGTGCACGAGGGGAAGATAGCTACTTTCGGGGGCCTTCAACGCCACCGCAGCGTACAAATTTCGGGCAATTACTGCCATGCTCAGCGTCGCCAAATTCACGTTCAATCCCTTCCAGGAGAACACCTATGTGATGCACAACGGGGTGCACGCCATCCTCGTGGACCCCGGCTGTTGGAACACCAGCGAGGAGCATGAACTGGAGCAGTACCTCACGGATCATGCGCTTACCCCGGTTCAACTTGTGCTTACCCACGCCCACATCGATCATGTAATGGGTTGTGCATGGGCCCACCGACGTTACGGTCTGGCACCGGCGCTGCACCGCGCGGACCGCGCGATCTACGACGGCGCACCGAACGTGGCCCGCATGTACGGCCTGCCCTACGAAACCGGACCAGCACCCGCCACGGAACTTGTGCCTGGGACGGACCTGATGCTGGGCGCCGACCGCCTGCGGCTCCTCTTCGTGCCCCGCCATGCCCCAGGCCACATTGCGCTGTACAGTGAAGCACAGCGCTTCGTCATCGCAGGTGATGTGCTCTTCATGAACAGCATAGGCCGCACCGACCTGCCAGGCGGCGACCTCGACACGCTGCTGACCAGCATCCGCAACGAGCTGTTCCCGCTGGGCGACGATGTGAGGGTCTACTGCGGCCATGGCCCGGAGACCACCATTGGGCAGGAGAAGCACGGTAATCCGTTCCTGCGATAGAGGCGATCAAGGGTGGTAACCGTCCTGCTTGTACTGCTTGACGTCGCCCTTGTGCTTGATGGGCGGCGGACAGTCAAA
>Ga0169931_10002484_pt1 | contig 30047 bp, 17 predicted proteins | sample Kivu_15m_20L_FD_129675 | JGI IMG/M metagenome (GOLD analysis project Ga0169931, IMG submission 129675) | Freshwater microbial communities from Lake Kivu, Western Province, Rwanda to study Microbial Dark Matter (Phase II) - Kivu_15m_20L... | ecosystem: Environmental > Aquatic > Freshwater > Lake...
ACCCCAACCCCAACCCCACCCCCACCCCCAACCCCAACCCCAACCCCAACCCCAACCCCAACCCCAACCCCTGTTATTAAAAGATTGTGAATAAATATCTTTAAAATATATGAATCAATATCGTTTAATTAATTTTTTAGGTTATTTATTAATACGTCAACAAATATTTTAATTTTGAAATCTTTTTTATTATATGCCTGAATCTTAGAATTAATTAAATAATTTTTTAGTAGTATTTTTTTAAAATGGTTAAAAAAAAACGAAAAACATAGTACAAAGGATCTACCAGTAACTCCAGTATAAGGCAAAGTCACTTACTCAGGTCCCAAAACTAATACCACTAAAAGTATCAAAGTCAGCGATGTTGATAGCTAGACTTTTCAAGATTTATAAAATCAAGAGAATCAACCCAATGGACAAAATCAACCGAATGGCCAAAATCAGACTCAAGATGACATGAATATTCAAAATCAGACTAATCAAAACGATACCAAAAAGCCACCTGCTTCTTGGTGACCCATTCATCTATTTATGTTTCTATATTCTAAAAATTAATTACTCAATTAATTCACTATCACACTGCCATCTTCATCGATATCTTCTTGTGCGACGCATAACCTTCCAGCCTCATATGTTCAAACCTAAAATCATCAATATTTTTGATCGAAGGGTCCAAATGCAAATAAGGAAACGCATACGGTTCTATTTATTTGATTACCTTCAAGCTATCGATATGATCACTATAAACGTGCAAATCTCCAAGCATATGCACGAACTATCCTCTTTCCAAGCCAGTTATCTGTGCAATCATGCATGTTAGTAAAGAATATGAGGCTATATTGAAAGGCACTCCTAGACCCATATCTCCACTTCTCTGGTACATTATACAGTTCAATTTACCGCTATTAGTCACCTGGAACTGGGAGAATGTATGACACTGCATAAAGGGTAAGGTACTGGAGGTAGAGCCATCTAGCTCATTTGGGATGGATTCCAAGCAGATAAAATAAGTCTACGGCTCGATGGATTTCGCTTTATTTATGATATAATCCAAGCTAACTGATCGATACCTTTTGATGTATAGTCAGTGAAGCGATCGGTATAAGGGGCGTTCCAGTGTCGCCATTGAAAACCGTAAATTGGACCTAAATCGCCAGCCTAACGATTTATACCTATACTTTGTAGATATTATTTAGAGCTGTGACCCTCCCATATCTTTATACCTTTCTAACTTAGCTAGTCAGCATTGGTTGAACCTTTGATGAACCATAATATTTACTAAGCAAGTCCCCTCCAAAATACTTTTTTATGAGTCAGTAAAGGAAAACTCTGGCTCAAGTCGTATCTCATCATTCCACCAAACAAAGCTCGAGTGCCGATATTAGTCCTATCTATTTTTTATTCACCTTCTTCTATGATTTTTTGGACCATTCTTAAGTACTGGTACTATTCATGCTAGGGTGCTCCAAATAAATTCTAACTAGGTCTCTGATAATTATTTTGATTGTAGTACTGTCTATAATCGAATCGCAAATTATTTTCTCGAAAAGTTTTAGAGATGAAGCTGCATTTGAGGTTTTGTGGGTACTTAGGTACAAAAGTGTCGCATTTGACCTAATCAGCTACAAGGGTTTCGTATATGTTGCTGCAGTCCCCCATAGCTTATTAGAAAACTTTTGAGCCTCCTATTACGAATTTGCTTCCTTGAGGTTGCTTATGATCTGCTAATTGCAGAGCCTACCTCAAACTGCCAGCTTGCTTCAAGTTATCATTTTCTTGAATTTTTTTGCTGTTAGATATGACTATATTCAATCTCTGAGGCAAAGGTTTGCCTATGGACTAATATGTTTTTCTGCCCATGATGATGGCGTTTCCTTGTGGGCTTGAGGTTGTTATTTTTTTGAACATTTTTAAGTCAGATGGCAGTTTCCACGGGAGTTGGTTGTTAAGACCAATACCGCCAGTTTTGGTTCTGCCGATGACGAGGTCGAAAGGTATTTGGCGCATAATTTAAATTTAAGAAAAGCATTTTGATTAAAGTTATTATATATCTTGAAATGTACTACATATCTTTCGATGATTTTTGATATCATTAAATATATTTAGTCTTTTAGATTAGGTTTAGCTACTTATATTAAGTTTTTTATAGTCATTCATTAATCATTAAGGAACACTTAGCTGACGAACAAATTTAAATATCTCACAAGAATGTGAGCCATGAATATCTCAAAGCATGATCTTTTGGTCTATTAACGTTTTGCTTATGGCGTGTATTATTTTATTAATTAAATATTAATAATCTATTCACCATAAGTTATGACTGCCAGACTCAGAAAAATAAGAAAACTCAGAGGTTCCGTCAGCTGCGGAGGTGGCCGTGTCGGTCGTCACAGAAAACACTCCGGCGGTAGAGGTAACGCAGGTGGCCTCACCCACAACCGAACCGCCATGGACCGCTACCATCCCGGCTACTTCGGTAAAAAAGGTATCCGTGTGTTCAACTTGCAACCCAACAGACAGCACTTCCCCAGCATCAACCTCGACAAGATATGGACCCTTCTCACCGACAACTCCCGCAGACTATCTGCCGGCAACAAGGACAGAGTCCCCGTGATCGATGTCACCAAGGCCGGATTCTTCAAGGTCCTCGGCAAGGGATTCCTCCCCTCACAGCCAGTTGTCGTCAAGGCCAAGTTCTTCAGCAAGATCGCTGAGAGAAAGATTAAAGCAGTAGGTGGAGCTTGCGTACTCACAGCCTGATGAACCTACCTATTTAAACAACTCATTCATATTACAGTATACTCAGCATCCAATTCGATTCGTCTAATATTTAAACGAATCTTCATAATATTAAGATTTCTTTACAATAAACATTATTTATTGATAAACCTATCCTATTCACAGATCATTTTTTCAATTTCTTCTCTCCTCGAACAATTTTTCATACTTATTGTTATCCTCCACATAATCCTTGAAATGCTGTTAGTAGTGATCCAGTTTCAATGCCTGACCCATATACTGACAATAATCCAACATAGGTATAGTCTTTTCCTTGCTTTATCCACCACTAGGAGTTTCACCCTTTACATAAGTCTCGCTCAAATATTTTTGAATCTCCTCCCTCTACTCAAAAGCATTCATATAATCGTCTCTTTATTATAGTATTTTTACATATTTTGCTTGAGCTTGTGGTAAGGATCAGTCTCCTTCTTGCGATTAGCTGAAAATTCTTTGATAAACTTGTTTTTGTTGAACAGCATCATCAGCTCGAAAATCTCATTCTTTTGCACTTAAACTGGAATCTACTACAAAGGATTATCTTTGGAAAGATCTGTTTTTTGAAGATCCTGCCATTAGAAATTCTCCTTAGCTGAAAAGGAACTTTTGAGTCTGAAGGCACGATATGGATTTTTGCCCTATATTCTGTTATTGTAATCGAAGACCAAGAAGAAACTAGTGTTGATATAGTTCTACTTTACCCCAATCTTACCTAATAATACTTGATAGCTTCAAGATAGTCCCAATAATTCCTGGTATAGCATACCAAGTACCACCCTATTTTCTCTTTATCCAAATTAAAACTCGACAATAGTTAATCATTTCTCCTCTACATACTCTACAACTCCTCCTTTACGCTATTTTCGCCATCAGGCAAGGGTAGTATACTGGTGACTTATGCTTCGTCATCATAGAGTGCCCCGTAGAGTTGACCATGAGTATTGTTCTTTTGCTGGAATTATTAGGCATGACGAAGCAGCTGAAGATGACATACGGGATCTATTTTTATTTTGTTGAGTTTGAAGCTCAGGCTCATGCGCTTGTTGAAGATTATAATAATCACTATAATGCTAAAAATCTTGTTATTATTTTTGTTAGTTAACAAATTTTGAGTACCGCTTTAGTACAAAACAGCAGATAAATTATCTGAATCGAAATTATTTATATTTTTAAACAGTATTATGTGTTCCGAAAATAGTTTCTAAAAGTGTTACCTGCATAAAGAGGAGTAAATCATCTGTAGGTTATGTCTCGATAGTCGTAGGCCACTTATCAAGGCTTGTAACTGTTCGGGGAGTATCAAGTATGTTCACGCGTAATGTCTAACTGACTGGATATACGAACAGATGGGAGATATCGAGTTTGACGAAGTGTAAGACATCGAACTACCCGATTGTTAGTTGTGTTTGAGTCAATACGATGCCTAATTTTGTTTTGACTAACCTGAGTTTCAGCTAAACGGATTGATAGATGTTTTCAAATCGAAACCGATGCTTGACTGGGTTCATATCGTCTTCGTTTTGATCTCACTCATGATAATCCCGATTCTCTGGTGGGAAGGAGTACGCCAGCTGTCAGATCTAAAATAAGATGAAGACCTAATCATCACTTTTTTCGCTTGCTTCGGTTTTCCAGCTGCGTTTTTTATTAAAGGAGCAAAACAAATATGGGAACTCAGAGATGACTTTGGAAAATGTGTCAAACAAAGCTCCTACATCAATTATTTCCCCTAGTAGGAGCTTAACTGATCAGTTGTATTGATCTATAGCAAAAAATACTTTATTTTATCAGTATTTAAGTATTCATCATAAAATTAATCTAACTGAATCAAGGACATTTTTGTGTCATTTTGAGTAAAATTTGTTAGTTATTCAATTATAAGTGTTAAAAACGTGTTATTGCATATACAATAAAAAGAATCTATCATAAAAAAGCATGTTAATTTTACATTTAAACATTATTTTTACTTTTTTACTATTTTCGAGTTTTGTTTGATTCTATCGGCATTTTCAAAATCATTTTAACCTTCCTATATCTTATTTTTATTTACAAGCTGTCATGATTCCAAATATCAAATACAAGACTGAGTTCTGTCGATTCTGGCAAGAAGGTACTCCCACTATCATGCAGGAAAACTATGCGAAAAAGGACTAGGCTGTTTCTTCGCCCATGGACAACATGAACTAAGAAGTTGCTAACAGGTAAAATTCTTAAACACTATGGCCATCCATAGCCTTTATCCACCATCAAATAACTAATCTAGAACCAACAAGACATCTTAAACAGAAACATTCCTTCGAATTCGAGCTCGCAGCCTCATAACTACAAAACTATTTTTTGCAAATTCTATGCACAAGGTACCCTCATCTTCACTCAGGCTAGTGTAAATTAGGAAGCCAGTGCACTTATGCTCACTAGCGACGCTAAAGAAGAAAAAAACAATCAGTACAATAGCCTCAGGTCGAAGCGCAGCAATTCACTCAATATTGGACTCAGCAACAGTATGAGCAGTACTATAGTCACTACTACCCACAAATGGTAGCCAACTACTGGGCTAGTGTCCCCAGCTACTCTCTTTACTCAAACACCAATCTAGAAGGTCAAGCCGTGGTTAGTTCAAACAGTTCCCCCGAGACTGATAAGTCATAGAACGCCATTAAATAGTTGAAGAACCAGATTACAGAATATGAGCCTGAATAAAATTAGAAAAATGCAAGTTTCCTCTAGGCGAAAGGTACATCTTCATCCCCTAATAACGACTTAAATGAATAGAGATAAGATCACTTGTGATTTAATATCGATTTCAAACATCTATCATTTTATCATTAAATTCACTTACAAAAAACATCCAAACCACCCCTCTAGATAGGAGTGTTTGATTTCATTCCTAATCGTTTTAGCATCTTCACGAAGAATCTGTTCCTAAAATTACGACTAGTGCGCATGTTCAGGTAACTCAGCAAATGACCCACAGTGACACCATGGGAATCATTTAGACTTTGTTTGGTGAAGTTGAATTTGACCAGGTCCTAGAACAGCATATCGACTATTTATGGGTTGAAACCGTTTCTGAGTTTCAACTCGAAGTGGTTGTCGCATTATTTGTACTTTTTGTAGGCACGAAATGCCTATTATTTGAGTTACTATTCAGTGTAAGATTTAACTATAACCATTTTGTTCTGATCCAGAGGGTCAAATTATTGTGATTATACCTTAAAGAAACTCTAGTTAACATGCAAATCTCCTTTGTATTTTGCAATCTGACTGACTATAAGATTTCTAACCGCGTCTAGTTGTTTTTGTTTTGATAGGGTTATCATTATGGAAGTGAATTACCAGTCGAGCTGGATTTGATTGGAGAGGCGATTGATGAAGGAAGTGTATTATGGAGGGAAGTAGACTAAAGTCATAGAGGGATCAGAGGATAACCTTATATTGCTTGAGGAAATAGTGATTGTTTAACCAGGGGCTGCTTGCAAAGGAACCTATTATGAATTTCCTAACTATTAAATTTTAATAGGCTATTGCGGCTCCTTTATTTTATCTCTTTTATCTAATCCTATCGTGGAACCTATTACAACAGACTACTTCACATAGTTCGATTAACTTGCTTTCGGATACGTAGGTTTACTAATCGTTTCGATTTGCTTCACCTATTTTGCCAAACAAGATCCCATCATACTTTCGGCAATCTTGGGATTTAACCCTCTCCTCTATCCCTGGTACTCACCCTTGATAGGGATTCTAGACTGAACTTTACTCTGCTGCACTTTCTTTTGTTTCAGTTTGGCTATCATAGCTTATAAATTATCGATGCCTGCCTCGATCTCGCTGTTAACCTTGCCTACTTTCCTCTTGAATATATCCAACTAACTGTCGTAGCTGGCATTCCAATCTTGTTTGACCTAAGCCAGTCCCTGCCTTGCCTATATTTATTTTGATCTATATGGCTCTAATTTCATCTAAATCTCCTTAGACTTGATTGATTCCATTCTCGATTAAAGTTCATTTGACTGGAACGGTTCGAACTTGCTGACTTTGGAATCAAATATGATCGATTTAATTTCTTTGCTTCTATTGCTACCCCCAATACTATACCCTTCCCTCTCACCTGAATTTATTTATCTTGGTTTTATTAAATTGCTCAAGCCGAGACTCGATGGAATTTCGCCATACTTCTGCAAAGGCACTTCTTCTAAGTAACTTTTGACATTATCTTACTAGACATCTTTGCCGATATCGTAGCGATATTTGAGTCTATTATCTACATTCTAAGTCTTCTCCACAAGAGCAGGCCTATACAACTCTTATCTCCTCAATTGCAACACCTACCCACTCTCCCCCACTTTATTATGATACCCACTATCACCCGACTGGTTCATTCTCGAAGCCCTATAACTACTCAAAGGACGATCAAACTCACCCTCTTCCTCCTCAAGTCTTCTAGCCTTGATTTATTGCAATATGGAGCTAGGTCTCCCATCGATAGAGTGCATGCTAACGTATAATTAATCAAATATATATGTTCATTTGCTATCAGGAACCCTCTACAAGACCTAAAGTACGATCTTCTACTGACGAACTATCTACGATTTCAACTATTTGATCTTTCTTCTTTACCTGCCTAGAATAGTCACCAGTTCATGCACTCTTGTCCTTTACACTTTGAGATCATCATATGTTCTTATCTTTTATTATCTCTCGTTTTGGAGCATATTGGAATATGTCTAAAGATCTCTTCTTACTTTATTGAACTATTCAAGGATACTTCTCTGATTGCCCTACATCTACTTTATCTTAGGAATCTGATATTTGTGCCATTTAGATAACTAGTCTTATAGTTATTTGTTCTTTTAACGCATACCGTTCATCAAACCATCTTGTTTCATACCTAATTGCTTCAGTTAGATTATTTATTGTTATTTCTTTATCATCAGCCCCTACATATCATCTAGCTTATCAAGCAAGGATTTTTGTTAGGTTGCGCTGTTTACTGCTTTGCCTTTGTTTATTTGCAGTGCCCTGTATTTTTAGGTTAGATTTTAGTAGTTTTTACTCAGAAATTATATCCTTTCCCTGAGACCTTTTATTATCACCTGATTCTTGCTTATATCCTACATAACCTAAGGCTGAGTGCTTAGTTTTGAATAATTTTTCAACCCATCTATCAGTTCCTGAGTATCCGACATTGCTATTTTCAACAAATCTCCAATATTTGACTCCACTTGTTACTGCTAAAATCTCGGAATGATAAATTACAAAGTGCTTGGAACATACCCGTATTTTTCCTAATTACTCTTGATCAGGTTAATTGCGTTCTTGATGTTTCCATGGATGTAGTCATCATAAGGCGCGTTCAGATCACGCCATAAAATGTTTTTTTTGTATAGCATTAGTTTAAAAAATTGAGTTAAGAACTGGTCTTTGGCTGTTATGATCTTATTGACTGCCGCGTATATTTTCTAGGCAGACTCAGACTAGTCTCTCAGCTGGCTAAAATTCTTCTCCAGTTCTTTCTCGATCTTCTACCAAGTCTCTCCACTCTTAGATTTCAAACTTACTGCAAAATTTTCCTTGACGACCTCGAACAACCCTTTGAATTCGACCTTAGCCTTATCACAGAATCCCAAGAAAAACCTTTTCAACTAAAAATTCTTGCTGCTTTCTGAACTGATTTCTTTTGAGAACTTTTTCATTCCATCTATTCCTGAAGATTGATTTTTGACCACCCCCTAGATCTCTGCGAAATTGGCTTTAATTCCCTGAAGATTCTAGGTAAGGTCGACATTCCCTTCGATATTTTTGCGGTTGTGGTCGATGCTGTTACTTATTTTTTTGAGCACAGCTGTAGGGTTTTTTTATTTGAGATCCATAACGATTATGATGATCAAATCCATACACAAATCAAAAGATTAATTTCTGACTGCCGCATTTGTTCAGAGCTTTAGGCCTTCGTGCCATGGTCTTTTCGCGTAGAACTGGCAACAAATTTGATTGTTTTTCGGATGTGGGCAACAGAAGGTTCTTTTCTGAGGTGATCAGTTTGAGTGAAGGTAGGGGAAGTTTTGCTGATGATTTTACTGAAAGGATAGGAGCAGGGGATTAATCTGGGATCAGTTTGCTTGTTTGACATCTTGATTGGTATTTGGGTCTAGGCATGTTATCGTTCAACTGCCCTATATTCTAAGGAAACTTGATAGTTTGTAATAGTTTTTAACTCATCTATCCCTTGTTATCGAACTCTTCCTTCATATCTAACATCTTCGGATAGCACAACAATTATGCAATTTAAGGTCTCTTCTTCTGATTATGAGTCATCAACCTTCCCACAAACCCTGATAACTATCGACTGTATGGCCCACCTACTTTTTAATACTCTCCAATCATGATCTTCTTGTACAATTTATCGGGAGTATCAGCTCTGAATGGTGGTTTCATCATTGCCATCTCATAAAGCACACATCCCAGCGACCATATATCACTCTTAAAGTTATACGGCTACTAGTTCCACACCTCAGGTGATGCATAGTATGGTGTGCCTGTTTGAGTAACCGCGAACTGATCTACTAAATGTTTGGCAACGTTGAGATCTCCCACCTTAGCTGTCTAATTATGGAAGAATATATTGGCAGGCTTTATATCTCTATGTATTATGTTAGCCTAGTGCAGTCTTTTGAGTCCTTCTAAAACATTATATGCCACTTTCCAAATATCCTACTCTGGAATTCTGGAGTTAGTCTCCTTGTATTTTTTTATCTTATGCTGCAAATCACCACCATTTGCCATCTACATGACTATACATAGCATCTAAGCCTTCTAGTCGTAGAATGCCTCCTTATATGACACCACAAAAGGAGATTCTATCGATGCTAAAAACCTGATTTAATTCAATGCGTTCTTTTTGTCCTTTTCTTTCAATTTAGTTATTTTGATCTAAATGAAGATGGAAGTACTTGTTTGATAGCATAGACTTACCCATCTGATCGTCTCACGCACTTGCTTACACTTCCGAACGAGCCCTTCCCTAGAGTCTGTTTGATTTCAAAATCTTCCAAAGGCATTAGCAATTATAGTCAACTAACGCCAAACATACTTTATAACTCACCTCCAAAAAACGAATTAATCCCATTATGCGCTTAATCCTTGGTTTATAATATGAAACCCACATCCAAAACATAACAAAAATAAATAATAGGCATTGATTTAGGAAACAAAGAAATTTATGCGGCATATGGGAAGAGATCAGTCGAGATACGGAACACTTTTTACTTGCATCATCGTAATGCATATCTCAATAAAAAACATTCACATAATTGTTTGGAGGATTTGTTGTATATGCTAGGAACCAAATACCAGGGATAGCATACTAAAGCGCTGTGGAGGTACTACAATAATAGTTTCACTAAAACTGTCAATAACAATATGGTAATAGGCAAAAAAGACTGGCAAGGAGAGATACAATAAGTTCATATTTAATTCTGGATGGCAGTTATAATCAGAGGAATACTACTAGCTAATCCTTTTCTTAGAGTACTGGTGCATTAGAAAAAAACAATCCAAATGATAGTGACTACTTTCGAAGGATAGTACAATCCTTTTAGATTGAGTCTACGACGTATCTTATAAATCAACGAAATAAACTCCACTTGCTTCGTTAGCAACAGTCACTGTTTAGCTGCATATTGTCTTAGTTAATCTGTAAAAAGTATAGATAATACTGAAGTGATCGGAGTTATCGATTTTGGTGATCGAGGTCTCAGTGTAACGATATACAGATTATATTGCATGTAAAATGGAGTAGTCTAAGTACTTACTTGTTAAGTAAATCGATTAGGAGGGTTGCATATTACTTCGAAACTAGCAGACCATGTAGTCGCATAGCTAGCTAAAAGTCATGGCATGGATATAAGTAACAACCCCAAACTAATGCATAAACTAAAAAACCTATGTCATTAAGTAAAACGCACCCTTTCTACAAGCTAAAAAGCATTCGTAAGGCTAGACTAGTTACCAGATATACATGTCTACGGCTGCGAAATATCAATCAGTTAGTTCTAGAATTGCATAAGGAATTAAATAGCAGCCAATATCGAGTTAATAAGTAAGACTTTCTTGCCTTATATCAAAACAATCACTAAGGTTGTGCTTAGCGGAGGATCATGTAATATCCCTTACTTCAAAAAATAGTTCTCGAGCTATATATCCCAGCAGTAACATGTAAGCGTTGTCACTGCTGATAACTAGTGGGTCCACAAAGGATTGCTCTCGATCAAAGGCCCTAAAATGAGACTTTTAGATGTTTCCCCTTTCGATGTATATATCTAGGGCGACTAAAATTTCAAATGGTCAGCCATAAGAAAAGGCTAACCTGTCCCCTGCCGCAAAAAAATAGTCTTAAAATTTCCCAGTGGATAGCTAACTTTTTCGATGAAGATCTACCAGGACAAGGTCCAGGTGGGAAGTTGTTTGCTACCCTAGCGACCCAGATAATGGAACTACACCATATACCTCTAGATGGACACCAGCAAGATTCTCAACATATACGGGACTACTTCTTTCGGGCTGATAAAAATGAACACCAACATGCAGGAAATGCCATTATAAGATAGTGTCAAGTACAATAAGATGGTGCAGTAACTAGACTACCATATCGAGAATGATTGATTATATTATAAATGTAGGCTGATTTTGTCAAAATTGATCCAGAAGAGACCATGCATAGACTAAGAGCTATGATGGTTAGGTGCGGATCTAAGCAACAAAAGATTTAGGAACTTCCGTAGGCTTTTATCTAGTTCATGAAAATGAGAGGGCTTGATATCAATTAACTTGCAGTACCCATCCCTAGGTTTGTGAGGGTAAAGCCTGCTCTAAAGATCAACACAGAATAGCTGGCTTATAAGCTAGAGCTAAAGATTTAGTAAATAGAACAAGTTGATCACTATTTTTGGGCTATCAATCCTTCAGCTAATATAAATCACTGTTCTCTATATCAGTAAGCTCTGCTGTATGGCATGGACTACTCGAGCTCAATACCAGTCAAATGCCTCAACCTATAGCCTAATCTTAGAGTTCTTGAATTATGTAGTGCTCCTGGCAACAAATCTATGCTTATGGCTGATCTATACCCAGGTCTAACCATAACTGGAGTTTAGATCAGCTAGAACAGAGCTAATCTAATGCGTAATTTAATTAAAAAATACAATTTATCAGATAGGATATAAGTTTTATTGCAAGACGCTACCAAATACTAGCCTTAGTCTTTTTTTGATCGAGTCCTTATTGATGCCTAGTGCACCCATTAGGGTTCACTGAAACACATATACAAATTTGCCAAACAATCAACAGATAGACCAAATAAAAAGTAGCAAAAACTAAGCAAACAACAATAGAAACAGTTTAACAAAAACAATATAAATCCCTATACTTCTCAAATAAACAAAATAAACTAATGGACCAAGTAAGACTTCTAGCAACGCTTTCTCGATTAGTATAAATTATCACATCTACAGTAACTACAATACTAGTTATTGAAAAATGGGTTCAGATGTGTCAAGGACGGTGGGATAGCCGTGTATAGTACATGTTCTTTTGATTAGAGTCAGAATTAGAAAATAGTTAGCAGGTTTGTGGAGAATTAGCCTCAAGCAGTTATTATTGATGCTAGTGAGGGTATATAGTGTGGAGTGGGCTATAGATAGGGAACAATTAAAGGCACACTTAGATTCAGCCCTTCAGTTAGTTGCTGCGGAGGCATGTTTATCTGCAAACTCAGAAAAATACCCAAAAAACATCAAATCCAATAGCAGCTGTCTTTATAAATTAATTGAATTTATATATCACAAACCAAAAAATAAAGGGAATGATTTTGCCTCTTTTACTATATTTAACAATTTTGATAAACATATCAAAAAGGAGGTTCGCCTAACATTTTAGCACTTGTAAACCTATCCCAAATCTTCCTCATCTTCGTTATTTTATGTTAGTTATCAAACCATATGATATAGGCATAGTCACAGGCCATGGCTTTGGGAGGGTCAGATACTGGCATCAATCCTCCAGGCAGTGTATGAGTTCCTATAAATTTGGCACAGTAAACGTAGTGGTCTGGTCCTTGAGTTTTAGTGAATATTTAGTATTTTGAATCAGGCATAACTTGTTCGACTACGTACTCCATCTACTCTGTGTATTGTTGGATTGTTGTAAGGAATCACATCGCATGCAAAAGGAGCATAATCTCTGCAGTATTGTTTGCATGCTTACCAGCCTTTACCGGTTTCGCAGGCCTAAAAAAAAGCATTCATTATGTATAGAAAGATATTTTTATATATGGTAGTTACTATCATAAAAGATAGTATAGATGGTTTAAAATATCCTTTTTAATTACAATAATTTTAAATCGAAATTAATTTTTTTAGAATCTCTAAACAAGCATAGCTAATACATTTAACATAAATAATTATTTTAATATACATGTTTTATCATATGTTTATCAAATTTATCAAGTAATCAAATCATCCCTTCCTCATCGGCTTAACTGTTAGTATCAACTCCGGCACAAGTAGTTCTTCTTCCTTCTTCTCCACCCCAGATTTCTTCTTACCCAACCCAGGTTTCAACCCCTTCTAGAACATTCCGCTATTATCTCCTGAGCCCGAAAAGATATTATCTTTGCCTTTGACTTTCTTCTGCTCTGGCATCTTGTTTGTCTTTATCGTCTTGAATATCTATACATCCTCGCAGGCACTCCTATAGTCCTTGGTAAACTCTTTGAAATGTTAGAGATCTTATAGACTTAGCAGCAAATCGAGTAATTGCTCGTCGACTAGATGTTTTCTTGGTGCGAAGAGGGCGTTGAAGTGCTGCCAATTGAAATATGGAACGGTCGCTATGATGTGCTGCATATGCTAATTTATACTGCCTGAATATACTGTTGGATGGTTTGTCTGTACTCCCCAAACAACTCCATCTGCACATTACCATCCCCATTCTCCAAACTACCCCAGTGCTAATTCATAAACCCCGAGATCCTATCCTCAAAATGCCCCTAAATAACAATCTGCTGCATCTCCATGATGATATGATCGAACTGACTATCTTCTGGTGACTTAGGCGCATCTATATACCTCACACTATACTGTAATGTTCTTCGAACTCTTCGATACAGTTTTAGTCCTACATACCAATATTTAAATAAACAATATAGTAGAATAGATAAAGATGTGAACTATTGTATTTGTAGACGTATCCGATGTTATTCTTTATTAGTAGTAATAAAAATTATTGGAATTAAGATGAACAACAGCTTCGAATATGTACTCAGATCGAGCTTGAATAACTCCACAAGCAAATAGGCGCATGGGTTCTCCAAATCCCAAAGATTTCTTCCTTTCAATAAGACCAAGTAAGGGTAGAAATATTTAGTTGTATCACGCATACTTATGACCATCACAATGATTTATCCTCGTCGTTTACGAGATCGAAGTAGAGAATAGGATCTAAGGCGTAAAGATTCAGAACAAGTGCAACTTTGTCACCATCGCCAGATAAGTATATGGTGTCCTCTTTTGTCGATATGAATTCGCACAAATAAAGGGGCAATAAACTAGGAGACTCTAAAAAACTAATCTTAAAGACTAATGGAGTACCTGGCCCTGGATCATACTTGAACAATTTTAATCCCGAAAAGAAATTGTCATATACGATGCGAAGCAAGATAAATCATAAAGACCATAGTTCAGTAATGATTGACTAATATAGAAGCTGGGACCAGGTCACTACAACCCTGACAAGTACAACACCATCACCAAAAACAAACAATACTCCAACAAATACGCTAACTCTTTCTCGACTGTCATCAATAAATCTCATAGATTCGGTAGCAACTAAACCGTCAGCCCCGGTCCATTCATGTGTAGACACTGCCATATGTAGATTCCAAGACTACAAACTATGTGGGTAGTGATCCTAATTATCGATTTGCTGGGGAGAAGAAGTCGGCTAGTTATATTGCTAGGAACAAGAATCCAGGTCCAGGATCATAGTAATTGAGGGTTTATATAGTGAAAAATTTTCATAGTTTTCGGAGTTAAAGGGTGGGCTTGGAGGATCGAGAACTAGGGTGGATGTGCAGTTTGAATGATTGTGAAGATCTTATAATTCGAATCAAATAATTAAGCATAATTAAAAGGGTAATACAGGGGGACATATTGACGAAATGATGTTGGTTATATGGGTATATAATGGTATTAGTAATAAAGTGGTTGCGCATTAAATGGAGTTAGTTGGGCTAGATAATAGAACCTGTGTAGCTCAGTTGGTTAGAGCGCGAGTCTCATAATCTCGAGGTCGAGGGATCAACGCCCTCCGCGGGTATATTTTTATATACATCCCTACTATTACCACCAATACCATAAGCAACTTAATCTTCTATTAAGACTGCTTCCAACGAACAAATACTCGTAGTTATTTGTTAGATACTTTTTGATATCTTGACTGTTGATAATATGCTCTATGATTGTTTATTGTCTTTTCGCTTATTTATCAACGTGTCGATTATCACTGTCCCACCTGCCTCTCGATATCCTCCAATTTTTCTCTAATACTCTTCAGAAAAGCCTGATAATTCTCTTTCTCAGTATTGAGCTGCTGGAGTTGACTCTTGATCCTGCCATTCTCATTCCTATGATGCTCCAAATGTCGTTTCCTAACTAACCACATCCTTACAACTACTCGTGAATACGCTATAGCTAGCTTCCTATCGTCCTGCGGATATCATCGTTCTTAGCATCGAATGTTTTTTCGTACGCCTGCTTAACCTGACGTAAAGCCTAAGTATCGCGCTTGTATGTTTTTATATTAGTCGTGAGATGGTTGAGTTATTTCTAGCTGAGGGCAGAGGTACTTCGACGGAGGCCAGTCTATTCTTCAAAGACATGTAACTTATGATTTTATATATATTGTAACAAGATCATAATAGGCATCATATAGAGCTGCAAGATCTCATCTCCCACACTTAATATAGTTTCATTAAGTTTATTCCCCTACCAAAATAATAAGCAATAATATACTCACAGAATTAGGAGATTAACCTTGATTTTGTGATCTTAGATCGTCGATCTGTATTTTTGAGGTTACTAATAATCCAAAAAGCTACAGATTACCACTAAGCGAGGCGAAGAAAGCGGCTATCACGAATGATGCGATTTCAAGTTGCAGTTTAGTGCCCAACTGGAAAAAGGACGGATATTCTGACAATAATGCATGTACTGATGCTGGTCTGAAGAGAGGTGACCTCCTGACCCATAATGGAACAAGCTCAAAGAAGATCCAATAATGATGCCACCATCATCTACAACGCTCTAAATACCTACTGTCTCAAATATCCATCATGGAGACCAACAGCATGATACCATGCCCAACCATCCTCACATATCTAAAAACATTTACTATCTATATTGTCTCTGATCTTCAATCTAGATGTTTTTTGATAGATTTTTATATTTTTGATGGAAAAATTGATGTTTTGTTTTTATGTTTATCATCTAAGAATCAGTAAAATATCTTTGATAGTTTATATCGAAGGGTTGATTGACTTCAGTATTCAAATCTTATGAACAAACTTTCCCTCTTCTTGACACTATGTCTACTGTGTCTTTCAGTGAGCCTCAAGATACATGTGCATTAGCAATTGTATGTAAAGTAAAGGGCTTCGGACTACTGGTGGAAGATCTCCTATACCAGTTTGGATAGCTGCATCGAATAAAGCTTCAATAAAGATCTTGCTATATTAGCAGCTAGAGGCAGGAATCCTTCCGAGACTTACAAAACAACCCTGAGGACATCGGTTTCAACATCATGTGGTCGTATTGCTCAGTGGGCTAAGGATAAATTCTCTTCCTTCAAAATGTGTGTAGATACTTATGCTGGGCAAGGTGGAATACCTACTTGGGATCAAAACCAAAGGAGATAATATAGCTTCAACAGGAACAATCAACCCATCGAAGAGTATTGTCAAAAATTCATCAACAACTTCGGCATCTGATCATCAACAACATAAATAACAATATTTATTAGAAAATATCATAAAAAATAGTCTTAAAATATATCAGATATGACCCCTTCCTCAATTAACATTGTTTCTTTGTTGTTTTTGTAGACTATTTTATGGTATGATCTTGTTTTCTTGTTAATTCTAGATTTTTTAGGTGTAATATGCCTCCTCGGGTCAAGCGCTCACAGATCAAGTAAAGGCGGATGTCAAAGCAAACCAGACAACGATATGCAGCAGAATTTCGCAATGGAGTTTCGAAAAACATGGTTCCTTTGATGGTTGCTATCACAATTACGCCATCAAAGGCGGACTACCCACCTGGAACCCCGAGAAAACATTGTAAACATTGACAGCAGACTTATAGAAGAATATTGCTACAGATTCTACAGATTATGATCATCAAGCTTTAGCAAAAATATCCATAAAAATCTATATAGGCATACTCAAACTATCTATTTTATATCTCATATCTAAATCTATGACATGTTGTACATGTCTTTAATAATAGATGGGATGGTAGTCCTCAAATTGGAAGGGTTTTAATTTTTATATTTATATCGTAGCTCATTCACTTCAATAAAAACTATCAATTTATTTAATGGCCAGCAAATATATCAAGGAGTTCCCACTCCCCGACCCCTTCCCTAATATCTTCAAAAATTTGACCAAAGAAATACTCAGAGATCAACCCGAGAACATCATTCATTATGCAGCTTGCTACTTCCATGCGCTTGACTCGCAAGTACCCTTTGTATACGACCCTAAATTCAAATTTCAAGTGCAAGCTCAAGCACAACAAGCACAGCCATAGCCTTCTTCCGAACCATAGTCACGACCTGCATCATCTGATGCCATAACACCATAGAAAGAAAAATTGATCGATGAATTGGTCGGCTAACTGATTGCAAGATTCGATAAAAACAAAGATGGAGTGCTGTAGTTTCAATAGCTAAAAGCATTTATCGATGATATGGTAGCTAATAAACACTTGGAGGCCAAACCAACTGACGATCAGATAAAAAGTTTCATGAAAGTATTGGATCAAAATAATAGCGGAACTATTGATAAGGACGAGTTTAAAAAGTTTCTGATCGATACGATAAGCAGGCAGTGAAGAAAAAGTGATGTTACATGACACTTGATAATGATATAGATAAACAGATGTCAAAACATCAAAGTGATAAACACATTAATAGATGATTGATGAATGAGAGGGGAGGGTGACTCAGACAATTAGTTTATATCAGGGGTCAATAACAATACAGAAGTCATCATATTCTGTCACCATATTAAAATTATAATAAACTTGATTGACTTTAAATGCCAAACAAAACATATAAATGATTAAAAAAAATTATCAAAAATCAATATAAAAATTTATTAAATAAAGCTTATAGCAGCTAAGTGACGATTAGTCTTGATTTATAATCAATTTTTTTCATATAGATATTCCAAAAAATCAAGGATAATTTAATTGTTCTTCAATCGTTTTCTTAGAAAAAAGGGAACTCGATCTTTTACTTACTAATTATTAGATCAAAGTAACTTAAAAATATAACAATTATGATATTTATTGAAAAAATCGAGCATTCAATACATACGCAAAAGTTTTTTCTAAATTGTTTTAATGTTAAGAGCTGTAAAATTTTAGATTAGAGCTGAAACGTCATAAATTGTTTTCATATTTATTAAATTAAGACGATCGTTGCTGGATGACATCAAGAAAAATATGGAGCCCTGACTAAGACACAATCCTTAAAATGCTAAAATAGCAGAGAGCCTAGAAAAAATGGAGCGTAATTGCAAGGAAAATGCACGAATAATTCGGGATTGTAGGCCGAACAGGAAAGCAATGTCGCTAGAGGTTGATTTACCACTATAAAGATACCATAATCATCTTGACTCCTCCATCATTACGACCCTATGGACCGAATAAGAATAGAATTTGTTGTTTCAAATGCATGAAGAGGTGGGAAACAAATGGTCCGCTATTTCCCATAGACTACCCGGAAGGTACTGATAATTGTAAGTAGATCTGATAACTGTGTAAAAAATCATTTTTATTCAAAGTTGAGAAAAGCGGTTAGGCGGCTCAACAAGCTAGTTGGGGAGCATCCTCAGGTCAGACTAGCCATAGTTAAGCCTGCAATTCTCAACAAAATAATAGAAACTACTGAATAGAGATATAAAACTAATAGTAGGCATGATGAAGAAGTTATCGAGACCTGCATTGGTAATTTTTCAATCACTCAGCCATAAAAAATAAACTCTTTCTTCTAAATGAATCCCAATAATTAGATAGATAAACTGCTCAGCTTATTGCTGATATGAATGCTTTCGAAAAGAAAGTCAGAAAAAACTCCAAAGGCAAAGACCAGACAAACTCAGCAGAAACGCTATTTTAATTGGCCTAGCCTTAAATAGCAATGCCTCACAAGATAGAAGCAACTAAAACTGGCTTGGTGCCTGTATCTGAACCTTTTTATCAAATTTTCAAAAGAGTATGCGAGTAGATTCTAATGAATGAATCAGCTTGATTATTTATTTTGCTAAGTGTTCTTCTTCCAGAATCAAATTATTCATTAAAAATTGTGTATTTCTATTGTTTTTTCAAGCTGGACTGATAATTAAATTTTATGCCTGAAAGGAAGGTTTGGTCGGAAGAGGAAGACAAAGTGTTGAGATACCTCAGAGAATAACGTGAAGAACGCAAATGGGCTAGCATAGCTCGCATTATGGAAAGCGAGTTCGATATTCCAGGACGCACCGGCAAGCAATGCCGCTAAAGGTGATGATTCTTTTATGCAGATACCACAACCACTTAGACTCAACCATAATTAGGAGCGAGTGGACAGTTTAGTAAGAGCAAGTGCTTTACACTATGCACTAGGAAATGGGCAACAAGTGGGCCCTTATTGCCCAAAAATTACCAGGAAGGTATAACCGTAAATTATTCAGGTCGGACAACTGTGTCAAAAATCATTTCTATTCACGACTGAGAAAAACCCTCAGAAGAATCAATAAACTTATACAGTAATATCTGTTTAAGGAACTTGCCTGTATCCGCAGCAACACTCTTTCCAGATTGATCGAAGTCAGTGAATCTAAATTCAAAATCAGCTCCAAGGTCGATGACTAATTAGCTGATTTTTGCAACAGTAAGCCTATTATGAATCAGACATCATCAATAGATTATTTAGATTTGCCGACTTTGGCGACGAAGAAGTAACTTAATAAGTTTTGGAGTAAGCTAAGGCGATTGTAGAAGATCTTCAAAACTTCGAGCTTAGCTACAAAAAAGGCTACAAAGTGACTAAGCATCAAAGAAATTAGCAATAGTATAAAACTTATTTAAAACCGCCGACAAGCAAAATTGCTAGATTGGAGTCAAACGGGTCGGCTTCATCATAGCGGAGTGAGGATAGTAGTTACTCTGGCTTTTCATTTAAAAGTTTTTTCAGCAAAGAGTTAAAGTTAAGATGAAGAAGAAATACCGTATTAGTAGAAAACAAGAAAAACGCGAAGTTTTACCTTATCAAGAGGATCCTCGGATGCTTCAAATCAAGTGAATTAAGATACATCGTTCAAAGTCCGTAGCAGCGGTTCAATTTAAATGCCAATATAGAAATAATAGAAGAAACGCAATCGCAGCGAAAAGCTCGCCATGAAGTAGTAACACTACGATCACTTTCATAACCAAGGAAGTAATTTAGGTCTACCATAATCTGGGGTGATGGAAATAGACTAGTTCTAGCAAGCTCATTTCCACATAGTATAACTATAAAGCGAACACGATCTTTAAAGTAAAAGCAACAATAGCAGCGAAAACATGGGACGTCTCAATTAGAATAACTTGCATTATTAAGACACATCTCTCATTGCCCGCATATTTCTGCCGAAATAGATGGAGGATTAATCTCAACAGTTGTTCAAGCACGATGACGATATTATCTAGTTCAAGGAGGATCAGTTCTATTGATATATATTAAGTTTTACTATATATCCGCCTTATACCCATCTGATCAGTATCAACTCTTTATTTCTATTTATACACCAATTATAATTGACTAAGCCATCTAATCATTCGTCTATCTTGATCAGCTTCTCGTAAAACAGACAGAGATCTCTCGGGTAATCTTTAAGCAGCTCCTATCTCGAGATCACTACGTTCCTTCTTCCCAACACAACTTCGAAGTAATAGCTCTCTTGTCCAAGCACATGCACATATCTGATTATTTATATCTTGCGCTCTTAGTCCATTTTCGGTTATGTTTTCTAAATAGTCTCTTCTCCGATTTTGTTTGGCGCTTGCTTTTCTTTCTTAGGAGTGCTCACAACCGACAGTTTTTTCTGCTTATTTTCGGGTATAGAATAGTCTTCATCGGAGTCTAAATCAGCTTATTAATTTTTTTAAGGCTTATTTGCTGATTTTTTTACAGGTCTCGAGGCTTTCCTTCGAGATTTAATCGTCTTTTCGACTGATTTTTGTTCGACAAAAACTTATTCAACATCTTTCTGCTCAACTACTTTTAGTTCCGGTTATGGCTACGATAGCCTCAGCTGAATGGGTCTGCCTCGTCCCCTTTTCTCTTTGGGCTTAGGCTATCTTCGGGTGATCTAAGCCACTTTTATGTCATTTTCTTTCTTTTCTTCAATGAGTTTGGGCTCGATCTGCTTCTCTGGTTCTTTATTCTTAATCTTACTCTTGAAGTCAAGAATGCAATCCTTGGCATATTAAAGGTTTTAAGCTGGCTACCAGGTGGCTTAGTTTACAGCATAGCCTTCCCATTTCACAAGATACTCATGCTCTTAATAAATGAAAGTTTACTGTTTCGTATTTTTCGGTGCTTGAGGATCGCCTAGACCTTATAGAATTTCTTCTCCTACATTTAATAATTATACTTCCCTCGCTTTATATTTTGGCTCTTATCATGTTTCTAACATTTCTATAAACTCTACTTAATATTATATCATTTCGTATCATTAAATAATCTTATTAAATTGAATCTATTCTTTTAATCATAGCTTATCCTCGAAAGATTCTCCGCATATCAATGAAGCCTTTGTCCTCCAGATCGAATGGTAGTCGGTAATTCCAGGGAACTTGGATCGGGCATAGCTCATTATTTCCTTTGCTACTAACTCCTGGACAGTGCCCTAGACAGGAATGTACTCGCATTCTGAAGCAGCAAAATGGCAACACATAGATTTTCTGTATCCCTGAGTTTTGTTTTCACCCGATCCATGGATCATCAAAGGATGGAAGAATACAATATCTCCTTTCTTCATCTCCAAATCTATCCTTTATCCCTAAAATTTCTCATATTCCTTAATACCGAAATAAGCCTTGTTAACCTGTCCGTCTCCAGGGTAGTCATGCGCATAGAACCTTCCCAAATGAGTCCTAGGCAGAATATTCAAACTTCCATTTTCCTTGCTGCTGTCCTGAAGAGCAGCCCAAGCCGCAACGATACGATCAGCAGGTCCGAAAGGGAAATAAGCCAAATCCTGATGGAAAGGATGTCTTGAACTAACACCCATACCAGGAGGCTTATTAATAAACATAGTGTGAACTGATTTGATATTATCTCCGCAAAAACTTTTCAGGTAAGGAGTCAGCTCAGGGTTCGTGCAGTATGTTTGAAGGACATCGTCGAATTGAAAATCTTGTAACTTTGTGATATTTTGCTCTCCATTCAATTATTTCTTGGCTTATTTATTTTTCTTTACAAGAGATATGTCCCTGACTATCTGCATGCCCAGAGGTCTGAATAAATACAGAGTTACGGTGTGACTTTTTTATCACAAAAATCAACAAACCTTTGTTTCCAGGTTTCGATGTCACTATCTTTCAAAAAGTTGCGGATCAATAAATACCCATTTTCTTCATAGAATCTTCTTTGCTCGAGAGTCAAGCAACCCTTGTCAGTTGTGAACCTGAATTGCTAACCTTTAAGAGTTTGGTTAAGATTTTAAAGCCTCTTCATTATGACGTAATTAAGTTTATCAATATGTAAATGAATAACTGATGACCAGTATCCATATTTAAATCACATTTACACATAAAGCCTAATAAGAGTTTTGTTTATCACGTGACATAGATTGATATCAAGGATATTGATCTTTCTCCTCGTTAACGTAAGTCCATCCTTGCACCTGTGGGTCTCCTCCTGGAGCCTTATTCAACTCTGCTTTTTTCTGTTGTTTTGTCGGCTCAGATGGGTTGTATTTCTTAGGCTTCAGCTTGTTATTCTATATTATCTCCTTGAGTGGGGAAACCATTTGCAGACTCTCTAAAGCTTTCCAATCGAATTATACACAAGTGAAAAACTTATGGTTTTTAATCTAGTCCCAACTCTTATAGCCCAATCTCTGTTTTGGATCGAATCTCAAAAGACTATTGATAAAGTCTTTAAGCTCATCACTTGTCTTAGGATTTTTCCATATTCTGTGTTTTTATGCGTTTTCGACTAATCTTTTGACCCTCTGTCTATCTTTGATCTCAGTTCCCTCGAAAGGAGGATGATAATTTGAAATCTAATATGCAAAGATGCCGATAGCCCATAAATCGATATACTTTTAATATCCTCCTCTTAGTACCATTTAAGGGGAATAATAAAAACTTGTTCCTGCTTCGGTCTTATTGATCTGATCTTCATGTATTTCTTTGGCCAATCCGAAATCTGTAAGCTTCACATAGCCGTTTTCAAAAATCAAAATGTTTTATGGTTTCAAATCTCTGTACATAATATTATGGTTATGCAAATACTCCATTCCCAGAATAAGACATCCTAGAATAAACCTCACCCCTACTTCTCCTATTATCTTGAACTACTCCACTCTTTTTTTAAGAGGATCACTGATGAGCGAGTAAACATCGCCACCCGAAGCCCATTACATCACAAAGTAAAGGAAAGTTTGATCCTGAAAAGCATAGTGAAGGGCAGTTATAAAGTGAGAGTTCGACTGCTGAAGAATTCTTTTCTACAGTTTCAGGTTTTCTGTGAGTTTGCTTTGGAAAATCTAGTTTTTGATGACTCTTTTTATCGCATATTTTTCTACTATCCCTTTGTCCCTATTTTCTTTGAGCTAGGCTAAAAAGACTTCTCCGAAACCTCCTCCACCTATACGATGCGTAACGTCAAAACTTTCCCACTGTATTTTGTTGTTAGGCGGTGCAGGGAAGTTTTTTTGTATCATATCGAACAGGTCTTGCTTTTACTGTTTCTTATCAGATTGTTGAGGTTTAATAGTGCCGTTCGATTACTTTTTGACTGACTTGGGTTAATTAGGAGTTGACTTCTCAGTCTCAGCCAGAGGCCCTTATCGCTTCTTTGGGTGAGGGGACACGGATGTTTTGTTTTGGATGGGGTTTTGCTGCTGCAGATTTTTATTATCCCCTCCGCACATCGACATAATGGATCCCATTTTTAAGAAGTTTGTTTATTTAATATGAACTTCAACGTAGAAGATCACAATCAAATAAGAAATAATAAAATTTATTCTTGTAAGCTACGGCAAAATGTTCTACAAAATACTCATGTTTTTTAAGGTAAAATTGTATAACGGTTTTCAATATAATTTTACTGTACATTATTTATAAGTTTCATTCTAAAAGTGCTAAAGAATTTAATTCTGATAGATGAAGAGATGAAATTAGAACAAACAGTTTAGTAAAAAGATGTTATTGTTGAAAAATGATCACTGTTATTAAGATTTGGGTAAATGTTGAGATATTTGATTTAATTTAAAATCATTTAATAACAATGGCCACTCAACTAAAGGTAACGCCCTTCACATTCAGATCGAATAAGTCAGATCCACCACCAAGACTCAAAGAGTATCCACTCACACTCACATCAAGGGTCTCGGACTCAAGGAGGACGGCTATGCTCAAGAAATCTCACAAGGAATGGTCGGACAAGTTTTGGCGCGAGAAGCCGCTGGAGTTGTAGTCGATCTCATCAAATCCAAAAAGATGGCAGGAAGAGCTTTGCTATTAGCTGGTCCACCTGGTACTGGTAAGACTGCAATCGCATTGGCTATTGCTCAGGAACTTGGACCCAAGGTTCCCTTCTGTCCCATGGTCGCCTCCGAAGTGTTCTCCTCTGAGGTCAAAAAGACTGAAGTGTTGATGTAAAACTTCAGAAGATCGATCGGAATAAAGATCAAGTAGACCAAGGAAGTATGGTAAGGAGAAATCACTGAACTCAAGACATAGGAACGAGACGATTTGGCATCGGGAAATAAAATAGTAACCAGTGTAATCATCACCCTTAAGACCTCCAAGGGTACCAAGCAGCTCAAACTCGACCCTTCCATCCATGAAAACATGACAAGAGAGAAATGCTCGATTGGAGATGTTATCTATATTTAAGCTTCAACAGGCAACGTCAAGCGAGTAGGAAGATGTGATGCCTATGCCAGTTAGTTCGATCTATAAGCATAAGAGTATGTTCCCCTGCCTAAGGGAGACGTTCACAAGAAAAAATAGATCGTCCAGGATGTGACTTTGCATGATCTCGATATGGCTAATGCCAGACCTCAAGGAGGCAACGACTTCATGAGTCTTATGGGTCAAATCATGAAACCCAAAAAAACTGAAGTCACTTAAAAACTCAGAGGAGAAATCAACAAGGTCGTCAACAGGTATATTGATCAAGGTGTTGCTGAGCTGGTCCCAGGAGTACTATTCATCGATGAGGTTCATATGCTGGATATCGAGTGCTTTACTTTCCTCAACAGGGCTTTGGAATCTACTCTTGCTCCGATTGTTGTGTTGGCCACTAACAGAGGTATCTGTACTATTAGAGGAACTGACATGGTTTCTCCTCACGGAATTCCAGTCGATTTGCTCGACAGATTGCTGATCATTAAGACCACCAACTACGGCCTTGAAGAGTTAATGAAGATCCTAGCCATCCGAGCCTCAACCTAAAACATAAAACTATCCCCCTAAGCTCTAGCCTTCTTGGGATAAATCGGCTCAAACACTAGTCTGCGTTACTGCGTCCAACTGCTCAATCCTTCATGGGTGATGTCGAACACCAAGGGCAAGAGCGAGATCACTAAATAATAAATCGAAGACGTTCATTCATTGTTCTACGATGTCAAAAGATCAGCCAAGATCTTACACTAGAACGCTAATGGATATATCAGCTGAATGATTGAATATAATGAATAGATCAATTATCAATAAAATTTATGCTTCTAATTTCTTTATTAACCCTATTTTTTACTTGTTTTCTTGCGTGTTGACAAATCTTTTTATTTGTTTGCTGTTAGCTCACTTTTGTGTTGTTTTAGACCAGATTTAGTAGGAGTAGCTTTAGGGGTCATTTTGCCTTTAGGAGTCAAGCATGAGTCGTTTTGCTTTTTTACTTTTATGTCGGAAAGATCTTTTTTGTTTTTATGAAAAAGACCTGGTGATCTATCTCTAGGATAATGATGAGTAGGCGTTTTTATGTGATTACTCAAATCAGGATTATTTTCCTTGTCTTCCACTCTGTCTTCCTTATCAAGCTCTATCAAGAGTCTTTTAGGCTTTTTGGGCTACTACTGAAACAAAACATGATTAAAAGCGTCTTCCCAACTTATTCTATCTTCTTCTGAGATTTACAAACACTGTCGAATGAAGTTCTTTGATTTTTCAGAAATTTACCCTGAAAACATTACTTTCTTATGGTAGATGCCATTAATGAGTTCGATTTAGTTTTGGGCAGGCCAAGGAGTCCTTCCATGTAGCATTTCATAGTAAATTAATCCAATAGACCACAAATCTGATTTAGCAGTATATCTCTACTTTTTCAGTATCTGCGGAGACATATATAGTGGGGTCCCAACTATCGATTTCATCACAGATTCCTCACTATTTAAACTTTTTGCGAACCCAAAATCACTCAACTTGCACACTCCCTTTTTTATAAGAATATTCGCAGGCTTGAGATCTCTATGGGTAATGCCATTTTTATGCAAGTATTTAGCTCCATTCATGATGTCTTTAAGATATGCTTTCGCATCTGCTTCTGAGAATCGTTTTTTCCTCTGCAGTTTGCGATACAGATCGCCATCTTGGCACAGCTCGGTCACGATATACATGTTATTAGTTGTTTGATAGATGTCGTATAGCTTGACTATGTTCTCGTGGAAAACCTTTTTCATTATATCGATCTCTGACTGGATGTTTTTGACATTGTAAGCATTCGAAAAGATCTTCTTGTCGATTACTTTCACTGCCACTGGCTCACCCGTTTAGATCTAGCGACCTAGATAAACTGCAGCGTATGAACCCTGACCCAGTAGCTTTTTTAGACTGAACTGATATTTGTCTATCTTTTTTTACCCCTACATCTATTATATTCTAACGAATAAAAAGAGCAAAACTAAACATCCGACTTGTAAACTTGATATAATACAATATTTACAAAAAATAACAAAAAATAACGCATTTATAGACGATTCGTAAACAATTAAAAAAAGTATTTTTGAACTGGTTTATTGTAGTTTCGCTACTCTATAAAAAATCGATATCATAACCCAGTTTGTATATTTTCAGACTCCTTGAGTCTGGCTGAGGTCTAGTGATCGACAACAACTATTTCTTCGTCACTTTGAAGAGTGCTGGAAGTGATATGATGCCGTAGTTCTTAGTCCATTTTTTATTGGTGTTTTGTAAGTTGGAAATTAACACTCAACTCGGAAATAAAGCCAGAGTAGGGATGGTTTTTGATCAGCTGCGAGTGCACCGACGAGTCAACGTGCTGTATAGGAATAGGAATACCTCCTGGTAGTCATTGAAGTGGACCTTACAGACCTTGCAGAACTTGACCGCATGATTGACTTTTGGTTTCATCTGGGTAAGAAGGAAAAAGGAAAAGAGGGAATAATTCTGAACAATTATTCATGAAGAAAATTTACGATTTAGCTGATCTCATATTCTTCGAGCATTTGGTTATTTTCAAAATGATGGCGGTTGCTGTCATCGTATCGGATATAGCGTTCCTGCATAAGGCTAAAACTACCTGGTCTTATTCGAGAATAAACAAAGGAGTGTAATGTTTGCCATCAGAGTTGAGGATCGGTAATTGTCCCTCGAATCTTTAGGTGGATCTTCGTTAGATGGCAGCTACTTGTTAAGCTTGGGACACAAACGCAACGAAACGTTGTAGTCTTGATTCATCTGATGCGACTGGTTCTTCATCATGAAGAGATGGTTATCACACCAACGGCCTCCGCACTGTGATGACCTTACTTTTCTTCTCATAGAACTCAATTTCAATTAATTAATACGATAGCTAAATTATCATTATAAGTCAACTACTTTCTCCTAAGGTTTTTGTCTGCTTATTTTATTGATTAAAGTTTTTATCAAAATTATTATGAGCAGGAACTTGCGCAACTAGCCCCTCACCCTCAAAATATAATAAGTCGAGCAGCATCTAGAAGAGGACAGCTTGCAAATCAGTCGATCATAGTCACAGGCTAGCCAAAAAGCAGGGTCTAATTCTAAACTTCGCCATTAAAATTCATAGCTATCGCAAAAGATTAACGCATCGATGAGTGAGTCGTTAGTAGCAGATGGCTAGCAACCAGAAGAGGTAAAACACTGTTAATTTTAGAATACCTAGCATAACTAAAAGTCTGGACTGAATAGTTCTAAAACCCTATAGGAGCAAATATAGGAAATGAACGTATATTTCGAGAATCGGTCTTCTCAACTGCTCAAAAAAGGTGAAGAAAAAATTGATTCGGTCTAGCTTTCCAACAACAAAATTTACTAGGAAATTATAAATGGCAAAGCTAATGTAAGTCGTAAGCAAAAAAGTTTACAGTTATCTTAAAAAAAGTCAGGAAAAGACTAGCAGTCAATCATCAAATAACTAGAGATTCAAAAAATAGAGACTATTTAGAAGTTAAGGCAAATTTAAATGTAAGAAATCAGCGCTCTTAAAGGCTATCTAAGGGCAAGTAGCAACCGACAGGCACCTCTCTAGAAGAGTGTTTACACTAAAGAATAAAGGCAAAAGATCGCTCAGATAGTTAAAAATACTCAAATTTTTGAAAATAAGCTCAATCAGAAAAATCAATAGCTTAACGACAAGCTTATGTAGGATCGAAAAGAAAGATAAATTTTAGAAAAAAGAGCATCTTAGAGTAATAATTTAAAGAAACAATAATAAGTAACAAAAAGACTCGATTAGCTTAAATCTAAATCTGCGTCTAGATAGGAATTCATAAAAAAGTCAGTTTTTCTGAAAAACCTTACATATATGCATTAGAAAAATGAAAAAAAATATTAAAAAAATCAAAGACAAAAGTCTCAATAAGCCGATAATAAACTTAAAATAATGTAGTAAAACCATAAGCTAAACATCAAATAAATTCGTGATCACTAGCTTAAATACGTAAAAAGTCTAAGCTAAAGAGCTAAAACCCCAAAAACATTAACAGTCTCGCAAAGTCTCCCGAAACGAAAACCAACTATTTTTAGCAAACTCGTAGAAGAATAACTTTTTTAGATTAAATAAAAAAATATATAAAAATTGATGAAAGTAAGAGAGCATTAAGCCAAAAATAAAATTGAAAAATATCAGTAAAAGATCTATGAGCATCACATGCCAGTAACTGACCCGAACAAAAGTGTTGCTTTAAGCGCACCAAGCTAATTTTCTTCGCCTTCTCTCAGCAGAGAGTTGAGAGTTGCAAAGGGACTGTAGTTTTTGGACAAGGCCAAAAGTTTGAAGAAAAGTGCATCAACAGGATAAGTGCTGCAAGTAAAAGTGCAACCCTAGACACATGGAAACAAACAATATAAGGATTACACTAGAGAACACTAAAGAATCAAATACGATCCAACCAAAAAATAGTTTAAGGAACTACTAAGTCATCGAGAGTAATTACAGAGCTATGAGACTCTAATCAAAGCTAAATACCTAGCAGAGACAATAGAGTCTAAATCCAAGAAGAGCGGGGATAAAAGAATGTACGATTCAGTTAGAAATAAGCTGTCACTGCTTTAGAATTTATATTGATCAAAGATTTTGCATAATAATCATCTCTTTAATCATTAAAACACATTACAAATAATAAATCTAATTTATAAATATGTCGTTTTTTTTAAAAAAAAATGGTATAATATTTTATTATAGAAGAAATGGGGTTTGGGTGGGGGTTGGGGTTGTGGTTGGGGGTGGGGTTGGGGGTGGGGTGGGGGTTG
>Ga0169931_10002485_pt1 | contig 30036 bp, 34 predicted proteins | sample Kivu_15m_20L_FD_129675 | JGI IMG/M metagenome (GOLD analysis project Ga0169931, IMG submission 129675) | Freshwater microbial communities from Lake Kivu, Western Province, Rwanda to study Microbial Dark Matter (Phase II) - Kivu_15m_20L... | ecosystem: Environmental > Aquatic > Freshwater > Lake...
GCGATTTTTGGCCTGACCCGCGGTGCCGGGCGTGCCGAGCTTTGCCGTGCTGCCCTTGAAAGCGTTGCGTTTCAAACGCGCGATCTGATCGAAGCCATGCATGCGGATTGGCAGGGCGCGCGCGAAACCGTGCTGCGTGTTGATGGCGGCATGGTCGCTTCCGATTGGACCATGCAATTCCTGTCTGACCAATTGGGCGCACCGGTGGATCGCCCGACAGTGCTGGAAACCACCGCACTCGGTGCGGCCTATCTTGCCGGCATGCAGGCCGGGCTTTGCGCGCCACCAGGTACGGCGGGGGCCACGCATTGGCGCCTGGAACGCCGTTTCACGCCGCAAATGAATCGCGCCGAAGCGGATACTCGTTATGCGCTTTGGCGTGATGCGCTCCGCCGCACTCTTTCGGAACAAGCCGCATGATTTACGATGATCTTGGCGTGCCGCGCATCATCAATGCCTATGGCACCAATACGCGGCTTTCCGGCGGGCTGATGGCGCCCGAGGTGCTGGCCGCCATGGCGGAAGCCGCGCGTGCCACGGTTGAAATGCATCATCTGCAAGCCGCCGCCAGCCGAGAAATCAGCAAAGCGACTGGCGCGGAAGCGGGCATTGTCACTTCCGGCGCATCCGCCGCGGTGTTGTTGGGCGCGGCCGCCTGCATGGCGCGGCTTGATCCAGGCGCGATGAACCGCCTGCCTGATACGCGCGGCATGCCTGATGAATTCATCACCATCCGCAGCCAGCGCAACATGTATGATCGTGCGCTGCGTGTGGCGGGCGGGCGCATCATTGAAATCGGCATTCCGGACCGCGTTTCCGGCCCCGGCGTGCGTGATGCTGCGCCTTGGGAAATCGCTGATGCCATCACGGATCGTACCGCGGCGATCTATTACCTCGCGGGCGCCAATAGCGAACCGCCGCTACCCGATGTGGTGCGCGTGGCGCGCGAACGGCATATCCCCGTTTTGGTGGATGCGGCAGCGCAATTGCCGCCTGCCGAAAACCTGAAGCGCTTCATCGCCGAGGGCGCCGATCTGGTGTGTTTTTCCGGCGGCAAGGCATTGGGCGGGCCGCAATCTTCCGGCATCCTTGCTGGGCGGCGCGATCTGGTTTCCTCCGCGCTGGCGCAAATGCTTGACCTTGATATGCCAGAAGCGGATTTCATCGCGCCGCCGGAATTCGCGCCACTCGCTCAAATGCGCGGCCTGCCGCATCACGGTATTGGGCGTTCCTGCAAGATTGGCAAGGAAGAAATCATTGGCCTGATCGTCGCCTTGCAGCGGTTTGTTGCGGACAAGCCAGATCAGCGCAGCGCGCGCTGGCAGGCGCGGCTGGAAGCGGTGCTGGCGGCGGCGGGCGATCCGCCAAGCCTTCGCCTTGTGCCGGATGGCGCCAAGCCTGGCCTGCCCATGCTGGAATGGCGCCTGCGTGATGCTGCCTCGGCCCACGCCGCAGATGCCAGGCTGCGCGCCCATCGCCCCGCCATCCATCTTGATGCGGGGCGCATCGGCCATGGCGTGCTTGCCATCAACCCGATTGCCTTTGACGATAGCGACGCGGCCACACTCGGCGCCGCGATCAAGGAGCGCATGGCGTGAGTGATATCTTCCTGGTTGGCAATGGCGCCGGTTTTTCCGGTGACCGTGTGGATGCGCCGATTCCGGTGATGCGGAGCCTGATCAAGCGCGGCCTGCCGGCGGCCATGTTTTTTGAATGCCTGGGCGAACGCACCGTGGCACTTGCGCAATTGGAACGCCGCCGAGACCCCGAAGCGGGTTATGAGCCCATGCTGGAACGCCTGCTGGAACCGATACTCGCCGATGCGGCGCGTGCGGGCATTCCCATCCTCGGCAATTTCGGCGCGGCCAATCCACTAGCCGCCGCGCGCGCCATTGCGCGGTTGGCGAAACGGCTTGGCTTGCCGGAACTCCGCATCGGCCTTGTGACCGGCGATGATGTTTCCGCCAGCATCAATCTGGATCGCATGGCCGTGCATGAAGCTGATGCCGGGCTTGATATGTCTTCCTGGAAGCTCGTTTCCGCCAATGCCTATATCGGTGCGGCGCCCTTGGCAGAAGCGCTGGCGGCAGGCGCGCAGGTGGTGGTGGCGGGGCGCACTTCGGACCCCGCTCTCGCCATCGCACCACTCATGCATCATTTCGGCTGGGCGGAGGATGATTGGCAGGCGCTCGCGGTTGGCGCCGCGACGGGGCATTTATTGGAATGCGGCAGCCAGGTGACGGGCGGCGTGTTTTGGGACCCGGGCTTCAAGGATATTCCAGACCCCGCCAATATCGGCTTTCCCATCGCCGAAGTCGGGCGCGATTTGTCGCTGGTGATCACGAAGCCGGAAGACACTGGCGGCATTGTTGATCTGCGTACCATCAAGGAACAGCTTTTGTATGAAGTGCATGACCCCGCATGCTACATCACGCCCGATGTCACGCTGGATATCACTGCCGCGCACCTGACCATGGCGGGCAAGGATCGCGTGGCAGTCCATGGCCTGCGTGGTGCGCCACGCCCTGACTTGTTGAAAGTCACCGCCTGTTATGAAGGGTCCTGGCTCGGTGAGGGTGAAATCAGCGTCGCCGGCCCCAATGCACTCGCCCGCGCCAAGGCGACCGCGGATGTGCTGCTGGAACGCGTCAAGCGCCGCGGCCTCGCGCGCCGCGCGCGGGCTGATCTGATCGGCGTCGCTTCCGTGCATGATTCGGATGATGGCGCGCTCTGGCGCGGCTATGATGGGCCGGCCCCGCAGGACATTCGCATTCGACTTGCCGTTGAGGCTACCACGCGCGATGATGCGGACCAGGCATCCCGTGAAGCGCTCGCTTTGCTTTGCTGCGGCACGGCGGGGACCTCCGGCGCGCGTTGGCGCGTCACGCCCCGCATCCTGACACGCAGTTTCCTGGTGCCGCGCGATCAGGTGCCGACCGAAACACGCGTGCTGCCAGCGCGGGAGTGGAATTGAAAGGGAAGGCGCCGTGAACAACGATCAGCTTCTGGACAGCTTGACCAGGCAGGCACTTGATTCCCGCCGCCTTATGCTGGGTCGCCTCATGTTCAAACGCCTCGGCGGGCTTGTTGGTCATGGTCCACTCAAAGGTTTTCGCTTGAATGAGCATCAGATCTGGGGACCACCTGACCTGGGGCCAAGGCTGCTCGGCCTCTATGAAAAGGACGTTCTCGATCGGATCAGCAAGCGTCAAAAATCCTGGGATTGGCTGATAAATCTAGGGGCAGGCGATGGTTATTACGGCATTGGTCTGGTCAAGGCTGGGCTCGCCAAGCGTAGCATCTGTTTCGAACAAAGCGTTGAAGGCCAAGCCGCGTTGAAAACCGCTGCTGAAGTCAATGGTATCGCAGAGTTTGTAAGTATTTTCGGACGCGCCGAGACTGATTTTCTGGACAGGGAAGACCTGGACGATTTCGATTTGGCGCGCACGCTGATCATCGTAGATATCGAAGGCAGCGAATTCAGCCTTTTGACCAAAGGTATTCTTGACCGTCTCAGAGATGCGGAATTGATTATCGAATTGCATGGTGGCTTTATGCCGAAGGCCCCCGGTATCGAAGAACGCTTTATCGGGCAGCTACAGGATTTCTTCACCTGCGAGGTTTTTACCATGGCGCAACGCGATCTTTCCATGATACCGGAACTGGCATCCCTAAGTGACAGCGACCGCTGGCTGTTATGTTCCGAAAGTCGTCCCTTCCTGATGCGCTGCGTGCATTGCATGCCACAGCAGAAAGCAGCCTGAAGCCATGCGCGAGACCACCACCATCACCCTGCATGACATCGCCCATAGCCGCGCTGGTGATAAGGGCAATCGCGTGAATCTTTCGCTCATGCCCTATAATCCGGCGCATTACGCATTGCTCGCCGAACAGGTCACGGCGGAGAGGGTGCTGGCGCTATTCCGCCACCGTGGCGCCACCGGCTGCACGCGTTACGATCTGCCGCTGCTGCACGCCTTCAATTTCGTGATTGATGATGTGCTGGAAGGCGGCGTGAATGGCAGCCTCAATCTTGATGGCCATGGCAAGAGCCATTCCTTCCGGCTGCTCGCCATGACCATCGAATTGCCAAACGGAAAACTCAGCCGCCCTTGACGCCTTCCGTATTCACATACAGCGCATACAAGGACTGCGCCGCTGCCATGAATAGCCGGTTGCGATAGCGCCCACCAAAACAAACATTGGCGCAGCGTTCCGGCAAATGGATATGCCCTATTGGCGCGCCGGCATTGTTGTACACGCGCACCCCATCAAACTCGGCGGTCATGCCCCAGCCGCACCATAGATTGCCATCCACATCCACGCGGAAGCCATCCGGCGTTTCGCCCGGCTGGCAGGCCACAAAAACCCGGCGGCGGCGCAAGGTTTTGCCATTCGCCGCCACATCATAGGCCAGGATATTGCGGGGGTCAGCACGGCTTTCGATAACATACAAAATCTTCTCATCCGGGCTGAAGGCCAATCCATTCGGATGGTTCACATCATCGGCCACCAAGGTAATCTCCCCGCTTTGGCCATCAATGCGATAGACATTGGTATGCGGCAATTCCGGTGTCGCGCGTTCGCCTTCATAATTCGCCATCAGGCCAAAGGGCGGGTCGGTGAACCAGATGGACCCATCGGATTTCACCACAACATCATTCGGGCTGTTCAGCCGCTTGCCCTGGTAGCTATCGGCCAGCACCGTAATCGCGCCATCATATTCAAAGCGCACCACGCGGCGGCCGAAATGCTCACACGCAATGACGCGGCCCTGACGGTCCCGCGTATGGCCATTGGCATTGTTGGACGGTTTGCGCCAGGCGCTGACAGCACCCGTTTCTTCATCCCATTTCAGCACGCGGTTATTGGGGATATCAGACCATAAAAGGCAGCGTGCATCGCCAAGCCATACCGGCCCCTCACCCCAGCGCGTGCCGTGATACAGCCGCTCCACGGCCGAAAGCGGCAGATGATATTTCTTGAAGGATGCATCCAGCGCCACAATGGAAGGGTCCGGATAGCGCAGGCTTTGCTGCCAACGGGGGTCTTGGTTCATGGCGTTTCTCCCTGGGCCATTTGCGCCAGCATGGACCAAGCGCCGCGAAAGGCCAATCAGGCGCGCAGCAATACGCGCCGACGCAGCCGTACCGCCCCGGCCGGCATGGCAGCGAAGATATCCTTCTCGGCTTCAATCAGACAAAGCCCTGCCCAGCGCGCGGGGCAGATGGTGCGCCCCGCTTTTTCCCAAGCCGTGCCGGCGCGCATCAGGGGCGTGAAGGGCGGCACGTAAAGCGCGGCATCGCGGCGTTCCACGCGAAACATCTGCGCCTGCAAAAGCCTTGTGATTTGTGATGGCGAATAAGGCCGACCATGGCCGAAGGGCGTGTGATCAAACTGCGCCCAAATGCCGCGCCGATTGGGCGCCACCACCAGCAAGCGCCCATCATCGCGCAGCACGCGCCAGCATTCCCTCAGCAACCGCCCGGCATTCTCAGCCGCTTCCAACCCATGCACCAGCAGAATGCGATCAAAGCTCAAATCCGGAAACGGCAGCGCATCTTCCTCGGCCAGCACGGCGGATGAAACCCCACCATGGACAAAACGCGCCGGGCCAAGCTGCGCCGGCGCCAGCGCAATGCAACGCGCCGCTTCTTCGCGCCACAACGGCAAGTAAGGCTCGGCATGGCCAACCCCCAGCACGTCAAGCCCCGTCAAGCGTGGCCATAGCGTTGCCAAGCGCCGACGCAGCAGCCGCGCGGTCAGCCCGCCCGCCGGCGCGGCGTAGAATCCGGCCAGGCCATGGATTTCCTCTCCCATACCGTTAGATATAGGCCCTTACGGGCCCGCATGGGATGGCCCCCTGACAAGGTATCCGCAATGGCTTTGACCGCAACCCCGATTCCCTGCCTGTCCGACAATTACGCCTGGCTGCTCCGCGCCGCCGATGGCAGGCTGGCGGTCTGCGACCCGGCCGAGGATGCGCCCGTGGCCGCGGCGGTGGCGGCTATGGGCGGCAAGCTCGACCTGATTTTGCTGACGCATCACCACGGGGATCACGTGGCGGGCGTGCCGGGTTTGGTCGCGCGCTATGGCGCAAAGGTGGTGGGCGCGGCGGCGGATCGGCACCGCCTGCCGCCGCTCGATCAGGCCGTCGCGCCCGGCGACACCGTGGATGTGCTGGGCAGCACGGCGGCAGTGCTGGCGAGTGATGGCCACACGCGCGGCCATATCGCCTTCCACATCGCCGATTCGCAGATTCTGTTGTGCGGCGACACGCTATTTTCGCTCGGCTGCGGGCGCCTGCTGGAAGGCACGGCAGAGCAGATGTTCGCCTCCCTAGCCGCCCTTGCTGTCCTACCCGGTGAAACGCTTGTCTGCTGCGGGCATGAATATACCGAAAGCAATGCGTGCTTTGCCATCACGGTGGAACCCGACAATGCCGCGCTCAAGGCCCGCATCGCGGAGGTCCAGGTGCAGCGGGCAGTCGGCAAGCCGACGCTGCCCAGCACCATCGCTTCCGAACGCGCCGCCAATCCCTTTATGCGCGCGCCGGATATCGCCACACTTGCCCGCATCCGCGCTGGCAAGGACAATTTTCGTTAATATCACACAAGGAAACGCCCAATGAAACTGCATTACTCCCCAGCCAGCCCCTATGTGCGGAAGGTCATGGTCTGCGCCATTGCGCGCGGCATTGGCGGGCTTTTGGAAAAAATCTCCACCAATCCCCATCAATCGCCCGCCGATTTGCTGGCTGATAACCCGCTGTCCAAAGTGCCCGCCTTGGTCACCAAGGATGGCACGGCGATTTATGACAGCCCGGTGATTTGCGAATATCTGGACACCCTCGGGTCTGCCGCGCCGCTTTTCCCGCCGACCGGCAGCGCGCCGCGCCTGAAGGCCATGATCCGGCAGGCCACTGCCGATGGCATTCTGGATGCCGCCGTGGCGCGGCGCCTGCAAATGGGCCAGCCGCAGGATGATGGCCGCAAGGCTTTCGATGCGCGCCAAAAGGCCGCCGTGGAGCGCGCTTTGGCCGTGCTGGAAGAGGACCCGCCGCGCGGGCTTGGCGATATCGGCGCCATCAGCATTGCCTGTGCGCTTGGCTATCTTGATTTCCGCTTTGCGGCAGAGCCCTGGCGCGATTCCTGCCCGAAACTCGCCGCCTGGTTTGCTGAGGTCTCGAAGCTCGCCCCGCTCGCTGAAACCGTCCCGGTTGGTTGAGGCATGATTGACCTGCGCGATCCGGGCGTGACCGCCGCGCAGGTCATTGCCGCCTTGGCCCTTCAGCCCCACCCGGAGGGCGGGCATTACCGCGAAATCTGGCGCGATGCGCCGGAAGCGGGCGGGCGCGGCGCGGGTACGGCGATCTATTTCCTGCTCGCTGGCGATGAATTCAGCCATTGGCATCGCGTGGATGCCGCCGAGGCCTGGCATTGGTATGCGGGCGGCCCGCTGGCGCTGAGCCTTTCCCCCGATGGCCATGATGCGGAGGCAGTGCATCTCGGCCCCGATCTTTCGCGCCATCAGCGGCCTTTCGCTTTGGTGCCGAAGGGCTGGTGGCAAAGCGCCGTGTCGCTCGGCCGCTGGACGCTGGTGGGCTGCACCGTCAGCCCCGCCTTTGATTTCGCCGGCTTTGAATTGGCGCCGCCCGATTGGCGCCCTACCCCCCGAGGAAGCAAATGAGCACAAGCCTGGCCTGGGATGAACGCTACCAGAATGGCGGTTTTGAGTTTGGCGAGGCGCCGAATCTTTACCTGCAATCCCAAGCGCATCGCCTGCGCCCCGCCATGCGCGCATTGGCCGTTGGCGATGGCGAAGGGCGCAATGGCGTCTGGCTGGCCGGTCAGGGGTTGGATGTCACATCGGTGGATTGGTCCGGCGTGGGCTTGGCCAAGGCGGCATCGCTGGCGCGCCACCGCGGCGTGGCGCTGAACACCGTCACGGCCGATGTCGCTGCCTGGGATTGGCCGCGTGCGCGGTTTGATGTGATTGCCTGGATTTTTGTGCATCTGCCACCGGAAGACCGCGCCCGCGCGACGCAAGGCGCCATCGCGGCGCTCGCCCCCGGCGGCTTGCTGGTGCTGGAATGCTTCACCCCGGCGCAGGAAGGTCGGCGCAGCGGCGGGCCGAAGATGCGCGAATTGCTCTGGAGTCGCGCGATTGTCGAAGAATGTTTCGCGGGGCTTGAGGTGCTGGAACTGCTGGAAGGCACCGTGCTGCTGGATGAAGGCCCGCGCCATCAGGGCCATGCCGAAGTGGTGCGCGCCTTATTGAGGAAGCCTTGAAGCCTGATCCTAGGTTGTCCCGGTAGGTTCGCAGGTTTACAAGGAGAATCGTGCAACCTGCGCCGCTCATCACCCCGTCGCTTCTCGCCGCCGATTTCGCCAAACTCGGTGAGGAAGTGCGTGCCGTGACCACAGCGGGCGCAGATTGGCTGCATCTGGATATCATGGACGGCCATTTCGTTCCGAACATCTCCTTCGGGCCGGGGCTGATCAAGGCGCTCCGCAAGCACACCACCATCCCCTTTGATGTGCATCTGATGATCGCGCCAGCGGACCCCTATTTGCAGGCTTTCGCCGATGCCGGGGCGGATCTTATTTCGCTGCATCCCGAAGCGGGCGCGCATTTGCATCGTTCGCTGCAAACCATCCGGGGTTTGGGCAAGAAGGCCGGCGTGGTGCTGAACCCGGCCACACCCATCGCGGCCATCGAACATGTGATGGACCTTTGCGATCTTATCCTGGTCATGTCGGTCAATCCCGGCTTTGGCGGGCAGAGCTTCCTGGAAAGCCAATTGCCAAAGATCGAAAAGCTGCGCCGGCTGATCGAAGCCTCGGGCCGCGATATCCGCTTGCAGGTGGATGGCGGCGTCACCGCCAAAACCGCGCCGCTTTGCCTGAATGCCGGCGCGGATGTGCTGGTGGCGGGCACCGCCGTATTCGGCGCGCCGGATTACGCCGCCGCGATCAAGGCATTGCGCGGGGCGGCAGCATGATCAATCTGCTGCGCGGCGCCCGCCAAAAACTCGCACGTCTCCGGCCCGTGCGGGTGCCCGATGCCCCTGCCCGCCCCTTCCGTGATCTTTGGCCGGGCGATGCGGCCCGCGGCGCGCGGCTGCTGCGCGGAGAAGCCGATTTCGCCGGCACCATCCGCCCCATGCGCCTGCTGGCCGAAGGGGGTGAGCCCTGGGGTGGCAAGGGTGCCTCCCCCACCTGGCGCGCCTCGGCGCATGGTTTTGCCTGGATGCGCGATTTGCGCGCGCTTGGCACGGATGCCGCGCGGCTCCGCGCCCGTGCGCTCACAGCCGATTGGCTGCAAAGCGGCTGGGAAGAAGATATCGCCGATGCGGCAGAAGTTGTCGGTGCGCGCATTTCCGCCTGGCTCGGCCATTGGGATTTCTTCGCCGCGACCGCCGAGGATGTCTTTCGCCGTCAGGTGATGCAGCGGCTCGCGCAGGATGCGCGCGATCTGGTGGGTGCGCTGCCGGCAGAAGAAGATCATCGCGGCGCGCTGGTGGCGCTGAAGGGCGCGCTCGCCGCGGCGGTTGCGCTGGAAGAAGACGCCTATCTGCAACGCGCCATTCGCTTCCTGCCTGCCGAGATCGAGCGCCAATTCCTGCCCGATGGCGGGCATGTGGAACGCTCCCCCGCGCAGCAACTCGCGGCACTGCAAGACCTGATTGAAATTCGCAATCTGCTGCATGGTGTTGGGGTGGAAGCGCCGCCGCATTTGCTGGCAGCACTCGACCGTGCGGCGCCTGCGCTTCGCCTGTTCCGCCACGGCGATGGCGGCTTGGCGCTGTTCAATGGCGCACGCGAAGAAAACTCGGCCTTGCTTGATCTGGTGCTGACGCAAGGCCAGGCGCGCGGGCGGGGCGCGCTGGAATTGCCGGAAACCGGCTTTCAGCGCCTGCAGGCCGGGCGCAGCGTCATCATCATGGATGCCGGGCCGCCGCCACGCGGGCGCGGCGGTACCACCGGGCTCGGTGGCTCGCCAAGCGGCGCAGATCGCTTCGCCCATGCCGGCACGCTTTCCTTTGAAATGTCGGTCGGGCGTGATCGGCTGATTGTGAATTGCGGCGCGGCCCCGGCGGGCGAGGAAGGCTGGCGCGATGCGCTGCGCGCCACCGCCGCCCATTCAACCCTTGTGCTGTCCGACACCAATTCAAGCGAGCTTCGCCCCGAGGGCCTTGGCCGCAAGCCCGAGACCATTGAGGTGGAACGCCAGGAAGCAACCGGCGCGCAATGGCTGGAAGCAAGCCATGATGGCTGGCGCAGTTCCTTCGGCGCGGTGCATCGTCGGCGGCTTTATCTGGCGGAATCGGGTGATGATCTGCGCGGTGAGGATGTTTTGGAATTGCCGCCCGATGCGCCGGTGCCGATTTTCGTGGCACGGTTTCATCTGCACCCGGCGGTGACTGCCAATCTCTTGCAGGATGAAAGTGCGGTGCTGCTGCGGCTCGCTTCCGGTGCCGGCTGGAAGCTGCGTGCCAAGGGCGCGCGTGTTGCGCTTGAGGACAGCATCTATCTGGGTGGTGAGGCGCGGCGCAGCCTGCAAATCGTGCTATACGCGGAAGAAAACGAGGTTTCGCTGCAATGGGCGATCACGCGCGTGAGCCTGCCCGGCGCCGCCCCCATCCCAAGCGCGTGAGCGCGCAAATTACCCCATGAAAATCTGCTTCATTGCGAATGTGGATTTCGCCATGCGGCATTTCATTTTGCCGCTGATGCGCGGCGCCCGCGCGCGCGGGCATGAGGTTGTCGGGCTTTGCGCCGAAGGCCCCTTGCTCGACATCCCCCGCGCCGAGGGGTTTCGCATTGAGCCCATGCCCATGGCACGCAGCATGAACCCGCTGGCGCAGTGGCGCGCCTATCAGGCCGTGCGCGATTTCCTGAAGCGCGAGCGTTGCGATCTGGTGCATGCGCATATGCCGATCAGCGGCTTGATCGGGCGTGGGGCAGCGCGGGTGGCGGGCGTGAAGCGCATCGCCTATACTTGTCATGGCTTTCTGTTCAATCAGCCAGGCCCTTGGTGGCGGCGTGCCTTGGCACTGCAATTGGAACGCGCTGCCGGGCGCATCACGGATGTTTATCTAACCGTCAGCGCGGAAGAGGCTGAAGACGCGCGCCGACTTGGCATTCACCCGCATGCAACGGCGATTTTGAATGGGCGCGACCCTGCGGCTTTCCATCCCGATCCCGAAGCGCGCCGCGCGTTGCGTGCGGAATTGGGCGCGGCTGACGATGACTGCGTGATTATCGCCGTATCGCGCCTGGTGCGCCACAAGGGCTATCCGGAATTGCTGCGCGCCATGGAAGCAACGCCCGAGAATGCGCAGCTTTGGGTGGTCGGCGAACGCCTCGCTTCCGACCACGGTGAGGATATGGAACCGCATTTCGCCCGCGCTGCCGCAGCCCTTGGCCCCAGGCTGCAACGGCTTGGCTATCGGCATGATGTCGCGCGCTTGCTGGCGGCAGCGGATGTTTTCTGCCTGCCATCACATTTCGAAGGCCTGCCCATGAGCGTGATTGAGGCGATGCTGACGGGCCTGCCGGTGGTGGCCACCGATATCCGCGGCCCGCGCGAACAGGTAGTGGCGGGGGAGACCGGCTTGCTGGTGCCACCGGCGACCATCGCGCCCCTGGCCGAGGCCCTGTCCCAACTTGCCGCCGATCAGGGTCTCCGCGCCCGCATGGGCGAAGCGGGGCGCGCACGCGCGCTGGAACGCTTCGATGAGGCGAAGATCATCGGGCGGACGCTGGAATTATTGGGGTTGTAAGCGCTTCAATCCGCCGTGGCGCCAGCATCCTTCACAATCTCGGCCCAGATCGGCATTTCCGCCTGCACAAAACGGCCAAAGGCTTCCGGGCTTTCGCTGGGCAGGGCTTGCAGCCCTTCCTGCGCGAAGCGCGCCTGCACGGCTTGCTGCGCCAGCACGGCACGAAAGGCGCTGAACAACCGGTCTCGGATGGGGATCGGCAAACGTGCGGCCGTCCACACGCCCCACCAGCCGGTGATATCGAGCGCCGGCAGCCCTGCCGCTTCGCTGCCGGGCACATCGGGAATGACGGGCGATGGCAAACGCGTGCTGAGTGACAGCGCCTTCAACGTGCCGGCGCGAATTTGCGGCAGCGCGACAGGCGGCGTGCCGACCAGGATTTGCACATCGCCGGCGAGTACCGCTTGCAGCGAAGGGGCGCCACCTCGGAAGGGTACATGGGTGATGTCCTGGCCGGTGACTTTCGCGAGCTTGGCGCCAACCAAATGGCTTGGCGTGCCGATGCCAGGTGTCGCGTAATTCCAACGCCCCGGTTGTGCGCGCATCCGCGCCGCGAGGTCCGCCAAATTATTGATGCCGGCATCGGCGCGTACGGCGATGATCAGCGGCAGGTCACTCACGCGTGTGATCGGCGTGAAATCATTGATGGGATCAAAGGGCAGGCGGCGATACATGGCGGGGTTCACCGCATGGGTGAAATTGCCGCCGAGCAGAATGGTGTAGCCATCCGGCTCGCTCCGCGCGACATGTTCGGCGGCGATATTGGAACCGGCACCGGGGCGGTTATCCACAATGATGGTCGCACCGCCCAATTCGCGCGCCAAAGGCTCACTCAGCGTGCGTGCCAGGAAATCGCCGGACCCGCCCGGCGGAAAGCCCACCACCAGCCGAATGGGCCGACCTGCGGGCCAGGCAGCACCGGATTGCGCGGCGGCGGGCTGCGCCGCGGCGGCCAGCGCGATGGGCGCGGCAAGGAGGGTTCGGCGGTGGATCATGGTGTTCTCCCGGTTACGGCGCTGCGCTGATCGGCGCCACTTGCGGGAAGCTTTGCAGGCAGCAGCTCAGCACGCAACCGGACGGCGCGCGCCTAGCTCACCCCCAACCGCTTCCAAACCCCATCCGCATGGGCAATCAGCCGATCACCCGCGGTCAGCCGCCCGCGCACGAATACGATGGAACGCGTCACGCGCATAACCTCGCCTTCCGCCACCAGGAAATCGCCCTGCTTGGCGCCGGAGATGAAATGCACATTCAACTGCACCGTGACATTCGGCCCACGATCAGCAGCTTCCCAGACGGTATAACCAAGCGTCTGGTCCAAAAAGGTGGAAATCATGCCGCCATGGACAATGCCGTGGATATTGCTGTGCTTTTCTTCGACCAGCAGCCCATGCAGGCGTCGCCCTTCCACAGTCTTCTGCCAGAAGGGGCCAACCAAAGCGGGGAAGCCATCCTCATGCCAGACGAAATCCGTCCAGCCATCTGCGGCGGGGTCATAGGGTGTTTTCGCGTTCATGGGGGCGGGTGTAACGCAAAGCGCGCAGGGGGTGAAATGCCGGGCCTCGTCAGATGGGGCATGACGGGTTAGCCTGACCTGATGCAGCTTTTTCATTCCACCGGCTCCCCCTATGCCCGCATCGCCCGCATGGCGGTGCTGGAACTTGGCCTTGAAGGCCGGGTTGCCTTTACCGAGACCACCTTGCGCGATCCGGCTTCCTCCCTGCTGCCGCATAACCCGTTGGGGCGCGTGCCATCGCTGGTGCTGGCTGATGGCACCACCGTCACAGAAACGACGCCGATCCTGATGGTGCTGGATAGTCTTGTGCCGCCGGAAAAACGCCTTTTGGATGATGGCGCCGATGGCTGGAAGCGGCTTGCTGCCTATGGCCGTGTGCTGGGGATGCTGGATGGCATCGCGGTCTGGAACCGCGAATTGCGCCGGCCTGTGCATGAAAGATCACCCGGCGTGATTGCTTTGGAAGAAACCCGTGCCGCGCGCATCGCCGCCGCGCTGCAAGATGATGTGGCGCGGGGCGTCTACGCCGCGCCTGATGCCGGCTTCCTCGCGCTGGTCGCCGTGCTTGGCTATTGCGAAAGGCGTCATCGCGTTTGGCCATGGCGCGATGGCCTGCCAGGCCTCGCCGCTTGGTTTGATCGCGCGTCAGACCGCGCTTCCTTCGCCGCCACCATGCCGCCCGTGAGTGGCATCTGACATGCTTCCCCCAGCGCCACGCCATAATGGTGGCCCGCCTTTGGATGAGGCGGAGGATGTCAACGCATCCTGGCGCGCCTGGCATTGGCGCCGCGCGCATAAACGCGCCTGGAAAACCCCGCCGCGGGAGATTGCATTAAGGCGCTTGGCGCGCGCCGAAGAACTCGGCATCACCTACAAGGAATATACGCTCGAGATTCTGGAGCGTGGCAAGTATCTTTAGTCGGGGGAAAGCACCGCTTCCAGCGTCATCAGCACGGGATTATCGCGAGGTATCAGCACCCCCGCGCACAAATGCCCGGTCAAATCCAGCATCGCCACATCAAGCCGCATTGCACCCGGGCGGATCACGCCGTCGCGGATCGGCGTTTCGGTCGCTGAATTATCCACCGGCGGCGCATTGGCATAACGCGCGGCGATGATGCAGCCGACATCGCCAAGCAACGCGGCCCGCCTTCTGCCGCTCAGGCTAAGGGCATGACAGCGGCTTTGCCGACCCAGCTGCTCTCGCCTTTGTTACATTATGTTTTTTGCGTGCCTGGTCTTGTACTGGGCTTACCCGGCGACGACCCTGACGCAAATGATCAATGCTCAATCCCTCCTCGACCGCTTTCTAAGCCAGGGCACGACTGCCCAGCCACCCTCAGGCCAACCACAAGCCGGCGCACCTTCGGGTCACATGGATCTGGCCGGGGCAGCGCGCCAGGCGCTCGGTGGTGCCGGCGGCCTTGGTGGCCTTGCGGCGTCAGGCGTGGCGGGCGGGCTGCTTGGGTTGCTCGTTGGGGACAAGAAGAAAAATATGGGCGGGCTGGGCGGTGTGCTTAGCCATGGTGGTGCCGCCATGATTGGCGCGCTCGCGAGCCAGGCCTTTCAGGGCTGGCAAAAGGGGCAGGCGCCGTCGCAGACGCCGGTCGCGCAACCGCAGCAGGCTGCGCAGGTGGAACAACGCTATTTGCCGGCAACAGCCCCTGCGGCGAATGGCCAGCCCTTTGAACTCGCTTTGGTGCGCGCCATGATCAGTGCTGCCAAGGCCGATGGCCATATCGATGCCGAGGAACAGGACCGCATTTTCGCCCGCGTGGGTGAGGCCGGGCTTGATCCCGAAAGCAAGGCCTTTGTGTTTGACGCGCTGGCCGCGCCAGTCAGCGTTTCGGACATCGCTGCCTTGGCGACAACGCCCGAACAGGCGGCCGAGATTTACCTGGTGTCGCGCCTGGCGATTGACCCTGACCGCCCGGCAGAACTTGCTTATCTACAGGCGCTCGCCCATCGGCTGAAGCTACCGGATGATTTGGTGGTGAATTTGAATAGGCAGTTTGAGGCGCTGTAACCGGACGGGGCCTCATCACGGTGATGTCGGCTTGGCTCTGTAGTGGGATCGGATGGAGTGGGATTCGAACCCACGATACGCTTTTGACGTATACGCACTTTCCAGGCGCGCGCCTTCGACCGCTCGGCCATCCATCCAGGCAACGGCACATCCGCACACGCGACGCAACCGTTTCGTAGAGCACTCTTTATGCGATGCAACAGCGACCCGTGTCCAGCCCAGAGGGCCGCCTTGCCCCAATCAGCCACTGCAAGTCCTTGCGACCCAAGGGCAGGCCCCATCTTGCGGCATAACCCTGGGGGCCCACAACATCGGATTGCATACATCGAGTCATTAGTTGTAATACAATCTTATTCGGCTTTCACCCCTCGGATGCCTCATGACCACAGCCTGGGAACAAGCCTATCTGGCGCTGCGTCGCTGCTTGGCGGATGGCACCTTTCCGCCCGGCGCGCATTTGCGTGAGGAAGATCTGGCGGCCCAGCTGGGCGTGAGCCGCACCCCCATCCGCGAAGCGCTGCGGCGCCTCGATGCCGAAGGATGGCTCCGCGTTGTGCCCAATCAGGGCGCTTTCGCCGCCGAATGGTCATTGCCGGAAATGATCGAGATTTTTGACCTGCGCGCCATGCTGGAAGCCCATGCAGCGGAACACGCCGCCATGGCGCCCACACCCCAGGGGCTGACCGCGCTACGCGCAGCGTGTGAAGCTGGGGAAGCAGCGATGCCCGGCGCCGATCTGGCGGCGATTGAGCAAATCTCTGAGGCCAATGTGCGCTTTCACCAGACGCTTTGGGACATGAGCGGACAGCACCGCACCCGCGCCAGCCTGATCAGCTTGGCCGTCCCGCCAATGATCCTGCGCAATTTCCGCAAATTCAGCGACGCCAATTTGCGCCGCAGCCTGGCGCAGCACCGCGAAATGACCGAGGCGATCGCCGCGCGCAATCCATCCTGGGCCGGCGCGGTGATGCGCGCGCATGTGGAAGCGGGCAAGGCTGTTTTCCTGGCCGCCGCGCAGCACGCAGGGCAGGAGGCCGCATGACAGACCATATGCATGCATTTTGTATGCAATCAGGCTATCCGACCATCGCCTCGGCCCTGGCGGCCATGGCCCAAGGAAGGGTCACGGCAGCGGATATGCTGGAAGCCTGCCTGACGCGCATCACGGCCCTGAACGGTACGCTGCATGCGGTGCATCACCTGGATGCAGCAGGCGCGCGGGCCTCGCGTGATGCCGGCGCGCTCGCGGGCATTCCCTGGGGCATCAAGGATAATTTCGATGTCGCCGGCCTGCCCTGCAGCGCCAATTCCAGGCTGCGCGCTGGGCGGATTGCGGCCAAAGATGCGCCCATCGTTTCCATACTGCGCCAAACCGGGGCGCCACTGATCGGCAAGCTCGCCACCTGGGAATATGGTACCGGCACTGGGGCGGAGCATTTCGATCTGCCCAACCCGCCCGCGCGCAATCCTTGGGACACGGCGCGCTTCACCGGCGGTTCTTCCACCGGTGCTGGTGTTGCTGTCGCAACCGGCATGACGCTTTTCGCGATTGGGTCAGACACCACCGGTTCCGTGCGCCTGCCCGCCGCCGCCACCGGTTGTTGCGGCGTGCTGATGACACCGGGCGTGCTGCCCATGGCAGGTGGCTTGCCGAACACCTATTCCATGGACCGTCCCGGCCCCATCACCTGGACTGCCGAGGATGCCGCGATTGTGCTGGATGCCATGCTGGGCACGCAATTGCGCGCCGCTGGCAGCGCGGGTGCCAAGGGGCTTCGGGTCGCCGTGGTGCGCGATCCTGGCCCTGGATTGCCTGCCGCCCAGGCTGAACTCGCCGCCGCTTTTGAAGCAGGGCTTGGCGTTCTGTCGCGGCTTGGGGCGCGCATCACGGATGCAAAACTGCCGTGGCCGGCTTCCACTTGCCTGGATGCGGCGCGGGTGATTGGCGCGGCTGAATCAGCCTCCATCCATGAGGAGGAGCTGCGCAAGTCTCCGGAATTGATGGGCGCTGCGCTCCGCGACAAATTGTTCGCCGGCATGGGTATTTCGGCGGTGGATTATCTGGCCGCACAGCGCCTGCGCCGCGCCTTTACTGAGGCGATGGAACGCTTCTGGGATGCGCATGATGTGGTGCTGTGCTTCGGCACCTTGCATCTGCCGCCACGCCTTGGTGTGGAACCGGAATCCTCCAACTACACCATGGAAACCATGCTGACGCCTGCAAGCCTCGCGGGGTTGCCGGCGCTCGTGCAATGCACGGGCTTTTCTGATGGGGGGCTGCCGCTGCATTGGCAGATCATGACGCGCCAGGGGAATGAGGCAGCGATGTTCCGCACCGCCATGGCCTTTGAAGGCGCGACCGATTGGCACAGCAGGAGGCCCACATGATCCCACCGCAATACGCCGCGCGCGCGGCTGAATTGGCAAAAGGCATCAGCGCCATCGCAGCGCGCCTGCCGCGCGATTGGCCGAAGGAGCATCCGCCGGCGAACCCCGCCTGCGAAGCATCAACAGTATCAGCAAAAACGGGAGAGCAAAAATATGGCTGAGACAGAAATGATTTCGGGATTTGGTCGGCGTGCTTGGATGGCCAGCGCCGCGGCGCTGGCCTTTGGCGCCGGCTTTGGCGTACCGGTCATGGCGCAAGGCGCGCGCACCCTGCGCGTGCGTTTCGGGTCGGATATTTCCGTGCTGGATCCAGCGCGGATTTTCCAGATCGAAAATCAATCCATCGCCGGGCATGTCTATAGCGGCTTGGTGCAATATGATCAGCGCACCAATGAAATTGTGCCCGATCTTTCCACAGGACATGAAGTTTCCGCCGATGGCACGGTCTGGACCTTCCGGCTGCGGCCCAATGTCACCTGGCACAAGAATTTTGGGCCCTTCACATCGGATGATGTGAAATTCTCCTTCGAGCGTGTGCTGGATCCTGCAACGGGCAGCCTCTATCGCGGGCAGCTTGCGGGGCTCAAGGAAATCCAGACACCTGATCCACTGACGGTGCGCCTGGTGCTGGAAGCACCCAATTCCGGCTTCCTGCACAAGCTTTGCGCCTTCAACCAGGGCTGGATCGTCTCTCGCCGTGCGGTCACGGAACTTGGTGAGCGTTACACCATGAATCCGATCGGCACCGGCCCCTTCATGTTTGACCGTTGGACGACGGGCAATGAAGTGCGGCTGGTCGCGAATACCGCCTATTTCGGTGGCGCGCCGGCGCTGACCGATATTATTTTCCGTGTGGTGCGCGATGAAACGGCGGCGGCGATTGCGCTCGAAAACCGTGAATTGGATGTGTTCTTTGCGCTGCAATCACCGGATGTGATTGAAAGGCTGCGCCGTGCCAATGGCGTGACCTTGCTGGATCGGCCCGCGAACAACACCGCCAATCTGGTGCTGAATACCACTGTCGGGCCCTTGGCGGATGTGCGCGTGCGCCGCGCCATGATCCATGCGCTGAACCGCAAGGCACTGATTGATGGCTTCTTCCGCGGCACCAAGTTTGAAGCGACCAGCGTGCTGACCTCCACCTTCCAGGAATTCAGCGATGACGGCGTGCCGCGCTATCCCTATGATCCGGATCGTGCGCGCGCGCTGCTGCGGGAAGCGGGCGTTTCCAATTTCCGCTTTGAGATCACCACGGTCGGCCTGAATCCCTTTGACCGGTTCCCTGTGCCGCTGGCGAATGATCTGCAGCAGGTCGGCATTCAGGCGACGGTGCGGGTACTGGAACGCGGTGCCTATGTGCAGGCGAGGTCTTCGGGCAATCTGCAATCCTGCATCACGGCAGTGGTTGGCCCGCCCGATCCGGATAGCCCGCTGGTCACGCTGTATCACACACGTTCACATCCGCCGGGGCTGAATACATCGCGCTATAACCGCGCCGATGCTCTTTTGGCGGAAGCGGCGCGTGCGCCTGATCTCGCGGGCCGCAAGGCAGTCTATAATCGCCTTCTGCGCCAGACCATGGAAGATGTGCCGGTGATTCCGCTCTACGCGGATAGGCTTTTCATCGCCCATGGGCCAAATGTGCAGGGCTTTGTGCAGAACAGCCTGTTTACGGTGAATGCATCACCGGTGTCGCTGCGCGGCGCCTGATGATCCGTTACCTCGCCCGCTGCGCGGCACAGTTTGCTGTCGCGCTGATTGGGATCGTCACGGTGGCCTTCTTTCTGATGCGGGCCATTCCGGGCGATCCCGCGCTTTACATGCTGGGCGATTTTGCAACGGCCGAGGCGCTCGCAACCCTTCGCGCGCGCCTTGGCCTCGATCTGCCGGTATGGCAGCAATATGGCGTGTTTCTGCTGCGCGCAGCGCAGGGTGATATGGGTGTTTCGGTGGTGACCGGGCAGTCGGCGCTGGCCGAGATTTGGGCAGCGGTTCCTCCATCAGCCACGCTTGCCGTCGCGGGCATGGCGATTGCCATTTGCTTTGGTGTTCCACTCGGCATCATTGCTGCCGTCCGGCAAGGCAGCGCGGTTGATCTTGCTGTGATGATGCTGGCCTTGGGCGGTATTTCCTTTCCGGTGTTTTGGTTGGGCTTGGTCGCGATCCTGACGCTATCCCATGCACTTGGTCTTTTCCCCGCCCTTGGCGCGACAAGTGAGCCCGGCTTCTGGAAGGGCCTGCATCATTTGGCCTTGCCCGCCTTGGTTTTGGGGCTTTCCGTTGCGGCCTATATCGCGCGACTGACACGTTCTGCCATGCTGGAGATTCTGGGGCAGGATTTCATTCGTGTGGCGCGCGCCATGGGCGTGCCGGAGAGGCGTATTGTCTGGCATTTGGCCTTCCGCAATGCGCTGATCCCTGTGCTCGCGGTGATTGGTGTGACCTTCGCGTGGTCCTTGGGCAATGCGATTTTGGTGGAGGCTGTGTTTAGTCGGCCTGGGCTTGGTTCCACCATTCTGAAGGCGATTTTGTCGCGCGATTACCAGCTGGTGCAGGCAGGTGTTCTGGTGCTGGCGGCAGCGGTGGTACTGCTGAATACCGCGCTTGATCTGATTTATGGCGCGATAGACCCAAGGCTGCGGCGCACATGACAGCCATGACCGAAGCGGAAGAAGCACTGGAAGACAATGCCGCGCGCAAACGCGCCACGCTACGCCGCTATCTGCGCCATCCCGGCTTCATGATAGGGGCAATTGGGATCGGGCTTTTGGTTCTGGTGGCACTTTTCGCGCCCTGGATTGCACCCCATTCACCGACGCGCACGGATTTGATGAATACGCTGGCGCAGCCCTCAGCGACCTATTGGTTGGGAACCGATCAATTCGGCCGCTGCGTGCTTTCCCGCCTGATCCATGGCGCGCAGGTTTCGCTGCAAGTCGGGTTTTTTGTTGTGCTGATCTCGCTTTCGGCCGGTACGCTGCTTGGCGCCATTGCCGGTTATGCGGGCGGCTTTGTGGAACGCGCGCTGGTTGCGATTATTGATATCATGCTGGCCTTTCCATCCTTTCTGTTGGCGCTCGCGCTCGTGGCGGCACGCGGCAATACGCTTGATTCGATCATCCTCGCGGTGGCGATTGCCTATACGCCGCGCGTGGCGGCGGTAATGCGCTCGGTCGTGCTTACCATCCGGCCACGGCCGTTTATTGAAGCATCGCGTGCGATTGGGCTTTCCACCTGGAAAATCCTGATACGCCATGTGATACCCAATGCGCTGCCGCCAGTCATTGTGGTGGCAACGGTGAGTGCCGCCACGGCCATTCTGGCGGAAGCTGGGCTGTCCTTCCTTGGGCTTGGCGTGCAGCCACCCACACCCACCTGGGGCAATGTGATTGCGGAAGGCCAGACCGCCATCACCACCAATCCGCTGATTTCGCTTTCCGCCGGGCTTTGCATCGCCTTTACCGTGATTGTGCTGAACCTGCTGGGCGATGGGCTGCGCGATACGCTTGACCCGCAAATGCGCCGCAATACGGGCAAGCTGCTATGACCGCGATGTTTGAATTGCGGAACCTGACCGCGGCCGTGCCGGGCGAAGCTGGCGCGGTGTGCCTTGTCGAAGATGTCTCCTTACAGGTGCAGGCGGGTGAAACTCTGGCCATTGTGGGCGAAAGCGGTTCTGGCAAGACAGTGACCTTCACCTCGGCACTTGGCCTGCTGCCCAAGCCAGGCCGTGTGATCGCCGGCCAGGCGCTGCTGGAAGGCGAGGATTTGTTGCGGCTCTCGCAAGAGGAATTGCGCCGGCGCCGCGGTGCGCGGATTGGCATGGTATTCCAGGACCCGCTGACGGGCCTGAACCCGGTGTTTCGTATTGGTGATCAGATCATTGAGGTTTTACGCGCCCATCTGCCAATTTCCCGCGCCGAGGCACGTGAGAGGGCCATCGCGCTGCTTGCGCGGGTACAAATCCCTGACCCCGCACGCCGCGTTGATGATTACCCGCATCAATTCTCGGGCGGTATGCGCCAGCGTGTCTTGATCGCCATGGCGATTGCGCTCGGCCCGCGCGTGCTGATTGCCGATGAACCCACCACCGCACTGGATGTGACGGTACAGGCGCAGGTTCTAGATTTGCTCACGGATTTGCGTGAGGCGGATGGCATGGCGATGGTGCTGATCACGCATGATCTTGGCGTAGTGGCGCGCCAAGCGGATCGGGTTGCGGTAATGTATGCCGGGCGCGTGGTGGAAACCGGCACGGTTGAGGAAGTGTTTCGTGCGCCGCGTCATCCCTACACCATCTCCCTCTTTCGCAGCATCCCTGATCTTGAGTCGCCCGCCGGGGCAAAGCTTGCGCCGATTTCCGGTGCGCCGCCTGATCCCGCACGCCGGCCGGTGGGTTGCGCCTTCGCGCCGCGCTGCTTCGCCATGCGCGAAGAGGCCGGCTGCCTGCGCGAACGCCCAAGCCTGACCGAAGATAAGCATGCGGTCGCCTGCCACAGGGCGGGACTGCTGGAGGCCGCGCCATGACCGCCCTTTTGGAAGTTGAAGCGCTGCACAAGAATTTCGGCGGCGGCAATAGCCTGTTTGGCTCCAGGCGCGCCCTTGTGCGCGCCGTGGATGGGGTTTCCTTCAGCCTCGCGGCAGGGGAAACACTCGGCTTGGTCGGGGAAACCGGCAGCGGCAAATCCACCCTTGGCCGGCTTGTATTGCGCCTGATTGAGCCAAGCGGTGGCCGGCTCCGTTTTGAAGGGCGCGACGTGATCAGCGCTTCAGCCCGCGAATTGCGCGCCATGCGCCCGCGCATGCAAATGGTGTTTCAGGACCCCTATGGTTCGCTTGATCCGCGCATGACGGCAGGGCAGATCATCGCGGAACCCATGACCACCCAGGGCATGTCGCGGCATGAAGCGCGTGAACGCGTTGGCGCCTTGCTGTCACTGGTTGGGCTGCGTGCTGCCATGGCAGCGCGTTACCCGCATGAATTTTCCGGTGGCCAACGCCAGCGTATCGGCATTGCGCGCGCCATTGCGCTTGATCCTGCGCTGGTGGTGTTGGATGAACCTGTCTCGGCGCTTGATGTTTCGGTGCAGGCGCAAATCCTCAATCTACTGACAGAGATTCAGGCACGCTCATCCGTTTCATACCTGTTCATCGCGCATGATCTGGCCGTGGTACGCCATGTCAGTGATCGCGTGGCGGTGATGTATCTGGGGCGCATTGTGGAAATCGCGCCGCGTGATGCGCTTTATCGCATGCCGCGCCATCCTTACACTGTTTCGTTGCTTTCCGCCGTGCCGCATGCGGACCCGGTGCGCGAAAGAACGCGTGAGCGCATCCGCCCGATTGGAGAGATCGGCTCAGCCGCCGCCTTGCCCACCGGCTGTCGCTTTCATCCTCGCTGCCCGCGCGCGCGCATCATTGCCGCACGCGGCGATGACACGGTCGCTGCTGCTGGCACGCGCCTGCCGGCGGCTTGCGTGACGGACGATCCGGCGTTGAAGCCTGCCGAAACTGCGCAGCACCTCACCGCCTGTCATTTCCCTGAAACAAACTGAGGAGAATCGCTGATGCCGGTCTCTCGCGAAGACAATTACACAGGTGTTTTCGATGGCAAGGTTGGCTATGGGCGGAATCCGGCCGTGGTCGTGATTGATTTCACCCTTGCCTATACCACGCCGGGCTCTCCATTTTTTGCGGAAGGCGTGGTGCGCGCGGTCACGGATACCGTGCCGCTGTTGGAAGCCGCGCGTGCGGCCGGCATTCCCGTGATCCATACCAAGGTGATGTATCACCCCTCGGGCGCTGATGGCGGCTGGTTCGTGCGCAAGGTGCCGGCGCTGCGTAAGCTGATTCCAGGCGAGCCGCTCGCGGAAATAGACCCGAAAGTGGCGCCGCTTCCGGAAGAGGTCGTGATCGTCAAGCAATACCCAAGCCCCTTCTTCGGCACACCGCTTGCGCCTATGCTGGCCACACTTGGCGTTGATACGCTGATCCTGGCTGGCTGTTCGACCAGCGGCTGCGTGCGCGCCGGCGCGCTGGATGGCGTGCAGCATGGCTACCGCGTGATTGTGCCGCGCGAATGCGTGGGGGATCGCCATGATGGGCCGCATGATGCCAATCTTTTCGACATCAACGCAAAATACGGCGATGTTGTCGGCCGCGAAGAAGTCATCGAATATCTAGCCACTCTTGCCAAACGCAATGACTGAGGAAAGATGCCCATGAACAATATCACCGCACCGGATGATGCCATTCGCGTCTATTGGATGACTGGATGTTCTTCCTGCCTTCGCACCAAGGAACTCCTCACGCGCCATGGCGTGCCCTTCATTTCCCGCAATGTGCTGGAAGATGAAGGCGCCTATGATGAATTGGCGCGTTTCGGCCTCAGGCAAGTGCCGATTGTCACGCGCGGCGAAGCCTGGGCGAATGGCCAGGTGCTGCGCGATATCGCCAAGCTTTGTGACATACAGCTTGGTGAGCAGCGGATGCTGCCGGTGGATGAAATGCGCCGCCGGCTGGATGCGGTTTTGGCCGGCAGCGCGCGGTTTCTGGCGCAAATGCCGGATTCTGCGCTGGCGCAAATGCTGCCCAAGCGCCCGCGTTCCTTCGCGCAGCTTGGCTGGCATATCGCCAATATCGCAGATGCGTTTTTGGAACATGAGAACGGCATTCCACTGACCTTCGATAGCTATATGCGCGTGCCGGAAGAAAAGGATGCGACGCGGGAAAAGCTGATCGCCTATTGCGAGGAAATGCGCCAGCGTATGTCGGATTGGTTCAATGGCCCGGGCCGCACGCGGGATTGGTCGGCGCGCGCTGATGTCTATTACGGCGAACAGACCATGCATGAATTCATGGAACGCACGGTCTGGCATGCGGGCCAGCATTCGCGGCAATTGATGTGGGTGCTTGAAGGCTTGGGCATTCAGCCCAATCAGCCTTTGGGACCAGAGGTTTTCGCCGGCCTTCCCATGCCGGAGAGTGTTTGGGATGATGCGGATCCGGCGAAGATGAAGCGCCCCGGCTGAGGAACATGGACGCCTTCTGAAATGGGGCTTGCGGGCACCCAATCGCGCGAATGCCGACTGAAGGCCCGCAGCGTCGTGCCATCAGAAGGAAGGACTTGCCTTGTTAACCCTTTTTCGGCACGAAACGGATATTATCTTTATTTGAGAGAACAGCCAAATCAGCCGCGGGACCTGCACTTAGATGCAAAAGCCGCTTTCGATTTCTGACCGGAAGTTTCGCGAAGCCATTGCCATGCTCCAACGTGGTAATGTTGCGGCAGCCGAAGAACTTTGTCTGGCGATCCTGCAACGGGACCCACAGCATGTGGCGGCACTGCATCTTTCTGGCCTAGCCGCAACCCAGGCTGGACGCGTGGAGGCAGGGATCAGCAGGCTTCAGCGCGCCGCACAGATCCGCCCCAAGGACGCGACCATCCATGGTAATCTCGCCCTGGCCCAAATGAAGCAAGGGCGCGATATGGCTGCGCTTAGCAGCTTAGAAACTGCGCTTGCCTTGGACCCCAATGCAAGTGATGCACGCCATAATCTGGGCAACCTGCTGCTTAAGCTCGGTCGTCATGGGGATGCCATTGCTGCATTTGATCTTGTGATTTCAGCGCAGCCGGATCACGCGGAAGCCCATCATTGCCGTGGTCGCGCTTTGGCGGAGCTTGAGCGGCTTGATGAAGCCTTTGGCGCTTATGAGTCGGCGTATAGGCTAGAGCCCGGCTCGGCAGATTATCTCGCGAGCATGGCTTCAGCGCTCTGCAACCTGAAGCGCTACAAGGAAGCATCACCCTTGATCGACAAGGCACTCACAATCAATCCCAGGATTGAATTGGCACTTTTGTGTCGTGTGGATGTACTGCTTTCGAATGGAAATCTGGACGAAGGCCTCGCAGCGGTTGACGCTGTCTTGTCGTCGAACCCGCAATCACTTCAGGGTCATCTATGGCGCAGCAAAATTTTGAATCTGCTCGGTCAGCCGGAACGCGCCCTTCGGCTTTCCGCAGCCTCATGCCGCATCGCCTTGGATAATCCGCTGACCCATATCAATCATGGCTTCATTCTTGCGTCACTCAACCGCATGGAAGAAGCGATCACCTGTTATGACCGTGCACTGCAGATCAGGCCGGATGATGCCGAAGCCCATCACAATCGCGCCTTTGCGCTCCTGGCACTTGGCCGTTTTGAGGAGGGATGGCTCGCCTACGAGTATCGAAATCTGAAACGCAAGACATTGGTGGCACGCAGATATGCGCAGCCGCTTTGGTGGGGCGTGGAACCGCTCGAGGATAAGCGGCTTTTTGTCTACGCTGAGCAGGGATTGGGCGATGCGATCCAATTCGCTCGCTACGCCCTGCTGGCAGCTGAACGCGCGGCGGCGGTTGTTCTTTCAGTACCAAAGCCTCTCTATCGGTTGTTTAAGGACTTTCATCCCAAAATTCTAGTCATCATGAGTAATGAGGCGCCCTCGGAATTCGATCTTCATTGCCCGATGCTCAGCCTGCCGCTCGCTTTCAGAACCAGGCTTGAAAACATCCCCGCTTGGCCCGAAGGGTATCTCAAGGCATCAGCAGCCGATGCCGCGCGCTGGGCGCAACGACTGCCGCAGGGCCGTCGGATTGGTTTGGTCTGGAGCGGCAGTACCATCCATAGCAATGATGCCAATCGTTCCATGGCGCTTGCGCGATTGGCGCCCTTGTTTCGGTCCGGCGATGTCTGGGTTTCGCTGCAAAAGGAGGTACGAGACAGAGATCAAGCTGCGCTGCACGCCTCGGGACTTATCGATCTGACCTCTGACTTGGATGATTTCGCCGATACCGCTTCCCTGATTTCATCGCTCGATCTGGTGATTGCGGTGGACACGTCGGTCGCGCATCTTGCCGCTGCGCTCGGGAAGCCCGTTTGGCTGATGGTGCCTTTTTCGCCTGATTTCCGTTGGCTCTTGGATCGCGAGGATTCGCCTTGGTATCCCAGCATGCGGCTAATGCGCCAAAAACGTCCTGGAGATTGGGATAGCGTCATTACCAAGATCGGTCAGGCACTGCTGGCCTAAGGAATCGCTGATGTAACCCCTCCACCCTGGCCTTTCACTGATTTCCTGATTCTACTCCGCCTCGGCCATTCGATTCTTTTGCGTGGTGCCCACGCGGCAAAAAGCTCCCTGCTGCAATGGTTCAACACGTCTGACCTGCACGCCGAGGATACCCGCGATGCGTAAGTCACTCAGCATCATCTGCAGCAAAAAAGAACAGCCTCAATGATGCGATTATCAGGGCGCTGGTTCATCGCCTTGGAAATCAAGCAGGCGTCTGCATCAGGCATGGTACCTGCGCTGACCACTATGGCGGCGGATTCCCGCACGGTGCGACTTGATCTGCCTCGGGTAAGGTCCTGGGCAATCATTTTCGCAAGTTCAAGGATTGCGCCCTGAGGTTTCTTGGTGGGACTCTTTTAGCGAAAGTTTGGAGAATCAACTTAATCTACTCCCTCCAGTTTAAACGTGAAATTAGGCGTGTACCATCAAACGCCTGCACCATGCCCAACGCCAGCGGCTTCCGCCCGCGCCGCGTTATCAGTCGCGGCGGCGCCTTACCGGGGCAACCCACTCGCGCGGCCGGGCACCTGGCAGCGCCTGCTCGCGCTGGGCGATGGCCGTGTCGGGGGCGTTCGTGAAAACGCCATTCACGCCGTTGCGGAACATCGTCGCGTGCAGGTCTGGATTCGCGTTGGACAGGGTATAAACATGCACGAACAACCCCGCCGCGCGCAGCCTTTGCAGGCAATCCGCATCAGCTTGGGCAGCCTGGGTGCCAACGCCATCTGCGCGCGCGGCAATCGCCGGAATCTCGGCCCTGGTCGGGCATTGCGGTGAAAGCTGCACCACCGGCAGCGATGATTGGCGCGAGAGGTAGGCCACCACCTCACCATCGAAAGACTGCAGAATGACATTGCCGCGGCGGCCGTCGAACAGCCTGCCATGGCGGGGATGCGCGAGCTCGGCCAGCATCGCATCCGCCAAAGCGCGGTTATAGCTATTTAGCCCCTGGCCGATGGTCTTCACCTCCGGATAGACGCCCACGATGCGCCCGGTGGATGCGTGGAGCGTGCGCAACTCGTCCAGCACCTCGGCGAAGCTCGGCACCCGCAAGCCTGCTGGACCGGCCCCAGGTGGCGCATAGGCCGCGCCCCCGCGAGAGATGGCCTGCAGGCCCTGCAGCTGTCTGAACGTGATTTGATCGATGTTGCCCGGCAGGGTCGGGTGGGATGCGATATTCGTGGTCGCGCCAAGCGCGCGGTCATGGCGCGCCACCGCGATGCCATCTGCTGTCAGCAGCAGGTCGGGTTCGATGAAATCGGCGCCCTGACGGATGGCAAGGCGATAGGCCTCCATCGTGTGTTCGGGCAAGTATTGGCTGGCACCGCGATGGGCGATAACCAGCGGGCGCTCTCTGGCGGATTGGGCCGCAGCGCTGCAGGTGAGCGCGACTAGCAGAGCCAGGACGAGACTGGAGAGATGAGACGGCATGGCGCTTTTTATGCTCTGGTCCAGTCCTTGGCGTTGATGGGAAGCCTAGCCCGGCGCATGCGCCCGCGCAATTCGAGCCAGAGTCGTGAGCGCAGCACCACAAGCAGTGCGGTACGGTCGTGCCAAGAAACAGCGCATCATGGCTGCCCAGCCAGCGTTCCAGTCTCTTGAAACCTGCGTCATCGCCACGCGCCTTGACTTGGGCAACCACGAGCGGCTCGGCCGTGCCACGCACATAAATGTCGATATCAGCGCCATTGCTGCAATAGGGCTCGATGTGGAATTCAACTCCCTCGATACGCAGCGGGAGGCCTCTAAGGCATTCAGCGCAAGCCAGCACGCCGAGGAACTCGGCATTACCTACAGGGAATACACGCTCGCAATTCTGGAACGCGACAAATATCTGTAGTGTGGCACCAGTATCGCTCACGGTGAGGAATTCAGGAGCCTAGAGGAGCCTAGGCTTTCCCATCTTAAACCACGCCTTGGAAATCTTCCCGCCTTCGACCTCATAGATTGCAATCACGTCAACCTCACCAGGACCTTCCGGGAAGGTTCGTGTGACAACTTCCTGATCAATAACAAGGTTACCCACGCGTAATCGCGTGATCAGCCGCCCGTGCAAGTTTGGTTCACGAAAACGGATGAGATGCCGCTCCCGGATTTCTGCAGTTCCCTTGGCCAGAAGCTGGTCCGGGAAGCCGTAATAGCAGCAATCCTCGGCCCACCACCGCATAAAGGCATCAATGTTGCGTGCGTTATAGGCTTCAAGTTGTTGCTGCACGCAGTGCGCTGGGTGGCTTGACTGGTCGTCTTCCACGCTACTTTCCTTTGTCCAGATCATAACATTGTCCACGACGAAAGGACGCGGCGGTCAGTCTGGCACCAGCACCGCTTCCAGCGTCATCAGCACGGGATTATCGCCAGGCGTCAGCACGCCAGCGCTCAAATGCCCAGTCAGATCCACCATCGCCACATCAAGCCGCGTGGCGCCGGGGCGGATCACGCCGTCGCGGATCAGCATTTCGGTCGCGAAATTATCTACCGGCGGCGCATTGGCATAACGCGCGCCGATGATGCTGCCGACACCGCCATGCAGCCGCGCTGCAGCAAAGCCAGCACCCGCCGCCGCCGCTTCAAGTGCGGCGCTGATGTCCTGATTGGGGCAAAGCCGGATCGCGATGCCATTGACGCTGGTGGCATTTGGTGGCGCGGTGGCAACTGGCGTGAAAAGCTTGAAGCCGGTTTCGGCATCCTGGCGTGCTTCAAACCGGGCGCCTGAAATCAGCATGCCTTGCGCGCGGATCGGCGCGGCGATGGTGGTTTCCTCCGGCAGCATATGGCCACCGCCGGCGCGGCCATCGGCTTCGGTCCAAAAGCCGTGGCAGTGAAAGAAGGGCGCACCATCACGAAAACCGACGGTGATGGACGCCACATCAAGCCGCGTGGCGCCCGCTGGGCGGAAAGTATCGCTGTAATAAGCCGCATGGGATGGATCAGGCGCCAATGCCGGGATCACATAGGCAAAAGGGCCAAGCGCACCGCCTGAGAGGGTCAGGCACCCGCCCTCTGCCCCATGCACCCGGGCCAGATCATGCAAGGCCGCGAGCAGGCTGGCGCCGCGCGGCAATTCCACATCCACCGCCTGCGCGCGCACCGGATGGGCGATGATGCGCTCGGGCCCCGCAGGCCCAGGTTGCTGGATATGGCGCATGGTCTTTCTGCCCCCTTGGTCGTCGCCGACCAGTCTCGAGGGGTTTCAATGCAGCGTAAACA